>Ga0207137_1119_pt1 | contig 18044 bp, 18 predicted proteins | sample Alteio_BWMinHeat_9_FD_153572 | JGI IMG/M metagenome (GOLD analysis project Ga0207137, IMG submission 153572) | Enriched cells from forest soil in Barre Woods Harvard Forest LTER site, Petersham, Massachusetts, United States -... | ecosystem: Environmental > Terrestrial > Soil > Temperate forest >...
CAGGAATGACCGTCTTCGGATGCGGCATGGCCAGCCACATTGGGCGCTCACCGGCTCCCAGAATCTTTTGATGAAATTGAGGATTGAACGTGATTGGCATTGGTGCCTCCGACAATACTTGTCATCAAATCGCTGTTTGCGTAACGGCCCACACCGCGAGGAACTACTGCGGTCATTCTCTTTCAACGGGGATTTGTCACCACAGGCCGTAGCGATCAGGCCTAAGTACCTATCTTAGGCGACAGCTTGCCTTTTAAGAAGGAGGATTTTTAAATTCAAATGCTTTCGACGATCAATTTTTATAGGTCAATTTATAATTGCGAATGCGAACGATTCGCCGTTATAATAACATCTTGATCAATTTGATAAGCAAGCATCTTTATGAGACCAGTACATCGCCTGATGACAACCCTAGCCCTAACTATCCTTGGTTGCGGATTCAACGGTTCCGCCCTGGCTGAAGAAAGCCAGTTCAGCTACGTATACACGACCGACTTACTACCGAAAGGCGCAAAGGAAGTCGAACAATGGATGACTTGGCGCCATCAAAAGATAGCCGGACAATATGATCAGGTAGAGGGGAAGACAGAAGTGGAGTACGGCGTTTCGGATCGCCTGCAGGTGGCCTTGTATGCTAATTACAGTTGGACCCGAGCCTTCCATAATGGTCCCTTAGGGGCAACCACGCCGCCGGAGCAATTCGCCGACAAGGACACAGGCCCGGATGAGCATTTTCGCACCGCGCGCTTGGTGGGTGTCTCGGGTGAGGTCATCTATCGGGTGCTGAGCCCTTACACCGATGGTATTGGATTGGCGCTGTATGCCGAACCCACTATTGGCTCTGAATTCAGGGAACTGGAAACCAAACTCGTCTTGCAAAAGAACTTTTTGGATGATCGCCTGATTACCGCGCTCAATTTTACCTATGCGCCGGAATGGCGTTACCTGCAAGATCCTGTCAATCCCCTGACTAAAAGCTGGCAGGAAGAGACTGACATCAATCTGAACGTCGCGGTCTCCTATCGTTTTGCTCCTAAATGGTCAGCTGGATTCGAATTTCTCAACGAGCATGAATACAACAGCTATCGCTTCACCAAACAATCCAACAACGGGTATTATTTTGGCCCGACCCTGCACTACGGCGGCAAGGACTTCTTCCTCACCGCGACTTTGCTGGAGCAATTGCCCTGGGCAACACCGCACTCGGATACGGTAGAGGGAAGCCTGGTGGGCGGCCGCATCTACGACAATGACTATGAGAAATATCGCCTGCGCATCAAGGCTGGCTTCTATTTCTAGAGAGGATAAGACATGAAACTTCAGCATTGGGCCTGGCTCCCGGTCGCCGCAATCTCAAGCTCGGTCTACGCAACTACGTATTTCAGCACCGAACAAGCGCAACAGGCGCTCTTCCCAGGCGAAAAAAATGACGGCCGCCTTTCTGACTCTAGGCGACGAGCAAGTCAGGCAAATCGAAAAAATGACGGACGTCAATGTCCGTCACAAGGGGGTCAAGGCGTGGAAGGCAGGCGGAGGCGGTTGGTTTATCTTGGACGAGGTGGTGGGTAAGCATGAATTCATCACCTATGCAATCGGACTGCAGGCAGATGGCAGCGTGAAGCAGATAGAAATCGTCGACTACCGCGAATCCTATGGACACGAAATTCGCAACCCGGAATGGCGCAGGCAATTCGTCGGCAAGACCGTATCCGATCCGCTGACGATGGACCATGACGTGCGCAATATCAGCGGCGCCACACTGTCTTGCAAGCACATCGCGGACGGGGTCAAACGTATATTGGCAACCTATGCCGTCGCTCTTAAATAAACCGTCCAGCCTGCGCAGGGCGCGGCCGCTGTTGGGTACGTTGGTCGAGGTCGCGGCGACGGGTTCGGCAGCCACTCTGCCGGGAGCCATAGAGGCGGCCTTTTCCGCAATTGAGCTGGTGCAGCGGCTGATGAGCTTTCATGACGAAAACAGCGACGTCTCTCGTATCAACGCGGCGCATCCGGGCGTTGTAGTCAACGTCGATGCCCATACGTATACCGTGTTGGAATATGCACGTCGGTTGAGTGAGCGTACGGGCGGTGCCTTTGATATTACTGTCGCTTCGATCCTGGTGCGCAATGGGTTCCTGCCTCAGCGTTCGCGAGCATCGCAGTCGGATGTAGTGAACGAGGTGACCTTTCGCGATCTCGAACTGCTGGCAGGCAACCAGGTGAGATGGCGCCGTCTGGGGTGCATAGACCTCGGTGGTATCGCCAAGGGATATGCGGTGGATTGCGCGGTCGCGGCGATGAAATCGACGGGTGTGGTCAGCGGGGTAGTCAATGCAGGCGGAGACTTGCGCTGCTTTGGCGACAAGCAAGCGATTCATGTACGGCGGCCCGATGCGCCGGCAGAATTGCTTGCCTTGGGTTGGCTGCGCGAGGGCGCGATCGCCACCTCCGCGGGTTACTTCGCCGGCGTCCAGGTTGACGGCCGCCAAATCGACCCGTTGGTCGACCCGCAAAGCAGGAATTGCGTCGCATGGGGTGACAGTGTGAGCGTGGTAGCAGCCGAGTGCATGGCTGCCGACGCGCTGACCAAGGTGGTACGCCTTGCACCGATGGGAATACACGACTTGCTGACCGGCCTGGAAGCGCAAGCGGTAGTGATCAAGGATAGGACGGCAAGCACATGCGGACTTACACTGCTTGAGCAAGACGGGGAAGGCTGACAGAGTCGCTCTGCGACATTCAAACTACGCGCAATGTTTGCACTTTCGCGTCCAATGAGAGAAATTGATCAAACAATTCCGGCGGCGTCGGACGGCCGAATAGATAGCCCTGGAAAGCGGAGCAACCCTGGCCGGCTAAAAAATCTCGCTGCTGCTCGGTTTCGATTCCCTCTGCGATCACGGTAAGCCCCATACTTTGGGCCAGAGCCACTATGGTTCTAGTAATGGCGGCATCGTGTGCATTGGTCAAGACATTGCGTACAAAGGACTGGTCTATCTTCAACTGGTAAAACGGCAGGCGCTGCAAATAGGAAAGCGAAGAGTAGCCGGTGCCGAAATCGTCCAACGAAAATTCTACGCCGCGGGCTTTCAGCGAAGTCATTTTTTCGATAGTGCCTTCGACGTCGTTGAGCAGCAAATTTTCGGTTAGCTCCAATTTTAGCTTGCGCGCATCCACGCCGCTGATTTCCAGAGCCGCAAGCACCTGGTCAACAAAGTCCGGTTGACGAAATTGGCGCGGACTCACATTGACCGCGATGCTAAGATGGGCCAACTCTGGGATGCTTGCCCACTTCAGCAACTGTGCACAAGCTGTCTCCAGTACCCAGTGCCCCAGGGGCAAAATCAATCCCGATTCTTCGGCGGCAGCAATAAATTCTGACGGGGGCATTTTGCCTCGCTGCGGGTGCTGCCAGCGTAGCAGAGCTTCAGCGCCCGTTACGTTGCCAGTGCCATCCACTTGCGGCTGGTAGCAAAGGGTAAACTGATTTTGCAGCAAGCCCATACGCAAGTCTCTATCGAGGGCGGTACGTGCTGTGACTACCGCCTGCATATGGGGGTCGAAGAAACGGAGTGTATTGCGTCCCGCAGCCTTGGCCTGATACATGGCAAGATCGGCCTGCTTCAATAGTTCCTCTATGCTTTCGGTGCGAGCGAGAAACAGGGTGACGCCGATGCTGGACGTACAGTTGAACTGGTGGTCGGCGAGTAAATAGGGGTGCTTGAGCTCAGCAAGAATTTTTTCGCCAACCACTTTAACTTGTTCGACCACGTCCGTCGAATCTTCAGACAGGTTTTCCAGCATGACCACGAACTCGTCGCCGCCCAGTCGAGCCACGGTATCGCTCTCGCGCACGCAAGAGACTATGCGCAGCGCGGTATGCTGGAGCAACAAGTCGCCCATATTATGTCCGAACGTATCGTTGAGGTCCTTAAAGTTGTCGAGGTCGATAAACAGCAGCGCGCCCTGGCGTCCGCTCCTGGCACTGGCTGTCAGCGCTTGTTGCAGCCTCTCCATCAGGCAGCGTCGATTGGGCAGCCTGGTAAGGAAGTCATACAATGCCAGGTCTCTGATTTCTTCTTCGGCCGCCTTGCGCTGCGTGATGTCCGTCAATGCGCTGACGTAATGGGTGATATCGCCAAGCGGGCCCTTTACTGCCGTAATAGTAAGCCATTCAGGGTAAGCCTCGCCATTCTTGCGGCGGTTCCAGATTTCGCCCTGCCAGGATCCGTCGCGCCGGATAGCGCTCCAGATTTCGGCGTAAAAACTGGCCTCGTGGCGGCCGGTGTCAAACATGCTTAATGTTCTACCGACAACGTCCTCGCTTGTGTAGCCCGTAATGTCGGTAAAGGCCCGATTGATCCTCAGGATCACGTTGGACGAGTCGGTGATGACCATCCCCTCCTGAGATTCGAAAGCGGTGGCGGCAACACGCAAGTCGGCCTCTGCCTTGTGTGCTTCGCGTAAGTACAGCACTACCGCGGATGAGGCGATAATCAACAAGCTGCCGGTAGCTGCGATCAGCAGGAACAACCAATATCTTTCGCTATTGAGGCGCACCAATTCAGTAAGCGGTCGCGGTACATGAACTGAGATGGCATCTTCGGGCAGCAGCTTGGAAGCCAGCATGATCGGAAGGCGGCTGTCGGCGATGCGCACTGCCGTAGGAAAACGTTCGTCACCCCACGGGGCTATTTGCAGCGCCTCAAAATCGCCCCTCCTATACATCAGCAATCGATTTTCTGGCGAAATATCTATAATTCCAGCATTCGGCAAAGTGTGATATTCGAGCTTTTTATCGGATGCAAGGACAATCACGCCGTTGATATCGGAGATAAATGCTTTGGCCTGCTCGGTCCAATCAGCGAGCTTGCTTATATAACGCTTGACCACCGCGGCACCCAGGAAGTGTCCGTTTTCAATAATGGGGTATGAATAAAACAGACCTGCAGACGCGTTGGGCCTGCTTACAGCGAATTGATGGCCGCGTTTGCCGAGCTTGGCTTGGGTAAAGTATTCGCGATCCGCATAATTAGTACCGATAGCAGTCTCCGGTTTGTCCGCGTCGGTGGACGCGATGCAATCTCCCTCCGCATCAACTAACCATAGCGCGTCTGCCTTGAGACTGGCCGCTACGATACTTAATGTTCTGTTCAGCTCTGCCAATTTTTTATCGTGCGTCCATAGCTGTTTGCGCTGTTCGGCGCTGGCAGCAGGTGCGATGGGATTCAACTTAAATTTGCGTAACACCAAACGAGTCTCTTCATCGCGTGCGACAATCAGCGGGATGCCTTTGAGTGTTTGCAGGCTATCCTCAATGTTTTTGGCCACGCTGTCGGCCTGCTGTCTGGCAATCGCCGATTCCTGGTGGTACAAATCCGCAACGTATCGATTGTAAAAATAGTCGGCGCTCAGCCAGGCGAGCGCATTCCAGCAAACGATCATCATTCCAACCAGTTTGTAGGACTTCTTAAAAGATAAAAGGCTGGGTTTTCCAACATAGGTTGCCGCGATGGTGACGACAATAATCATTCCAGTGGCGATAAGGACGACGCACGCCAGAAACGTGGCGCCAATCTGTGATTCGGCCTCCGAAGCGACACCGTCGCGAATGAAGTAGGCAGCCGCCATCGCCGTGTAGTGCATGCCGGCCACCGCCAATCCCATCACAACGGCGCTGGCCGCGGGTGCCAGCGCCGCCCAGCCGGAGCGCCATGACGATAAGCGAAACTTCATCCAAAGCGCCAGGGTCGCAAGCAGGACGGCGACCACGATCGATAGAAGAAACAGCGTCAGGTCGTAGCGTATCATTCCATCCAGCCGCATCGCCGACATGCCCGAGTAATGCATGGTCCCGATACCGGCACCCAGCAACAAGCCTCCAGTGGCAAGCTGCAGGCGGCCCAGGTGACGACGACTGATGACGTTGAGGGCCATGATGCTGGCGAGAATGCCTGGAACCATTGACAGCAGGGTAATTTTATAGTCGTAGCTGGTTGAGCAGGGAAGGGCGAAAGCCAGCATGCCGACGAAATGCATCGCCCATATGCCTAAGCCCAGACATGTACCGCCAGCCAACAACCACCCGCGCCGTATCGCCTTACCTGTCTCGGCCGTTACCAATTGGGATACCTGTAGTGCGGCGTAGGAAGCAAAAATCGCTACCGCTACCGAAAGGCAGACCAGCACCGGATCATACCTGCCGGTATACAGCAAACTGCTTTCAGGGGTAGCTACAAGCAATAGATGCAGGTATTCAGTCATTGCAGTGCTCCTGTTAACCGCAAGTATTACCTTTCAATATAATCAATACGTGCCCCTTTGCAAGCGGCAATGTAGTGAATGAAGCAAGCTGCCGACGTGACGAACGAAATTGATGTCTGAGGTGGATACATTTAATGTTCTGACTTGCAATAATGATTTTATTAGTACAGAGCAATTTTTTTATTAAAACGAAACGAAGCGTATCGTAAAAAAGGGGCGCTCTCGCCGCACATCATGCACAGCAGGCGTAAGATGGCAAAAACATACAGCAGCAATGGTAAGCGGGCCGGCCGGAAGTATGCTGTTTACCATTGATTTTATTTTTGATTCTCTCGTTGAGGCATAAAATGAAAAAACAGATCTTCCTGATTTCTCTGTTGTTGACTGCTATGGCTGTCGCCAGCGCACAAGAATTGACGCCCAAGCAGCAGTACGCGGCAGACACCAAACATGCGGCTGCAAGGTATGCCGACGACAAGAAATTGTGCATGGATGAGGGAACATCCGAAGCCCGTTTGCAGTGCTTGCGCGACGCGAAGAGCGGATATAACAAGGCGCTGGCCACCGCGAAAGCGACGCGGTATGCGGCAAGCCAGTCTTCAAATCAAGCAGCCAAGGCCGCACCCTGCCAGGATTGTGGCAGTGTGCTGTCGGTGACCGAAAACGAAAAAAAAGGGGAGGGAAGCACCTTGGGCTTGATCGCCGGCGGCGTTGCCGGAGCTGTCTTAGGCAATCAAGTCGGCAATGGCACAGGCCGCGACCTGGCGACGATCGCTGGTGCTGCGGGCGGAGCCTTTGCGGAGAGAAAATTGGAGCAACACGTAAAATCGGCCGCAGTATGGGTAGTCAGCGTCCAATTTGACAGCGGTGAAAAAAGTAACTTTGAATTTGATCACAATCCCAATTTAGCCGCTGGCGACAAGGTTCAAAAATCCGGCGAAACTGTCGTCAAGCGTTAGATCGTCTATTTGCTATCTGGGGGCGCCTTACGTTTTGGCTCCCAGAGCTCGATCTTGTTGCCTTCTGGATCGAGAATCCACGCGAAGCGGCCGTTCGGGTCGTCATCCTCGCGCTTCACTATTGCGACGCCTTTCGCGCGCAGACGTGTGAGAACGGCGTCCATCTCGTCGACAGCGTAGTTGATCATGAAATCACCTGTCGACGGCGCGAAATAGCTCGTCGAGGCAGGGAAAGCATTCCAGATCAGCGCCGGCGGATGCTGTGGCGCGTCGTAGCGTAGCGCCGCGCCGCCCCAAGCTTCCAGTGGCAGGCCCAGTACGTCCCGGTACCACGCCGCAAGTACCTTAGCATCCTTCGCCTTGAAGAACACTCCGCCAATGCCGGTGATGCGGCCAGCGGGCTCGGCAGGCGCAGCTTGTCCGGAACTAGCCATTGTGAGAACGCACAGGCACAGCATCATGATTGTTCGCAATACCATCGTCATGCTCCTTGCAGCGCCGGGCCCGCTGCTCAAATTGTATGTCCGCATCGCACGGGCGGCGAATCGCAATGTAACCACGTTGGTCTGGCAACGGCAGAACTTGGTTGAATGCACATTCTACAACGATAGCGGCTTAGCAAGAGCTGCGGCATAGCGCCTCTGTAGTTGTTTTTTTGAAGAGGCCCTTTTTTGTGTGTGACGATAGTTTGTTTTTAGATCATACTTTGTGTCGTAGTTTCATGCAGCAGGAAAGAACGAAAATCCCACTAATACTAAGGAGTCGCTTTATGACTGAAGAAACGTCGAACTTGCCTTCGCTGCAAGGTTCTTGCCATTGCGGCGCCGTGCGCTTGACTCTACCGTCAATGCCGGAGACGTCGATAAAATGCAACTGCTCGTTGTGCCGGCGCTTGGGTGGCCAGTGGGTCTATTATCCATTCGGAAGCGTACGCATTGAGGGGCACCCGGCGAATACAACCGACTACGTCTGGGGCGACAAGACCCTAAGGACAGTGCGTTGCAAGACCTGCGGTTGCGCGACACACTGGGAGCCGATTGACGGGCAGTTGGGCGCAAGGCACGGAGTGAACCTGAGCAACTTTGAACCGCGTTTGAAAGAAATGATCAAGGCGCGTCATTTCGACGGGGCAGATACCTGGACCTTCCTAGATTAAGATCCGCTACAATGATGTTGAGGCCATTGGCATTTCTCATCCTTTTTTGTAGGTTCGGGTATCGGCGCAAGCCAATGGCCAGCAGCCCTACAAGGATAAGACATGCCAACTGAACTTTTATTCCGCAATGACGCCTACCTCAAATCTGCCACCGCGCAAGTAGTTGCGCTGCAAGACAGCGGCTTAGAGCTGGACCGTACAATTTTCTACCCTGCGGGCGGCGGGCAAATGGGTGACAGCGGCGTGCTGCTGCGCGCCAACGGCGAGCGCATCATCATCGCCGATACCCGCAAAGGCAGCACAACAGACAGCGTGCTGCATATTCCCGCCAGCGGCATGCCGCAGCCAGAATCGGGGGAAACGCTCAGATTGGAGATTGACTGGCCGCGCCGCTATGCCATGATGCGCTTGCACACCGCCTTGCACGTGCTGTCCTGCGTGGTGCTGGCACCGGTCACCGGCGGCAATATTTCACCCGACAAGGGGCGCCTCGATTTCGATATCGACTTGAGCCTGCTCGATGCGGCAAAGATAGAGCAAGAAGCCAATGCACTGATCGCACGGGCAGTCCAAACGGAAACTGTCTGGATCACTGACGAAGAACTGGATGCCAGGCCCGAACTGGTCAAGACCATGAGCGTACAGCCGCCGCGCGGCGCCGGCCGTGTCAGGCTGCTCAGTATCCCGGGCATAGACTTGCAGCCCTGTGGCGGCACGCATGTGCAAAATATCGCGGAGATCGGCGGCATTCGCGTGCTGAAGATACGTAGCGAGGGCAAGCGCAATAAAAGAGTGGAGATAGGTTTGCTCGCGACGGGGGTGTCGGCACCATGATGCCGATAGGATGAATGCAAACACAAGTCAACATAGGCCAACCGGACGGAGCGCCACCTAAGACTCTGAGAACTCTTCGCATATCGTATTTAACTTCTGTTCAAAATTAGTTTGTTCATGAACTCATAACTCATTGAATTTAATGTAAAACATCTCTAATGTGTTTAAATTTGTTCATATTTGTTTGTTCATGAACTTGCCTGCGCCGGTATTGACCATCATGGAGTGCTGATCGCAGTCGTTGGTAGTAGTGCTGGAGGCGGGTGTCCAAATCGGAATGCAATTTCTCGCTGCGATGATGTAAGTGCCGGCCAGAGAACATGTACTCGACTGGTCTCCATGCCTTGCAGTTGGCTTTTGAACCGATTACGTTTGAGGTCGATCTTAAAAAACGATGGATTGTGATCGATTCCATTTCGCCTTAGCCGCCAAAGGACTACAAAGGCCTGCTTGGGAGACAGGTATTTGTGGCTCTTAAAATACTGGACGGCATTTAAAAGAATCCCGTTGTTTTCTGCCAACGCTACCGCTTCGAGGACTCGAATGCATGCCTCTTGACGCATCTGCTCCATGAGACGATTTATTTTCTTCTTGGCGAGCTCCGGTGATAAGACGCGACCATTTTCAAATACAGACAAACCGAATTTGTGAATGCACTGAGAGCCTATCCAAAGCCTGTTGCCGTTCAAACTGTTTTGAATTTCAAACTGATAGCGCAGCGCTTCCTGCCCACAAAGCTCGCACGTCTCATGAGGCGTCTCGTGATCAATTACTTGATCCGTCACGGACCACTCCTCGAATGCTTGAGGGAGCGTGTCGCCGACCGACAATGGAAGAATACTTTCTCTCACGCGTTGACTATAAAATTGCATTTGCATTCCTGGCGCTCCTATTCGAAAAAGCTTTTCAACCATTGCGCCAATTTGCTCCATGGTCCCTGACGTTGGCGCTGCAATTGGCTGAAGTGGATTTCACGACGCAGCTGTTCTTGAGCGCGCCCTGCAAGTATGTCGGACTCTGACCAGCGCGACGCCCAAAATATCTCCCCCTTCGAAATGACATAGTGAGACTTGCATGGCTTCTGCCAGTTCCCCACGGATGGCCATAAACTCGGCCCCGTTGCATGTTCTTCGATAGACCATTCGGTTGGCCCTAGCGGGGTGCGTACTTTTTCGCCACAGCCGCAGGCGCAAAGGTGCGCTGCAGTTCCAAATTCGTAGGATACGTACAAGACACCAAGCTCAAGCTGCTTTGGCATAAAGTGAACTTTTTCAAGCCGGATTCGCATCGAACGTAGACTCCCCAATGATATTCAAATCGGATAGGAGCGTTTAGTTTTGATCATGTCGCTAAAATTGAAAAATGGCGACACGTTATTTGTACATGTCGCCCATGACGACATGGTTTCGTCCTAGAGGGTGGGGAACAAATTTATGCAAAAAATGGGTACAACTTTATGCAAACAGACGGCTACCAAAGATTCTGAGAACTCTTCGCATATCGTATTTAACATAATATAAATTATGCGAAATTAATATGTAGGAGCAAAGTTGTAATGTCCGGTTCTGGCAAAGTTGAAATGTCCGCCTTTCTGCACGATAACTCAATGTATCGAGCATCGGGAGGCAGACATGAACAAGAACGAGACGATCACCATGGCAATGCGCGAGCTGGACCGACTCAAGGTCATTCAAGCCGTCATCGACGGCACTCTCAAACCTGGCCGAGCGGCTGAACGCCTCGGCCTGACGGATCGCCAGGTTCGCCGGCTCGTGAACCGTGTGCGCGCCGAAGGCCCGCCTGGCATCGTGTCTAAACGGCGTGGTCAGCCTAGCAACCATCGCCTGTCACCAGACATCGCCAGGATGACGCTAGAAATCCATGGCCTCTATCTGAGCAGGGAAACCGTGCGCGGCATCATGGCCGATGCCGGCCTGTGGATACCGCGCAAACTACGTTCAGTGTCGGTCTATCAACCGCGCAACCGCCGGCACTGTGTCGGTGAACTGATCCAGATCGACGGCAGTGATCACGACTGCTTCGAGGGCCGGGCCAAGCCATGCACTCTGCTGGTCTACATTGACGACGCGACCAGCCGCCTCATGCATCTGCACTTCACGTACTCCGAATCCACCTTCAGCTATTACGAGGCAACGCGGCGCTATATCGAGCTGCATGGCAAGCCGCAGGCATTTTATAGCGACCAGGCTAGCGTTTTCCGTGTCAACAAGAAGCAAGCGACAAGCGGCGATGGTTACACGCAGTTCGGACGCGTATTGTTCGAGCTAAATATCGAGAGCATCTGCGCCAACAGCAGTCAAGCCAAAGGGCGTGTAGAGCGCGCCAATCTCACGCTCCAGGATCGCCTCGTGAAAGAACTCAGGCTGAACTGCATCGCCTCCATGGCGGAAGGAAATGCCTATGTGCTCTCTTTCATTGAGGACTTCAACCGCCGCTTCGCAAAGCCTCCCCGAAACGATTGGATGCCCACCGACCTGTTCGTGACGACGAAATTCTCGATCTAATTGCGCGAGGTGGCCCAAGGAGCCATTGTCGAGAATAAGCGACTTGGACATGTGCTGCAGATCGCGCAACTCGTCCAGGAACAGCGTGATAGCCGGCGCGGACGTTCAGCGCCGGCCAGAACGAATCAAGGACATGCACCAGTTCACCTCAAAGCAGCCCCAGGCAAGAAGGCTCAACGCCAGCTTGATGAAGGCGATCTGGTCAAGGCCATCTCCGACATGGCCAGGCTCAAGCCGCTCGATAACGGAATTGACAGGTGGGCGCAGGTTGAAATTGATCTTTCGATTCTGAACACGCCTGACCCATTCGAACCTGAGGCAGACGAAACAAAGGCAAAAGAGCCGGACGAGTTGCACGAGCTTGAACTGCGTACCTGGGCGAATGGACTATGGGACGCTATGCTGGTCAACCAGCGCGCAAGACATAGCGTCCAGTCCAAACAAAATGCCCCAATAGAGACCGCCATCGCAATGCCCAGTGCTGCTATCCAAGCGGCGCCGCGCAAACGTGGTCGCCCACGAAAAAACGAAGTTGTTGCAAGGTATGACTAGCTGAACTGTAGCGGTTGAGACGGGACCATAAACGTCACGCCCTGTGATAGACGGACCCTGCCCCGGAACGGCCATTCAATCACTAGGCTCATACCGAAGTAGTTCAGAGCCAACAAAATAATTTCCGTAGTATTCGGCTTGTCGATTCTTGGGATAGGTATCGAAATCGATATACGGAGCTGAGCAATGGGGGCACCGAAACGGATTCGTATACCTATATGGCGAGTTGTCAGGCGCCTGTGGAAGTTTCGCTTCCAAAGCAGCCAGATCGACTTGGTCAGGCTCTGAGAGAGCGGCCGGACATCCCGGAATACGATCACTGACTGTGATGGTAAATCTGCCAGATTCAGAATAAAAGTATCCAGCGTTGCTGAAGCCCGAATGGTAAGAATGAATTTGAAATGATCGTCTGCAGCGATCACACTCACAAGAGAGAATGATGTTCCCAGGTGTGATATTGCCGCTAAAGTGTAAGCTTCTGGCAAAGAGTCCCTGGCCGTACATCTGGTCGTTCGTCACTTTGGCACCAGAGATAAAAAACGGTTGAAACCGGATTCCCCTAGCCTTTCCTTTGGCGAATGCATCAGGATCGAATTCTTTTGCGTCTGTGATTACACAGTCCGCCTGGCAAGCCAGGTTGGGGTGAACACGAATGGAAAAATGAAACCAGCCGCTGGCTTCGCCAAGCTCGTGTTTGTGACTAATCCCCTTTGCGTCAGTTAGCTCAAGAACGCTGTTCGATTTCAATTGAATCGCGGGAGTTTTTTCACAAGGGACTTCCGCTGCGGCAATTGAACAAAGCTCTTTTCCATCTATCTTAACGAGCAGCAGTGGTGGTTCCTTCTTTTTGAAGAACGCAAACATGTTTCCCTTTTTTTGTGGCGGTGATTAACTGCTCTGGTCGAACGCAGTCGTTGTGCGTAAGGATAGCATGTTGGCAATGTTAAGAACGTGCGCACTGGAACGCATCTAGCCAACGAAGAGTGATGAAGAACTCTCACTCCCCTACTCTGACATGGTCACAGCTTTCCAGCTACCGCATCTGACAAAAGCTGTTTCCCGATCGCGCGCTGTGCGTCTGGTGACGCCGAAGCTATTCCTGGATAGTGCTCTTCAAGCCCCTGTGCACAGTCGCCGTCGAAATCCGGTTCGGTGGCCATGAACCAAACGTTGTAGGCCTGCACGTCGACGGGCGTACGTTCGGCCAACAAAGCGGAACAGTCGTAGGTCGCCAAGAAAAGCATCAGCTTGTTATCCCTGTCGGATAGCTCGATTTCCGCATCAAGATTGCCTGCGGCATCAGGATGCTTGAAGAAATTTCGTGCACTATTGAGCACACAGAAAATTTCTGTTTCGCTGTTGTCCGGGTAGGTCTTCGCTATTTGATCAAAGAAACGACTAACCCCGGCCATCCGGCAGTGCTTTTCACAGATTTCTCGTGCAGCGCAAGCTAAGGTGTGAACCGCCACAGGATCGCCCCCGTCAAAGGACATCTGGATCGCCACATGAATTTGACGGTTCGCGGCGTCTAACTTGGTAATTTTTTGCGCAACTAAGGACACAGCGCCCTCCCAAATGACAATGGATTGGCTGAGCTTAACATGCGCTGGTTAGAGCATAATTACCTATCAATCGAACATTCCGCCGTGGCGGCTGTGTTCCGGTCCAACCTCGGTAAAGCAAAAGCCTGGAAATCCGACATCTGAACTTAGCCGGCCACCGGACAATTCAAAATAGCCTTGACGCAACATGTCAGAGCAAAATAGTAATGTTCGATTCTAGCAAGATAGAAATGTCGCATTTTGCTGCTAGGTCCATGCTGGGAATCTCCACCTTCAAGGAGTTCCGTCATGGACAGAATCGAGACAATTACGATGAGCTGCGCGAAATTGGCCGTTTTAAAACGATCCAGGCCGTGGTGCTCCTTTCCTGAACCGCGCAATCGTTTGCTGATACATGTTCGTTTAAATTGTTTGCTAATAGCAAATATCCGGGCGTACACTACCGCAGCCAATTGCGATCACCGTCGCGTTGGCCGCATCAGCCCCCCGCGAGCCACAAGCTCTCCACAATAGGAAGTCAACCACCTTGGAGGAGTTTCATGACATTTCGTCCTAGCCGCATCCTAGCAGCAGCTCTGCTCACCTCATCAGTCCCTCTTATCTCCTACGCTCAAACAGTAGAAGTCACCAACGCAGTCTATAGCGACCAATTGTCCAGCCTGAAAAATGTCTCGCCATCCGCAACCGGCGCGACCTTCACCGGCGATAACAAACGCGCTAAACCGCTGCCGCAGGTTGACGCACCGGGTCGCATTACGGACACGGCGATCCAATCCAGCGCAATCAGCAATCCTGCCGCTGCGACCACCGCCGGTTTGGGCTTCGACGGTGTCGGCCTTGGCTTCACCGGTCCACAAGGCAGCTTTACCGTGCAATCGGCGCCACCGGATACCACAGGTGCGATCGGCGCTACGCAATATGTGCAATGGGTTAACTCGTCTTTTGCGGTGTTTGACAAAACGACCGGCAACGTCGTCTACGGGCCGGTGGCCGGCAACACCCTATGGAAAGGCTTCGGCGGCGCGTGCGAAACCCAGAACGATGGTGATCCGATCGTGCTGTACGACAAGCTGGCCGATCGTTGGGTCATGATGCAGTTTGCTGTTCCAACCGGCGGCCCATACTACCAGTGCGTCGCAGTGTCGCAGACCTCGGATGCGACCGGAGCTTACAATCGCTACGCTTTCCAGTACACCGCCTTCAACGACTATCCTAAAGGGGGCGTGTGGCCTGACGCTTATTACGTCACCTTTAATATGTTTGGCGGCCGCCATCAGGCCTTTAGCGGCGCCAAGGTCTGCGCCTATGACCGTGCCAAAATGTTGCAAGGACAGTTGGCGACGCAGCAGTGCGTGCAGTTGAGTACGTCCTATGGCGGCGTGCTGCCGGCCGACCTTGACGGCAAAACCTTGCCTCCTGCCGGATCGCCGAACTACATGGTGAATAAAGGCACATCCGCATTGAACTTGTGGAAGTTTCATGTGGACTGGGCCAATACTGCCAATACCAGCTTGACCGGTCCTACCGCTATCCCGGTGACGGCATTTGCCGCTACATGCAATGGAGGCACTTGCGTACCCCAGGCCGGCACCAGCGAGCAACTCGATTCGCTGGCCGACCGCCTGATGTTCCGTTTGGCGTATCGCAATTTTGGCACTTCCGAATCGCTGGTTGTTAACCATTCCGTCCAGGCCGGTTCGTCGACATCATCCGGCGTGCGCTGGTATGAGATCCGCAATCCGGCAGGCACGCCGACTGTCTTTCAGCAAGCGACTTATGCGCCGGATGCCTCTTACCGCTGGATGGGTAGCGTAGCGATGGATAAAATGGGTAACATGGCGGCGGGCTATAGCGTCTCCAGTTCGACGATGAAACCTGCACTGCGCTACTCGACCCGCCTGGCGACTGACCCGGTCAATACCATGAGCAATGAGACCACGATAGTGCAAGGTACAGGTGCGCAACTTACCACTCTAAAACGCTGGGGCGACTACACAACTATGACGGTCGACCCGGTGGACGATTGCACCTTTTGGTACACTGGCCAATACCTGAAGGCGGATGGCACCTTCAATTGGAGCACGAGAATTACATCATTCAAGATTACCGGATGCATGTAAGCTCGTTGCACAGTTGATTTTTCCCCTTTCCCCGGCTTCGTGCAGGGGATTTTATTTATTGAGCCATGACATCGAAACAGATTTCGCTCGCAGTAGTCGTGCTGACCGCTTGCGCAGCGGCACTCTACTTGCTGAGCAGCCATGAGCCGGAGCCGCAGAACAAGCGTTCCGATATCGGCAATCTGACTTTTCCTATTAGGGAGCTAGTTCCCGGCCAGACGCGCTCCTCAGCGGACTCCGACCCGAATGCGCTCGTTGCCGTGACCGATCGATTGGTCAACCCTTTAGAGCACAGCACAGACTTGCGCGCCAATTTCGAGCAGAACAAGAACAGCAAGAATGCCACTGAGCGCAGTATCGCGCTGCGTGCATGGACCGCGTGCTTTCCCACCTTCACGGCGCCACAAGGACAGACCGTGACGCTAGACAATGTCACCCGGGGTCTGTCTCGTCAGACGCCGAACTATCCCGAACGACTTGACGCCTATCGTAGCTTGCTGGGTCGCTGTAAGAATTTCCTGGACTTGCCTCACGACGATATCGTGTCGCAATCCCAACAATTGGAAAACGCCAGGAACGTGGGTGAAGTAAGCTCTCCGGGAGAAAGCGCGCTGCGATATCTCAACGCTGGAAAGGTGGACGATGCAAAGTTGGCCGCTCGCGCGATCATCGCCTCCAAAGATGCCTATGCGATCAGCTCGTTGAGTGAATTCATCGCTGTCGCCGACGCCGACACGCCAGCGGCATCCGGTCATGCACGGCCGGAACTGCGCTCAATGGCATTTTCCGTTGCAGCCTGTCAACTCGGTTTGGAGTGCGGCCCAAATTCTCTGACCGCGCTTTTGCTCTGTGCGAATAGTGGAGCATGCACGGGCAGCGTTGTCGATCGTTACTTGAGCGAGCTACCTAATCAAGTGGACCGTGACGCCGTGCTGCGAGAGAGCCAGCGAGTGATCGACGCTATCCGGGCAAATGACATGCCGGCATTGGGGTTGTAGGATCAAGGAGTCTTTTCTTTCCGCTAAACCCGTTCGAGAGAATCACCATTATTGCCAGCCCCCCCCAACCGCGGCTAGCGCATGCCGCTATCGCAGAGGATGTCGGCCTGCATAAAGGTCTTGCTGAGAATGTGAACAGATGTGGACTCGCAACGCGGATACGGGCCGTCAATATCTACGCGGACTTGATAATCGCCCACGGGCGCCCGAATCGTAAAATGACCTGTCCTGTCCGTCGTCGCGCTGCCCACGACGGCTCCTGCTGCGTTTAGCAATTGGACTTTCGCCTCGACATACGGCGCCACACAGTCCTGACCCATCCGTTGCGGGCCCGGGCAACTCGGCGACACCCTGATATTGCCAACCACACCGGACTTCGGTGCATGGGCTTCGGCATAGGTGACGCCACATCCGAACCACGAGATGACTGTAAATGCAGCCGCATATGCCAAGCGTTTCCACATAAGGATTGCACCTTTGCAATTAAACTTCGGATATGAAAGCATAGGATACTTTTGCACCGATATCAAAGAAGGCGTGTGCTTTCTCTTCTCTGATCATCACTCGCCGTTGCGAGCACGGTGGCTGTATCTGCAAATGCCGTCGAAGCAATTCTGGCGGCGTCATTGTCAATTCCGCAGCATTTGGCCTCGTCGTCTACCGAAACTTGGCGCGCGCCGTGTGCAATTTCTTGTAGCTGTCGATGAGCCGCTGGTGCCTGTCGAGCCCCTCCAGTTTCATACTCGTTGGCGTTAGGCCGAAGAAGCGCACGCTTCCATCTACCGTCCCCATCACCGCGTCCATCCGAGGGTTGCCAAACATCCGGCGGAAATTGACCGCGTAATCGTCTAGTTCCAAGTCGTCGTCCAGCAGCACCTCCAGCACCACATTCAGGGCCTGGTAAAACAATCTGCGTTCGACCGAATTGTCGTTGTACTGCAGGAAGGCTCCCACCAGCTCGTGCGCCTCTTCAAATTGCTGTAAGGCGAGATGAATCTGCAGCTTCAACTCCAGAACTGTTAGCTGACCCCAGTCCGTATTCTCGTCAAATTCGATGCCGATCAATGTGGCGAC
>Ga0207137_1121_pt1 | contig 17942 bp, 17 predicted proteins | sample Alteio_BWMinHeat_9_FD_153572 | JGI IMG/M metagenome (GOLD analysis project Ga0207137, IMG submission 153572) | Enriched cells from forest soil in Barre Woods Harvard Forest LTER site, Petersham, Massachusetts, United States -... | ecosystem: Environmental > Terrestrial > Soil > Temperate forest >...
ATGACAAGTTTTGAAATAATTTTGAGCAATTTTCTTAGTAACGACCACGGCCGCCGCCGCCGCCGAAACCGCCACGATCACGGTTACCACCGCCGAAGCCACCGCCGCTGCCACCACCACGATTTTCGCGGGGAGCCATTGGCTTTGCTTCATTAACGGTCATTGCCCGACCGTCATAGTCTGCACCATTGAATTTGCTGATAACTAATTGAGCTTCTTCTTCTGTCGACATTTCGACGAAACCGAAGCCTTTGCTACGGCCGGTATCGCGATCGATAATGATCTTAGAAGACTGTACTGTTCCACACTGAGCGAATGTGTCAGACAGGATTTGATCGGTTGCTGAAAAAGGCAAATTGCCTACATATAATTTCTTACCCATAGAACCTCCTAAAGGCTGGGAGCCGCTTAAGAGGATAGGACACTATGTCCGCAGGCTCGAAAGAAGCAGTTCAATACTAACTTTTTGATGATACCATAAGATGCGGAATATAGATACCTTTATCCTGAAACGACATGACGCTGCCCGGAAAAAAGGCATATTAATTCAGATAGTGTAATAAATTTGTCTTATTATCTTTGTCGTTATGAGGAATAATGGTGCTAGACACCCTTTTAGATCTTATCTGTGTTATAGAAGGTAAATTAAACAGAGATTGGAAGCAACTGTATGGCTAAACCTGGACGAGCGACTCAAGCAAAACGTAACAGAGAAATCGCAAAAATAGATAAGCAAAAAGATAAGGAAGAACGCCGCGCACAAAGAAAGGAGCAGAAAGCGCAATCCCCTTCATATTTATCTGGAACAGGGGAAGATCCAGATCTTATTGGTATTGTTCCAGGTCCTCAAGAGCCAATGTTCGAGTAGTTTAGTAAATTCGTATTAAAGTAAGCGTTCGGGATAGTATCAACATTTCGGCATCACCGAGTTGGAAGGAGATTATCGTGAAAGCTCAAATTGTATCATTCCATTGTGTATTAAGAAATAAAATTGGAAATGTGATCAGCTCTACGTTCAATCAAGACGTCATTACGCATATACATGGACAAGGGGAGTTCATGAAAGGGCTGGCAGAGGGTTTAGAAGGCTTAAAAAAAGGCGAGAAAAGGCAAATTTTTCTAACGGCGCCAGAAGCCTACGGCTTTTATGATCCTGGTTTGGTAATTACAGTCTCTCGAAATGGATTGCCTCAGGGTCATTCGCTTGAAGTCGGGCATCAAATTCTAACGCAATCAGATAACAATGAAAATCAAGTATTTCGAGTGATCCAGGCGACCTTAAATTCAATTACTCTAGATGGGAACCATCCTTTAGCCGGTCAGGATCTCATATTTGACATCGAGGGCATCGAGAGTCGAGAAGCAACTTCAGAGGAAGTTGCGGAGTCGAGTTTTAAATTTAAAAATCAGATTTTTCACTAAATTCTGTTTGAGTTAATTCCTTGAAGTGCATTCTTCGCCGCGGAAGTCAGTCGATACAATTTCTTCCCGTGGATTCACTTCAAAATAGGTAGCGCAACGAATATAGACTGCCCTATCAGTAGTCGAATGCTTCTGTTTGGCCTGCTGATAGTTCATAGGGTTGCGTTTCAATCGAGCGTAAACTAGCATTTTATTCCCGGTATGGAGTGATTCAACGGCATCCGGCTGTCCCCATGCCTCAATGAGGGATTCTTTGTCTTTTCCTTCCCATGAGTGAAGTTTGGCTTCGTAATGTCCTGTAGTTGAGCAGCTTGTAATGAGGAGAAGGGGAAATAGAATATACAATCTCATGGGACATCTATCGGTAGGACTGAGCTAGTACTTTAGTTTTCTAATATAAGATGTGTAATTAATTTGCGTGATCCAATCACCCCGGCATTGACGCCTTCCATGACCTCATTTCGAAGTAAATCGCGTTGTTGTGCTTGGCTAAAGTCGGGCACCCAAAGTGGGGAAAGAAATTCAGTTGCACCATGACCGTCCCCGTTGAAATCCAGACTTGCCGTTTGGAATTTCACTTCGCCCAGCGTGATAAAGGGGATTTCCGGTTTTAAATCGAAACCGAGGCCTTCAATGATGGGTCTAAAAAGAGATCGTTCTAAATCAGCAAGGTTGGACGCCCTGGAGTGCGCGTGGTCAGCTAAAGCCTCCGCTAACTTGGGCGTGAACCATGGATTGTTCTCTCGTTTTTCACCTACGGAGTCAGCTAGTTTGAAAGAGTTGCTTCTAGGTGTGATTGAGGTGGGGTTTTGTTGTATTAGTTTTAATAAACAAGAGTCAGAAAACGCTTCCGTTAAGAAGTGAAGTGCCGAGATTTCGCGTTTCATATCGGCCTTTGAAAACTTCAAATAGGATAGCCCCGGTAGGAGTATTGTGTGCCAAGGTTGGGACAGATCCTGTATGTAGTGAAGCGACCAGGCTAGAAAGCGAAAACCCCAATAGGGGTGGCCTGTGCTCAAAGCTCCAACTGCTAATTGGGCGTACAGCCCAGCTCGGTAGGGTGCGATTCCTATAGGGGTCACTCTCGGAGGCATGATGGACCTGGGCACATAATAGTGGCGAAAAGTATGAGTGTGTGGGTTATCGCGGTCGTAGAAGAAACTCATGCTTTCTCGAAGGCGGCCAATGTAGGGTGGCTGGTCTAAATTGTTATCGAGCATATCGTCCGGCTCTTCAGTGTAACGAATCAGAATGTCGGCGGCATTTGTTTCGGAACCCAATTTGAGCGGAGTCTTGATATTGTCTTCAAGCGCCCATAGTAGCTGCTCTCGAGCAGACGGAATAGGGTTTTGAATATGCCCTCCTTCCATGAGCTCGCTGAGCGTGGGCGCTTTCCATGCGTATCGTCGGTCATGTTTTTTATGAAAAACTTCAGCCCATCTCTCAAGATCTGGAATGACTTTGAGAAGAAGATCTGGGGCGGCAGATTCAATCGATTCTGGAAGGATTTGAATATTTTTTAAATAGGCCAATTCTGGAGAGTCCAGTGCAAGTTTTGTGATTAAGTCATGTCTCCCCCATGCTTTTGAGGAACTTGGAAATAGTAGTTCAATGCCTATTAAACACAATAGCATCGTAATTTGAATTCTCATTAAGTTACTTTCATTTATTTAAAAAAATGAAATTGTAAGCTCAATGATGGGGAGATAAAAAGGTAAAAACTTTGCTGGCTGCTAGTTAAAGTGGAGTTTTGATAAAAGTTTGTGTGTCGTTTAGTAAAATTTTACGTTTAATGCCGACGAAAATATGAATTGGAAACAGAATTAGAATTGCAGAGAAAAGAAGTATCCTGAGATAAAAATTATAGTACTGTTCTTGGTCGACAGCTAGTACGGTCAAAGCTGCGGAAAATAGCAAGCAACCCAGGATGTGCAGACCAATTAAGATAGTCTTTTGAAGTTTTTTTAAACTAATATCATTAAATTCAACGGTTCTTAATATGCCTACGATTAGAAATAAAATCGCGAATCCCAAGATGGCTATAGAAATCCAATTGAACGGGTTGCCTTTATTTGTAAATACTTGATTAAAAGTGTTCATTTTCGCCTTTAAATATCTAGCTTAACTGTTTCATTAAATATTATTTATTAATTGATAACTTAAATAAAAAATATTATACAAGCAGACCACTATGAAAAAGTTTAAATTCTTTATTTTACTCTCTCTTTTACAGAACTCATTTGTATTCGCATCAAGTGATACTTCTTTGCCGGTAAATTACCATAGTTCAGTAGTAGAAGAGAACTCGATAGTATCCACTTCACAAAGTTTTGTTCTGCCCAGTCGTCAGTCTACACAAGTGTCCCATGATACGGAAATTGACCTCGAAGAGGGGTATTCGAGTGATGAAGACGTTCTAGGGAGAGGAGAGGTTGCTCTCTATTGGTATCCTCGAACAGCTGGTATTATTCACACGGCAACTGCTTTAATGGTGGATGGTAAGATTTGGAAATACACTTCCGTGGCGACAGTGATGAGGCAGAATGGGCAAGAGGCTAGCCTTTATAGCTATGAAGTGATGGCAACAGCAGAAGAGGCAGAGTTTAAAGCTCAAGTCAGTAGGCGGGGTCAGGGATTTTTCAAGTTCACTTTTGATGTTCCATCTGAAGAATTGGAGAATTTGCAGGAATATCTTGAGTCGCGTCCATTGTCTTTTGTAGCGCGCACTTGCGTATCGGCGAGCTGCGACGCCTTGACGAAAAGTACACGTATTAAGATACCGGCCCTCTTCGGCAAAACCTTACCCATCTTGAATGCCGGCTATCTTGCTTTCAGTTATCATACGAATTTGGGGAGCGCTAAAGTTAAAAAGATTGAGTATATTGGGCAAAGTGCAATTCGTAATTTAGTGTCCCCGGGAATACTTTGTGAGGCTTGCTCTCCTTATCTGGTTTTTAAAGCTATGCAATGGAGTCAATGGATTTGTGCTTCCATGACGAACATGGCTTTTACTTGCATTAGCAGTCTTTTTGAATAAAGGACGGCCAGGGCTAAGTACTATTTTTCACAACTTATAATTTCGGGAACGCTCATATTGGAGCTGTTTCCGATCATGATTTCGAAAAGTTGCAATAGGCGTGAAAAAACGCTTTGTTGAATATAGGGAATTTCATATTTTTGACAAAGGGCTTTTACTGCGGGTTGGAATTCGCGATATTTCAACATCGGAATATCGGGCCAGAGATGGTGTTCGATCTGATAATTCAGCCATCCATGCAAGAAATCACTCCAGTCGGATCCCGAAGTATAATTTACTGAACCTAAAATCTGTCTGATTTGAAATTCTACCTGGCTTTGTGCAGGGCGGGTGAATGAGTAAATATCCTTTCCCGCATGATTAGGAACGATTGCGATAAAACTATGCATATTCGTAAGCAGCTCGGCAAGGATTGAATTAATGAGCACGTAAAGAGCTGGAGTTTTACCCAACGGGAGAAAACAAAGCGGAACCAAAATAAACCGAAATATCGAATAAGGGATCAAACACTCTTTCCAAAAAAGGAGCGAATTGTAGGAGATTGGACTGATCAATTTAAGAAAACCAGCTATCTCTTTGTGGTTCTTTTTATTTTTAGTTTTATTGTTCTTAAACACCTGAAAATAAGAAAAAGTTGTGGGGGAGTAGTAAACTATTTTCCAGGTCAGCATGAAGTAAAACACAATCCCTAATTTGAGTGGAGTAGGTAAAGAGGAGGCTCTCAGCGGTTCCAAGTTTCTCTGGACAAAATCCGGGTCCGCTTCCTCTCCTGTATTGTAATGGTGGAGAACGTTATGTTCATAATGCCAACATTCCGGGCTAATCCAATCGAACCAATCAATAAATCTTCGGTATCCACGAGAAAATACCTTGCTGGTGTATTTTAGAGGAATACCTGGAACACGATCGTAGCCTTTGTGAGAAATATGATGGTTCATAATCCATCGATTGAAGTTTCCCATGCTCATCAAAAAAATACTGAACGGATTCGGGAGGATCCAGGCTGTTGCATATCCTACTAGCGTAGAAATCCTACCCCACCAGATGATCTTAAGCAAATGCCGGTAATCTCTGTCAGAGAGAGATCGATCGATCTCCATTCTTAGAGCCTTGAGTTCATCACTAAATTTCTGAGCCTTTTCTGGGCTGATCGAAAATTGAATTTGTTTTGCCATTAGAGATTAATCAGAAACAATAAGCCAAGCTGGTATGTAAAGTATAGTATTTATTGCTGTAGCTTCCATCCCCTAATCCGCTGGGGGTGCCTTGTCCCTGACCTGTGCCAAACGTATAGCTGAACGCAACGTCGATATGCATTTTGTCGGAAAGGGAAGCTCCCGATCCTAATGCGAAGATATTGTAGTCGCTGGGTGCTACATAGCTGACGCTGGCGGTGTTGTCCGGAATGATTTTTGTTGCGTAAACATACCCGAGGCGAATTGGGATAGGAAGTACATCTGTTACCTCGGTACCGAAGCGGTACATATTCAGATTAGACCAGTTTTGTGGAATTGAAATCGTGAAGGCCGAGCCAGCAAGACTTCCGGCCAGAGTTGACGTCTGGAGCGCATTGTATTGAGTGAAGTCATATTGAAGCATGAAGCGCCAATTTGGAAGAAGCGTATAATGTCCCCCAAGAGTGAAGCTCAAGGGAAGTTGGGTTGTAAGGGTACTTCCAGTGCTACTAGGAAGGCTTTGACCATTCGAAAGGAGTACGCCGCTCACAGTTCCATTCGCCAAGTTTAAAGGAACTGCTGTTCGAAATGTGGTTCCCACGCCCCATTTATTGTTCAATTCCTTGTATTGTGCCCCAATTTTGAAGCCACCCCACTGTGCTGCTGACAGGCCATCGACGCTCAGGGTACTCGTTAAAGTAGGAGAAACTGATTTGAACGATGCGGAACCAAAACTGATTCTCCAGGCAGCTCCGATGCTGAATTCGGGCGAAATTTGATAACCAGCTCCCAGGGCGAGCTCCATATCTATGAGTTGACTTGAGATTGTGGGTTTTACGGCAGATCCTAAGGCGGTTAAATCAAGAGGCGGCTGATAGTCGCCTCCACTTCCAGCTGCGCCATAGACGCCGATGCCGACGCCAAATTGTTCCGTGACACCATATCGAGCGAAAATCCCGCCTTCGGGTAAAACTGCAGATCCAGTGAGCGTAGTAGCTGTGGGGATGTTAAATGCCCCGGTGCTTTTTGCCACATAGGGGGACACATTTACGCTGATTTCAGTTCCGTGTGCTGATCCACCCAACCCGGCAGGATTAAAATAAAGAGAGGTTGCCCCATTTGTACTGGAGTTGACCGCTCCCCCGACGCTACTTTCCTGTGCCCCGAATGGAAGCGCGAATTCGTAGCTCGCGAATACTGGCGTGGTAAAAAGCACAAAAATACTCAATAAGGTAAAAAACCTGTTCAATATTTGAGTCATCACAAATTTCCCCTTTATTGAATAGTACTAGTTAAATATAAATATAAATATAATTTATTTTATGGGGAAGATGAGTTTTGCGTATTAGATTGTAGGGTTGCTTTTTTTGTCCTTTGGATATCGGAAACATTCAGAGGTGTGATCGTTTACTAATCCGCAGGCCTGCATGAAAGCGTAGCAGATTGTTGAACCCACGAATTTGAAGCCTCGTTTTTTTAAATCCTTACTCATTGCGTCAGATTGAGGAGTTCGACTCGGAATTTGCTTGAGGGACTTTCTATGATTGATTTTAGAAGCTCCTCCCACGAAGGCCCATATATATTTGTCAAAACTTCCAAATTCCTTTTGAACCTCTAAGAATGCCGAAGCATTTATTTTGACGGACTCTATTTTAAGGCGATGTCGAATAATGCCCTCATTTTTCATTAATTGGTCAAATTTTCGCTTATTGTATTTTACTATTTTGAGAGGATTAAATTGGTCGAAAGCAGTCCGGTAGTTTTCCCTCTTTCTTAAGACAGTGATCCACGAAAGCCCCGCTTGAGCACCTTCAAGAATAAGAAATTCAAATAACTTCCTATCCTCGTGTACGGGCTTACCCCATTCTTTGTCGTGATATCGGCAATAGAGTGGGTCTGTTCCCGCCCAAGCACATCTTTGCTTACTCATGATTGACTCATAGCTTACTTATCAGGAAATTCTAATCGCTTTTTTTGCGTTTAGAGACCGCATACCAAGCACTGAGCAAGAGTATGATTGCTGCCCCACCCATAAGTGCTCTCTTACGCATCGGTTGTTCGTCGGGGGGGTCCGTGGGTTCGGTAATTTGAACTTGAGCTGGAACTCTGGGAGGAACTTGAGCTGGTTTCACTGGGATAGGAGTGGGAGTTTCTGAAGTGGGAACAGGTGCTGGTGGCTCTTGAGGTAGGGCCATTGCTGCCTGTTCGTCATGTGAGTTCGTGTTTGAATCGCCGACAGCAACAGCTTGCTCTGGGGTGGACTGCGGCATGGCTTGCTTCGAAGCCATCGATTTTTTTCTTTTCTTTGCGTGCTTGGCGGGAGTAGAAGCGGCAGCAATGGGGGTCATCTCAGTGTCAGCGGTATTGGGTGCTGGTGTACTTTCTGATGTTGTCGACTGGGTCGGAGTGGGGACGGGATCTGTATCAGCAGGGGGCGGCGGTGCGGTGTCTGAAATGGATGCTTCTGTATTAGTTTCGTCTTTAATTCCACTTTTTTTGCCACAACCCGAGGCTGTAAGAATCATGGCGATGGAAAGAATATAAAGACACTGGCAATAGAAACGTATTTTTCTTTGTGAGTACATTTTATATTTATATTAAATATCTTCATCGATGTTGTAAATCGGTAGATTTTGCCTAGGTTTGAACTTATAGCTCGTTGCGTCATTAATGTGTATGCAATTTGAAAGTATATTCGCGCCTATCGTGGTAGGTTTCGTATTATAATGGAAGAAAATAATTCTAATATCATAGAGAAATTACAAATACTGGACCCAGTTTGGGACTCTTTGAATTTAGCTGCGACTGAAGCTAAATTTCGAGATCTGCTACCAGATGCGCAAAGACTCATGGGGACGGACCGAGTCTACTTGATCGAGCTTTTAACTTTGATTGCTCGTGCGGAAGCTCTTCTAAGTAAAATACCTGAAGCGCTTGAAACATTGAAAATTGCCGAAAAATTCTTGTCTAATCAAGAGGTCGTTTATCCGGTATCCGCAAAAATACGGTGGCTCCTGGAAAGGGGAAGGATTTACATTCTTCAAAAAACCCCATCGCAAGCGCGGTTACTTTTTGCTGAGGCATTGAATTTGGCTATTACCTCCGGAGAAGATTACTACGCAGTTGACGTTGCCCAAATGATGGCCATGGTGGAGCCGCAAAAAGTTCAGCAAGAATGGATTGTTCGTGCAATCGGCATTGCTGAAAATTCATCTTCGCTCAGAACAAAGGAATGGTTGGGTAGCCTTTATACAACTTTAGGTTGGAAACGCTTTGATTTAAGGCAGTATGAAAAATCCTTGGAAAGCTTTAAAACGGCGTTGAGTCATTTTAAAGTTCATGGAACCAAGCGAGAGATTTTTGTAGCAAGATGGTCGACAGGCAAAGTCCTTCGCGCAATGGGCAAAACCGAAGAGGCACTCTCGATTCAACAGGCGTTGTTAGCCGAGCTAGGAGTGGATGGACTCCGTGATGGGCGACTTTACGAGGAGATAGCTGAATGTCTTCAAACTATGAAAAGAGAAAAGGAAGCTCAACTCTACTTTGAGTTTGCCTACCGAGAGCTCTCCAAAGATGAGTGGGTCGCCGATAACCAGCCAGTCATGCTGAAGAGGATGAAAAGTCTGGGACAGGTAAAATGATTTGTTAATAGTGCGACATTTTCATTCCACTGAATTGGAGAAATAGTTTCCCTGTCCAGGGATTGCCACCGTAGGTTCCTTGATAGTCGGTAGGTAAAAAATCTTTTGTAACAGAAGCGCCAATCCCAATTTCTCCTTCGTCGATTTGGGTAATCGCATGAGTATAACCCACGGTTGTAGCGACAACCCATCTCCCTGAATTGGGGTCAGATGCAGCAATTTCAAGCTCATGAGGTGTTCGCTGAATCACTTCGAGTCTCCCGAATATTCTCATTTCTTTGCTATTGTGAAGCCAAAACTCTTCTCCGAACGAGGCAAGAGAAGCCGCGTGGGCATATTGAGTGATCAAACCGAAAATGAAGGCATTATAGAGGTGCCATTGTTTAAGGGTGTGTCTGGTATACAGCGATGCTGAATATCGAGTTACAAACGGAATGCTCGGATCATCATGCTCTGGATCCTTGACGTAAGCGGCAGATACCATTCCTGTGATTGTAGAAGAAAAGTCCTCTATGAGTCTCAAAGAGTATGAATTGGGCACATCCACTGGAAGATCGATTTGAGTAGGTTCTGGTTCCTGGCCATTAAACGTTGAAACCTCGAAACGAGTATGATTCAGGTTGAGAGACGCTCCAATAACGGTACTACTGATGTGTCCAACGTCTTGCCCCACATGATGTCCTAAAGGAGCGTCTGGATTTGCTATCCCGGTTGGACGGTGCATAAATGCAATGGGTCCGTCTGTTGATTCCCCTCGTGGAGCGAAGAAAATTTTGAGGTGGTCTTTTTCACGCCCTGTTTCTAATTTGATTGTATCGCTGACGGTGAGGCCCATGATGGGAGAAGAATGGGGGTGTTGGGCGTCAATAAATGGAATTCCATTTCCATTACTCTCCCCCACTTGTAGAAGGAGTGGATACCCCTGATCTGGAAAAGTCCACTTTTCTAAGGTTCCCATAATATCCAGATTTAAATAATGGCGGTCCCCGAGTGTAGTTCCTAGGTCTAACATGACCATATTTGGACCCGCAAAGGCATCGCGTCCTCGCGGGCCAGCACCGCTGATATAGGTTCCAAAACCATTTCCGCGGAGCATCACCATTTTCATTGGCATATCCGCCATAGGTAACGGCATGCACATTGCCATGCTAACGTCCCAAACATACATAGAACCGCATTCATCGGCAGAAAGAGGATAATGGTAGCTCAGCGGGACTTCTTCGGCTGCCCACCCATTCAGTGTGGATTGTAGAAGGAGAATGAATCCTAAGCTCAGAATCAAGTGGCCTTGTTTCATACGAACCCTCTTTCAAACGTTTTTTATGGTCTTGATCTACTTATCATGGGAAGTTTCCTCATGGTATGTCGGTATTAAAAAGAGTTCCTATTGTTTTGTCTGTTTCTGGAATGAGTTGCGCATCTTGTGTTTCTCATATTGAAAAAGTCTTAAAAAAGCAGGACGGAGTGATTGACGTCAGTGTTAATTTGGCTACCGAGACAGCTACTATTTTCATTCGGCGCAATCAGATAACGTCCGAGATTCTCATTCAAGCTGTACGAGAAGCAGGTTATGACGCGAGGTTGAATGACCCGTCTCGTTCTCTTGATCGGGAAGGTGTTGATAAAAGCGCGGAGCTGAATCGACAATTTCGTTCGTTTCTAATATCAGCCCTGCTTTCGACTCCTTTAATGTTGCCGATGATTTTTCATCTTTTAGGAATAGACTGGCAGCTATCCCCTTTATTTCAGTGGGTGTTGGCGACTCCAGTGCAATTCTTTCTGGGAGCACGTTTCTATCGGGCTTCCTTTTTGGCATTGAAAGTTCGCAGTGCAAACATGGATCTCCTGATTGCTTTGGGGACGAGTGCCGCCTATTTTCTAAGTATTCTGCTGATGGTATTTCCGGAACTCCAGTCTCACCAGGGATCCTCCCACCTCTACTTTGAGAGTTCTGCAGTTGTGATTACACTTGTTTTACTTGGGAAATGGCTTGAAGCAAGGGCAAGGCATCAGGCTTCGGAAGCGATTCGCTCTCTTCGTGCAATTCGACCTGATCGCGCCCGAATCATTCGGGAAGGAAAAGAATTGGAAGTCTCCTTAAGTGAGGTCATTTCCGGGGATATTGTACTCGTTCGTCCAGGAGAACGCATACCGATTGACGGGAGTGTGATTGAAGGAAGGAGCCAGGTCGATGAGTCTCTGATTACAGGGGAGAGTTTGCCTCTGACTAAGGAGATCGGACAGGCCGTGATAGGTGGATCCATGAATTTAGACGGATTTCTTCGGATTCAAACGACTGCAGTGGGCGGTGAGACGGTACTTTCAAAAGTCGTTCGTTTGATCGAGAATGCTCAAGCAGAGAAAGCACCGATTCAAAGGTTGGTAGATCGGGTGAGTGCATTCTTTGTTCCTTTGGTTCTCGGGATTTCATTTCTGACTTTTTGTTTGACCTGGTATTTCACCGGTAATCCGGTTCAGGCTCTTTTGCATGCGGTAGCGGTTCTAGTGATTGCCTGTCCTTGTGCTTTGGGCCTAGCGACTCCGACCTCGATTCTGGTGGGTACTGGGCTTGCGGCGAAACAGGGGATTTTAATCCAAAATTCAGACGCTTTGGAGCTCGCTCGAGCTTTGAACGTCGTTGTGTTTGATAAGACTGGAACCCTCACTGAAGGAAAACCCAAACTCACCTCAATTTATTCAATCGGACAAGATGAAAATGTACTGATTCAGATGGCGGCCTCTATCCAGATGGGCAGCGAGCACCCCCTTGCAAAGGCAGTATTAAGCGAAACTCAGCATAGATCTCTGAGCTTTGAGGCAGCTCAGGATATTCGAGTATTTGCAGGCCGGGGGATTGAAGGGGTCCTCGGTGAAAAGGTGATTAGCATTGGAAGTAAATTATTTATGAAGGATCAAGGGGTGGACCTTTCATCTCTCTCTGAAAAAAACTTTCATGGCTCGACACAAACAATTTCCTATGTTGCCCAAGTAAAGCCGGAAAAACTCCTCATAGGAGTGCTCGGATTTAGTGATAAAATAAAGACTCATGCGAAGGCAACTATTCAAGCACTTCATCAACGAAAAATTCGGACTCTCTTATTAACAGGAGATTTTTATACAAGCGCGTCGAAAGTGGCTGAAGATTTAAGTATCACGGAATTTCGGTCGGAAGTCCTTCCAGAAGATAAAGTCAGAATTATTAAAGAACTAAAAAAGGACGGAAGTATTGTTGCTATGGTTGGCGACGGTATTAATGACACCCCTGCCCTGGCCGAGGCAGATGTGGGAATGGCGATGGCTACCGGAACGGATGTCGCAATGCAAGTCTCAGGTATCACTTTGATGCGTGGTGAGCCCTTGCTTGTTGTAGATACGATAGAAATTTCGAAACGGATTTACACAAAAATCAGACAAAACCTATTTTTGGCATTTATTTATAACGTCCTAGGAATACCTTTGGCGGCCTTCGGATACCTGAGTCCTTGGATCGCAGGTGGAGCGATGGCGCTCAGTAGTGTAAGCGTCGTGGCAAATGCTCTTTTGCTTAAACGCTGGAATCCTTTAAGGATTTTAAATAAAACACATAAATAAGTCCATATTCAATCACATTAATTAAACTTGACTTATTTATTAAAGACTTAAATAATAAATATGATGAGTAATGTGTTATTAGTGCGGTTTAGTTTAGCTTTGAGTTTGTGTTTGTCAATTCTAGTTCAATGTTACGGTTGCTCCTACGCACAGGCGGCAAGTCCTTATATTCCCCAAAATGCTATTAATGAACATGCTGAGAAATATAGCCTCGATCCGGTCCCATCATCCAAGATGGTTCCAGTTAGAGTTGTAGACAACTTTGAGGGTCTGCAAAAAGTTCATCAGGTTTTTGAACAAAATTTTCGGAAGGGAAATGATCTTATTACTGTGCGCGCGTCTAGAAAAGTGAATGCCGTAGACGGACGAACTGTATTGGAAGAAAAAAGAGTTCCATTTACAGTCATCCATGAGGTGACCGGAAAAGTTGGCTTAAATCGTCACTAGTCTAATTCATCGATCATCGGAAGTTGAATTGCTTCAAAATAAGATTGAATTTCTTCGGCAGTCGCCGGGGTTCCCTGTTTTGAGAAATCACTCAACTTTTCGTTAAGTTCTTTTTTCTGTAATTCTCTCTTCTTTATGCCATCTGGAGTTGGAGAAACTTTACTTAAGTCGACACCGAAAATATTTCGTTTACCGATGGCTACATTGAGTTCGGAATTGCTTAGTGGCTTTAATTCGACAGCGGCTTTGCCTTTTTGTTTAAAAACTCGCCCTCCGGACGAAGTTTGGAACTCGGTAGAGAGCCTTTTTGAAAGATGGTAGAGCACGAAATCAGATTCGTTTCTCTTAAGAAATGCAGATTGAGCGGTAGATTCTAATGATAACTGGACGATTTCTACCCATTCTTTGAGATGCTGTTCGGATTGAAGGGATAAACCAAAGTTTCCATAAAATTTCTTTCGAGCCTTACCAAACCATTCGACTGATTGGCATTTTTTAAAGGATTTCGAACTGTCATTGAGCATTCCATAAAATGGAAACCAGCTCAGGGGGTTGCCTGAGAAAGTACCAGTCGATTGATAGAATGGAATATAGGTTTCGTAGGTACCTCTTTGAGTGAAGTATTTCAATCCGTCGACTTGAACCAAAATCACGGGGCGATCTACATGAGGCTCGGGAGTGCAACATATCCCGACCGGAATGACGTGAATGGGGCTATGTTTAATCAAATTTAAGGCCTCTTCGTCCTTTTCCCACATAGCCTTTTGGTGTTCAGCAAGCTCCATTTTTGCATTTCTCACTTGATGGAGGGCAGAGCAAACCTGATTGCAAGACGCTTCGTTGGAATAGAAATCTTTTCCCAGTGAGTCTTCAAGCCATTTCAGGTATTCAAAAATTTTTCCGTCAGCATCGTCGGTGTCTATTCCTAATTCAAAATCGGGTTCCGGAAGAATATGATTGTCACAGCGTTTGTGAGAAAGGCTGCAGTACCAATGAGTGAGGTTTACAGGCTTTGTAGTGCACTTATCGGATTCAAAGGATTTCTGGATAGCTCTCAATGACTTTTCTGACGTGAAGAGGTGCTGTCTTAAGTCAATATCTGAGCTGGAGATTGCCGCGAGAGGGAAGATCAAAATAGCATGCAATAAACCCAGAATCGAAAAATAAAGAGATCTAGTTGTTCTCATTCGGATATTATACATGAAAACGATTAAATGAATAGTATAGATTCAATAATTCGAGGAAAAAAATTGAAAACCTAGTTTTAGGTAGTTTAATTCGGCTCCTAAACGAGTATAGATTACCTGTCATGCGAACTTGGCTTTTCCAAATTTTATTTCTATTTGTGCCGACTTTTGTGTTGGCGGGCGAACTGAGTCTAGATGAGGCTTTTCGTTCGGCTTCTCATAAAAGTGAAATTCTTCGGCAAAGCCATGAGCAAGTATTCCAAGCGGGAGAGCGTGTGAATCAGGCTCGTGGAGAATTATTTCCAAAAATTTCGTTTGAAACGAATCACCTTATTCAGCCTGTTCCTGAAGATCCCATTGCCCAAGAGTTTTCTCCGGGTCAACAAACTGTGGCAAGTTTGACAGCGAAACAGCCTCTTTTTCGTGGACTACGCGAATTTTCGGGATTAAAGCAGCAAAAATACAATTTGATTGCGGAGGAGTCTACCCAGAAGCAAACTGTACAAGGCCTTTATCAAAATGTTGCATTAGAGTTTCTCAATGTCTTGAGTTTCGAACGGGATATTAAGAATTTGGATGAACAAATCGAAATTTACAGCCGTCGGGTCAGCGAATTGCAAGGGAGTACAAAGCGGGGCGAAACCAGCAGGACGGAGCTTCTGTCGAGCCAATCCGTCCAAAATTCGCTACGCGCCGAATTGCGCTTGGTTCAGGGCCAGCTCAAGGCGGCCCGGGAATCGTTTTATTCTACGACCGGAATGCCACGGGAATCTGAACTCAAAGATCCCGCATTGGTTCCGAAAGTGATCGTGGATCTGAACTTCTATCTTAAGAATATAGAAAATCGACCTGATATCCAGATCGCAACGGCAAGGCGGAGCGCTTCTGATGAGGAAATCGCTATCGCGCGCGGCGGACATTTTCCTACCTTCGATGCAGTCGGGAACTATTATTTTATCAGACCGGGCTTTTTAAGCGATACTAAATGGGATATCGCTCTTCAGTTTTCCTTGCCTATTTTTTCTGGGGGCGTGATTCAATCTCAGGTCCGCGAAGCGGCCTCTACGAATAAACAAGCCGATCTCGAAGTTGCTCGTATTCGTAGATTAGCTGAAGTGGAAATTCGGTCCTTCTATGAGATCCTGCAAGCCCGGTTTGACCAACTCTCGATACTCACTGGCTCTGTCAAATTGGCTGAGAAAAATGTCGCAGTTTCAGAGAATGATTTCAAACGAGGGCTCATTCGCAGTATCGATGTTCAGTTAGCTTTGGGTGAATATCGCTCCAGCCGTCGATTGTTAGATCAAGCTTACTACAGCCTTCAAATGGATTTGATTCGACTGGAAGTTGCGTCGGGGCTTCGGCCCAGCGGTATGTCTGGGAGTATATTATGACCCTTTCGGATCTAGCTATTAAACGTCCCGTTTTCGCGTGGATGTTGATGTTCGGGTTGATTGTCTTTGGTGCAATTAGTTTTAGTCGCATGGGTGTGAGCGAGCTGCCTGACGTAGATTTTCCCATTATCTCGCTAGCGATTAAATATGAAGGTGCAGCACCGGAGGTGGTTGAGGCTGACGTTGTCGATCCGATTGAAGACTCCCTAATGAGCATTCAAGGATTGAAAAATGTGATTTCGACGGTCCGAAACGGTGGGGCGGATATTACCCTTGAATTCAATATGAATCGGAGCGTAGACCTCGCTTTCTTAGATGTCCAATCCAAGATCGCACAAGTCCAGGCTCAGCTTCCAAAGCAAATGGATCCTGTTACGATTTTGAAGACTAACCCAGCAGATTATCCGATCCTGTGGGTTTCAGTGTCCAGCTCCGAAATGGCGCTCCAGGATTTAATGATCTATGTAAAAGATGAGATTCGGGATCGGCTGACCACAGTACCCGGCGTAGGAAGTCTTTGGATGCCAGGGTATCTAGAGCCGAATTTGAGGGTCTGGGTAGATAATGAAGCATTGAAGGAACATGCTCTGACCGCAGCCGACATTGTCAATACGATTCGAAATGAGCATCTTGAGCCCCCTTCGGGTCGAACCGAGTATCGAAAGCGCGAATACTCCATGCGCACTCTAGGAGAGACAAAGTCTTTGGAAGAATTTTCTCGAATCTTTATTAATAGCCGAGGTGGCGCACCGAATTTCAATCCCGTACTTTTGAGTCGAGTTGCCCATGTGACTGAGGGCGTAGTGGATGCGGTTCAATTTGCCCGATCCAATGGAGAAATGGCTGTGGGTTTGGGGGTGGTGAAGCAGCGCGGAGCCAATGCGGTACAGGTGGCGAGAACGATTAAGAAGAGAGTTGCGGAACTTCAGCCTGGGCTTCCGAAGGGGATGAAGCTCACTCTCAATTATGATGGGACTCGATTTGTCGAAGAGTCGATATCAGAACTTACCCTTACCCTGGTTTTGGCAGCCCTATGTACTTCAATCGTATGCTGGCTTTTCTTAGGGTCTTGGTCTGCGACTCTGAATGTTCTCCTCGCGATTCCTACTTCTATTTTGGGAACCTTCATTGTTCTTTATTTTTCAGGATTCACGCTGAATACCTTTACTCTACTCGGACTCTCTCTTGCGATTGGTATTGTAGTCGACGATGCGATTATGGTGCTGGAAAATATTATTCGTCACCGAAAGAAAGGGCTTTCCCGCACCGAAGCAGCCCAGATCGGAGCGCGCGAAATCACTTTTGCCGCGATTGCCACTTCGCTTTCGTTAGTTGCCATTTTCCTGCCCATTGCCTTTATGGATGGGCTTGTGGGCCGGTTTCTATTTCAGTTTGGAGTGACCTTAAGTGCTGCAGTGATGATTTCTCTTCTCGAGGCTTTGACTTTAACGCCTATGCGAGCGGCGCGATTTAAAGATACCGATACTGGGCGCGGAGCCATCGGCGTTAGATTCGAGAGTCTGTTTAATCATGTGAGACACGGGTACGAGCGAAGTTTGTCCTATGCTCTGAATCATCGTTGGAAGGTCCTTCTAGGAAGTGTCGTTTTCTTTGTCCTCAGCTTGAGTTCTATTGTCTGGATTAAAGGAGAATTTCAGCCAGCTCAGGATCAAGGATTCCTGACGATCCTGTTAAATAATCCACCCGGTTCTGGCATCTCCTTTACGGAAGAAAAGGTTCGTGTGGTTGAGGAGTTCTTATCCCACCGCTCAGAGACTCATTCCACTTTTGTAGAAGCAGGGGGATTTTCAGGGGGGGAGCCTCACACGGCAATGATTTATGTAGAAATGAAGCCAAAAGGACAGAGAGGTCGGGATCCGCTTCAAGGAAGAGAGCTGACCCAGCAGGAATTCATTGAAGTCACACGGGAGTTTTTAGCTAAAACGATCCCAGAGTCGCAGTCCCAAGTTCAAGATCCTTCGGTTCAGGGATTTGGAGGAGGTGGCGGAAGCAAGGGTTTTCCGGCAGAGTTCTCACTTCAAGGTCCA
>Ga0207137_1058_pt2 | contig 17237 bp, 20 predicted proteins | sample Alteio_BWMinHeat_9_FD_153572 | JGI IMG/M metagenome (GOLD analysis project Ga0207137, IMG submission 153572) | Enriched cells from forest soil in Barre Woods Harvard Forest LTER site, Petersham, Massachusetts, United States -... | ecosystem: Environmental > Terrestrial > Soil > Temperate forest >...
CATATAAGCAAGCGGTAATAATTCTATGATATCTTTTTCAATCATTTGATTAACTTTGTCTGATCCTATCATTTCATATAATGCATCATAGAGTGGACGTAAATAAGGATGAACTTTTTGTGCAATATCGCCAGGCAAGAATCCTAACTTTTCGCCGGCTTCAACGATAGGTCTCACAAGAATGATACGGCTTACACGTTCTGCTTCTAGCGCTTGAACAGCACAGGCAACGGCAAGATAGGTTTTACCGGTACCAGCAGGCCCTATGCCAAAGTTGATATCATTTTTTAAAATGTGTTGGAGATACAATACTTGATTTTCACCTCTCGCAAAGATAGCACCTTTACGTGTACGTATTTCCATTTGATGCTCACCTCCCACATTATTCGGTGCTCGTCTGCCAATGGCTTGTAAATGAAGATGTACTTCTTTAGGTTCGAGAGTATGCACGTTTCGGGTCTCCTGATAGAGATGATGTAGGGTATCGCAGGCTTGTTCCACGGATGTACGCTCACCGCTCACTGAAAAAGTATGACCGCGTTGTCTGATCAACACGCCCAAACGATTTTCTATGAGTTTTAAGTGTTCGTTCAATTTGCCGCAGAGGTTAAATAACCGGTGATTGTCTTCAGGTGCTAATTTTAAGACTTCAGAATAAAGGAGAGTGTTCAACGTTATTTCATACCCCCAGGGTGATGCTCTTACCTCTAAGTATAGTCCACATTACCGGTGGCTTTACCAGTAAAATATTTTTTATTTATTTTAGCTTCATTGGTCAGAAATTAACTCGCCCCTCAGTGAGCTTCTGAGCACTTCATTGATTTTAATGGAAACCAGTTGGCCTATTAATTCAGGGCCGCCTATAAAATTCACAATACGATTATTTTCAGTGCGGCCTGACATTTGTTCTTGATCCGTTTCACCCGGAAAACCAACGATAAAATCCGATGAAATACAGATATCTGGCCTTATTTTGCGCAAACGACGGATTTTTGCTTTATATTCCAATGCGGTATAACCCCGTTTCATGGCAGCTAATATGCGATCAGAGCCGCTTTGTACGGGCAAGTGTAAGTGGTTGGCCAAGGTCGGGATAGTTGCATAAGCCTCTATCAGGCGATCAGAAAAGGCAAGCGGATGGGAAGTGGTAAAACGTATGCGTTTTATACCATCTATGGCATCTACATAAGACATTAAACTCGCAAGATCAGCAATATCACCTTCGTGTGTAGGGCCACGGTAGTCGTTAACGTTTTGGCCTAATAAGGTGATTTCTTTGACACCTTGCCCCGCAAGATTCGCAATTTCAGCTAACACATCATCTAGCGGTCGGCTAATTTCTTCGCCACGTGTATAAGGGACGACACAAAAACTGCAGTATTTGCTACAACCTTCCATAATGGTGACCATGGCGGTTGGGCCTTCTGCCTGCGGTTCTGGTAGTCGGTCAAATTTTTCAATTTCAGGAAAGCTAATATCGACAATGGATTTGTTGCGGGTTTTTCTCTCCAGCAACATTTCACCTAGTCTATGAATGGTTTGTGGGCCAAAGATTAAATCCACGTAAGGTGCGCGTTTTAAAATGGCTTTACCTTCCTGGCTTGCGACGCAACCGCCTACGCCAATAATAATATCTGGATTTTTTTGTTTTAATTCACGAAAACGGCCTAATTCGGAAAACACCTTATCTTCTGCTTTTTCCCGTACAGAACAGGTATTTAACAGTAATACATCCGCTTCTTCGGGGTTGTCGGTTTTAATGAGTTGATGAGATGCTTTGAGCACGTCGGCCATTTTGGTCGAGTCGTATTCATTCATTTGACAGCCATGCGTTAGGATGTAAAGCTTATGCACTTTATTTATACCTGCTTTAAAGAGCGCGTATCATAATGCAAAACGCTTACTATAGACAATCTTCAAGGTGACAACATGAATCCTGAGTTAGCAGTGAGAATTGAAAAACTTCATCTCAAGGAGATTAAGCGTCATATTTTTCTCTGTTCTGATCAAACCGTGCCTAAATGTTGTGATAAGGCAACAGGGCTTAAATCTTGGGAATATTTAAAAAATCGGTTGAATGAATTGAATTTGACTGATCAAGGTGGCATTTTTCGAACCAAAGCGAATTGTTTACGCGTTTGCAAAGAAGGGCCTATTGCCGTCGTTTATCCTGAAGGCGTGTGGTATCACTCTTGTACACCCGCTGTGCTTGAAAGAATTATTCAAGAGCATTTGATTGATGGCGTGCCGGTGCAAGACTATATTCTGGTCAATAATCATCATGTCTGATATCAGAATTTATCAGCCCATCAATCTTAAAATTAATAATATTATTCAATTAGATAGCAATGCAACCCACCATCTTGTACGGGTGTTGCGGGCAAAAGTAGGTGATACGTTAACGTTATTCAATGGACGGGGCGGTGAATATCAAGCCGTCATTTCGCATATCGATAAAAAAAGAGTTGAGGTAAATATACTTTCTTTTTCAGCGCGAGAAGTAGAGTCGCCTATTCATATTCAATTGGCTCAAGGGATTGCCCGTGGTGAAAAAATGGATTTTATTGTACAAAAAGCCGTTGAATTGGGGGTGACAGCTATCATTCCGTTAATGACAGAGCGTTGTAATGTTAGATTAGATAAAGAGCGTTTTCTCAATCGTTTAGACCATTGGCAAGCCGTTATTACCAGTGCGTGTGAACAATCCGGTCGAAATCGTTTACCTTCGCTGATTGAGGCCAAGACTTTTCATGAGTGGCTGGCTAGTGTCCCAGCGGATCATTATCGATTTGTTTTGTCTCCTCATGTGGAAAAAAAGTGGCCGGCTGATATTCCTCACGCATCCAATATCGTTATTTTGATAGGTCCTGAAGGCGGTTTAAGCGAGGCCGAAGTTGAGCTTGCTGTCAAAAATGGGTTTATGCCATTGAATTTAGGTCAGCGGGTGTTACGTACGGAGACGGCGAGTATTGCGGCGATTGCCGCTTTGCAATCACGTTACGGGGATTTGTAGGCGGCGATTGACTTGCCCATTTTTTCAAGTAAAATGGCCGCCTTTTTTACTGTCCTTAAGGTGTGCACTATGCCTGATGAAGTTGATTTAGCGAATGATCTGATTGATATTGAAGTGAGACGTGCTTTAAGCAAGCACCATCAACATAGGGATGTGGCAGTAATGGGCTCAACCACTTGTCTGGAATGTGGTGATGATATGCCTAAAGAAAGACAAAAATTAGGTTTTAAATTTTGCGTGCCCTGTGCCTCTGAATCAGAAAGAAGAAAATCCCTCTATGCAGAGTAACGATAGTTGTAGGTTGGGTTAGGCGCTTTTTGCCGTAACCCAACAACGATCAAGGATGTTGGGTTACGGCAAAAAGCGCCTAACCCAACCTACAACGACGTCCCTTCGTTACCTGTTTTTACTAACGACATCCATAGCCAAGTGAGAGTAATATAATACTTAACGGGATAAGGATGCGCTTTACATGGCTAATGGCGAGATTCTGGATGAGTATCAAAAAGTAGTTCGTGAACTATCCGATAGCATTGTAGCAGCGCAAAGACCCATACGCATTTTGGATGCGTTGAAATGGGATCCTAGCATTGAACAGCTTTTTATTAAAAGTAAATACAAAAAACTTCCGCAGATTGACCAAGAATATTATTTGAAAAAAAATCCTTTATCGTTTGATCCTGAAAAAAAAATACAAGAATTCCATGAGATTGATCGTAACATTCGACGCAAGCTAGGGCAGTATAGTGGCGTTGGCGGTATCATGCAGCGCATGTGTTATGAATATTGTCGTGTGGTGGAAATGTTGCAAGCACGTGGCACGCCACGATTTACTGAAATTTCTCAAGAGTTATACGGCAGTTCTGAAGATGCTTTTCATGTGGGTGCGCCGACTTTAAAAGATTTAGCGACATTGGTTACGAGTACGCTAGCAAAAATTAAAGATAAAGTGAAAACCAGTGCAGATGTGCCTAGCTATACCAGCGAACAAGCGGTCAACATATTACGCGAACGTCTTGCCGCTTATTTTACGGATGGTAATACCATTCGAGTCGAATTAAGCGATGGTATTATCGCAGATGCGGCAGCAGGGGCTGATCGCATTAAAATTCACGATGGTTTGAAATTCAGTGCGCGAGAAATTCGTACGTTTGAAATTCATGAAGGATGGGTACATTTAGGTACAACGTTAAACGGCATGGCTCAACCCATTTGCACGTTTTTGAGTAAAGGGGCGCCGTCTTCTACGGTGACTCAAGAAGGTCTTGCTATCATCACGGAAATATTCACGTTTTCATCTTATCCTGGGCGCGTGCGTCGTCTAACCAATCGTATTGTTGCGGTTAACATGGCAGAAGAAGGTGCGAATTTTTACGATGTTTTTCAATTTTATTGTGAGCAAGGCATGGATGAAGAAGATGCTTATCAATCGACTATTCGTGTGTTTCGTGGATCAACGCCTGAAGGCGGCCCTTATACTAAAGACTTATCGTACAGTAAGGGATTTATTCTGATTTATAATTTTATGCGCCTTGCTGTGCAGCGTGGCTTGGTTAAACGTATACCGTTATTATTTGTGGGTAAAACGACGCTGGAAGATTTGCATATTTTATCGGACTTGATGGATGAAGGCATGATTACACCGCCAAGATACGTGCCCCCACAATTTGCAGACATTGCGGCAGTGAGTGCGTGGATGGTTTACTCATTATTCCTGAACAGACTGGACTTACGCAGATTAGCACTGGATTTCAAAGGAATACTGCAGTAATTACCCCCCACTTCCTTTATTTTCGTGACCGGAATTCACTTCCGTTTCAATGAATTTTATAATTTCACCGGCAACATCAATGCCGGTGGTTTTTTCTATGCCTTCCAAACCAGGGGATGCGTTCACTTCTATGATTAAAGGCCCGCGATTTGAACGCACGATATCAATGCCAGCTACATTTAAGCCAATAATGTGTGCGGAACGAATGGCCATATTGCGTTCTTCTTCGGTGATTTCTACGGGTGTTGCTACGCCGCCACGATGTATGTTGGATCGAAATTCTTCGGGGGATTTTGCTTGACGTTTCATGGCAGCGACCACTTTTCCACCTACAACAAAACAGCGAATATCCGCACCGCCTGCTTCTTTAATATATTCTTGTACCATGATATTTACTTTTAAACCGAGAAACGCTTCTAGCACACTGCGTGCTGCTTTGGTGGTTTCAACGAGAATAACGCCTATACCTTGTGTGCCTTCCAGTAATTTAATGACGAGTGGTGTGCCACCAACCATTTTGATGAGATCTTTAATTTCATCCAGTGAATGCGCAAATCCTGTAATGGGTAAGCCTATGCCTTTTTTAGACAGTAATTGTAAGGAACGTAATTTATCGCGTCCGCGAGTGATGGCAACGGAATCGTTGACACAAAATACGCCCATCATTTCCAGTTGTCTCACGACGGCTGTACCGTAGAATGTAATGGAGGCGCCAATTCTTGGAATAACCGCATCATAAAATTCGAGTTCACTGCCTTTGTAGTGAATGGTCGGGCGAGCGGAAGTAATGTTCATGTAACAACGCAAGGTATCAATGACATCCGCACGGTGACCGCGTGATTCAGCCGCTTCAACCAAGCGGTTAGTGGAATATAAATTATGTTTCCTCGATAAAATCGCTATTTTCATTTCTGACGGGCCTTAGTTGTGACAAATGAGCGAGCGGGATTGACGATGAAACGTTTACGCAATGCGCTTCTACCCAGTAACATTCGAAATAGCATGTTTTCTCGCTCGGTGAGAGTAATCTCAATCGACCAAGTTTGTCCAGCGATAGTGATAGGTGTTTGTATGACGTGGCGTTCTTCTTCATGGCCGCCTGAGTCAGTTACGTATCGTTTATCCACTACATCAGCCACACAGGTGACGATGTGAGTCGTATCATGTTGCAGAGGATGGATGTCAAAGCGGATTTTATTTCGTCCATTTTCTACAAACGGTCGTAATGAGAAGGCGTGTAAAGCAGAAGTGCGTGCACCGGTATCTACTTTAGCTTTGATTTTTTCAATGCCGAGCTCTGGTAAATTCACCCATTCTCGCCAGCCTATAAGGGTATGTTTTCGTAATGGCTTGATTAATTTAATATTTTTATCGTCGTCCATAAGGTTTGTCCGGGATTTGTTGTTGTGCGTGATTTATTGATCGTAACATATTTTAGTTAAGATTTTGTTAAGGTTAAGGGGATATATTGCATCATCATTATTATTAAAATAACGGAAAAAATAATATGTTACATCGAACAAATCCTGTGATGATTCCTGGCTCTGAATCGAATAAACCAGTACGTGAGAATAAAAAGTTTTCGTTAGAGGAAGTAGGCAGTCCTTTGCGATATGGACTTCAGGATTATTTTTTTTCTAACAGGTTAGACAATGAAGAAAAAACAAATAGTGTCAATGCCAATCCTAATACTGGAAACAGCCATAGTATGAAAGTGTAGGCATTGAAGCGCGGTTTTAGCAAAATGAATTCACCGTAACGTTTGACCAAATAAGTTTTAATGGCATCATTCGTTTCATTGGCCAATACCATTTTATACATTTTTTCACGTAGATCATTCGCTAGCGGTGCATTTGAATCCGCAATACTTTGATTTTGACAGACGACACAACGAATTTCTTTGGTTAGAGTTTGGAAGCGCGAGGCGTCGGTTTGAGAGGAGAAGGGATAGGTTTCGTTGGTGGTGGCGTGAATAGTCGTGCTGAATAAAATGAAAAAGAGAAGGAAAAAAAGTGTAGGTTGGGTTAGGCGCTTTTTGCCGTAACCCAACATTATTTGTTGTTGGGTTACGCAAAAAACGCTAACCCAACCTACATCTACACCGCCGCTGATGTAATTCATCGCACACTCTCATACTTCTCAATCATCGGAAACAACACCTCATCCCACGCACGCTGATCAATCGTCCCAACGTGTCTATACACGATTTTCCCTTGGTGAATGACAAAGGTTTCTGGCGTACCATATACGCCTAAATCAATCCCAACATCACCGTTGCTATCTTCGCCTGTAATAACATACGGATTACCATGCTGATTTAACCATTCGGTGGCATCTTCTGCCTTGTCTTTGTAATTGATACTGAAAATGCGTACATGATATTGATTTTTTATTTTCATGAGCATCTCATGTTCCAAGCTGCAAGCATAACACCAGGTTGCCCATACGTTTAATAACACGACACCATTTTTTAAATCATACGATTGAAAGTTGGGTTTATCAGGAAACACATTGGGTAAATTGAAAGTGGGAATATCTTCACCGATTAATGCAGACGGTAATTCACCGGGTTTTGCATAAAATAATTCCCATGCTAGTAAACCGAGTAAGATAAATAACATCAAAAATGGAATCATTTTTTTTGCGGTCATTTTATTTTTTTCCCATTTAATATGGCGAGTATGCTACCTATGATCATGAGCAATCCACCAAACCATATCCAGCGAATAAACGGTTTGTAATATATTCTCACTGACCACGAATCATTTGAGAGTGGTTCACCGAGTGCGATATAAAGATCACGAAAAATGCCAGGATGAATATCAATTTTTGTCATGACCATATCGCGTACTGTATAAATTCTTTTTTCAGGATATAAATGAGCAATGTGACGTCGTCCTTTAGTCACTTCAAATTCTGCTTGTATACCGTGATAATTTGGCCCATTGATACCGTTTGTTTTTAAAAAATAAAATTGATAAGGCCCTATGGATATTTGATCATGAACCGATAATTGAATATTTTTTTCCTGATTTAAAACACTGGAAAGCATAATACCGATTATTAAAATTGCAAAACCAGAATGCGTGAATGCCATGCCAGGATTAAATCGTGCCGTGGGTAATACACTGAGTATTATCCAAATGCTTAAGGTGAGACTGATGAAGGTGATGATTTCTAAGGTGCCAGTGACTCCCCATAATAAAACCATAGCTGCTATCACACTGATTGCGATTTTTTTCCACGCTATTTTCCAGCATTTTTTGATGGTTTGCTGTCCCCAGGGAAGTAATACACCTATGCCCATACTTGCCATGATGATGAAAACGAGTGGCATCATGACGGTATTAAAATAAGGTGCGCCTACTGAAATGTTGCCAAGATGTAGAGCATCAAAAATGAGTGGATACAATGTACCAAGGAGAATGGTCATCATTGCAATCATTAATAATGCGCTATTGAATAATAAAGCCATTTCACGTGATAACCATGAAAATGAAATCACTTTTGATGAAAGAGAAGGAAGACGTAAGACGTAAATAATCAATGCAGCTGTGATGAGTATGGCGAGTAATATCAGCAAAAATAAACCGCGTGCAGGATCGCTAGCAAACGTGTGTACGGAAACGAGTACACCGGATCTCACTAAAAAAGTGCCTAATAAACTCAGTGCAAAACTGATGATGGCAAGCAATGCTGCCCATGCTTTTAGAGAATCAGATCGTTCAGAGAGGATTAAGACATGAATGAGTGCAGTGCCTGATATCCACGGTAAAAGGGATGCATTTTCAACGGGATCCCAAAACCAGAATCCTCCCCAGCCTAATACGCGATACGCCCACCAACTCCCTAACATAATGCCAAACGTTAGAAAACAAAAAGCAGCAAGAGAAAATAATCGTGTGATATTCGCCCATGCTTTATTTAGTTGGTTAGTGATTAAAGCAGCTTGTGTGATCGCGTAAGCAACAGAAAAACCTACATAACCCATGTATAACATGGGAGGATGAATGACAAAACCAGGGTCTTGTAATAAGGGATTGAGATCACGTCCGGTTTGTATAACTAAGGATGCGGTGAATGGATTAGAAGTCAGTAAAATAAAACATAAAAAACAAAAACTGATACAGCCTAAAATGGCTAAGGTTAATGTATGTTGTAGGGTTTCGAGTCGTGAATGCGATATTTTTTTACTGACGATACTAAAAATGATTGTCCAGATATTTAAAATAACTACCCATAATAAAATTGAGCCTTCGTGTGCGCCCCAGACAGCGGTTAATCGATACATCATCGGTAGCGATGGATGAGAGTTAGCGGCTACATAAGCAATGGAGAAATCACTGATACCAAATGCAATGGTGAGTAATGCGTAAGCGATTAAAATAAAAATACACTGTAGAAATGCACTGGATCTTGCAAAAGACAGTGCGTAAGGATTGTTGCGCCAATAACCCCATAAAGGTATAACGCTTTGGGTGAGTGAAAATAATAAGCTCAATAATAATGAAATTTCACCGGCTAGTCTGATCACGATGCGCTTCCTACGTTGCCGTCGTCCCGCGGCTTGTCCGCGGGATCCAGGGTAGTCACATGCTTTTCCATTCTGGATCCCGCGGACAAGCCGCGGGACGACAGCGCAGAAGATACATTTTTAGGCATATAATTTTCATCGTGTTTGGCTAGCACTTCTGTTGCAATAAATAATCCATCTTTATTTAAGCTGCCTGTTGCGATAACACCTTTTCCTTCTCTGAATAAATCCGGTAAGATGCCAATGTAACTCACACGTAAATCCCGTTTTAAATCCGTGACAATAAATTCTACGCTGAGATTATTCGTATTTCTCTCTAGCGAATTTTTCTTTACCATGCCACCTAAACGAAAATGATAATCTGTAGCTATAGGTGTGTTTGCAAGTTCACTTGGCGTCAGAAAAACATTGATGTTTTGTTTGAGCGCATAAAGAATCAAACCAGCGGCCAGTGATAAACCTATCGCAGAAAAACCAATAAAATATAAACGTTTTTTGTGAATTTTATTCATTTAAAGCGTCGCCAGGGAATAAACCATTGCAGGAATAATAAGGTTATAACGCATGCGTAGGCACTAAAAACATACACACCGTAACCATTCATTTGAAAAAAATGAAAAATGTTTTCTATCATAATCGTTTATCCTTTAATTCATTATTCATGCGCATAAAGAGTACGATGCAATAATAAGCGAGAAAGGCGATTATCATGGAAAGCAGAGGATAAAGCATGCTAGCGTCTATTGCAGAAGGCGAAAATAATTTTAAGGTAGCACCTTGATGCAGGGTATTCCACCAATAAACGGAATAATGAATGATAGGGATATCAATAAAGCCAACAAGAATGAGTATGGCAATGGCGCGTTCACCGGTTTGTTTTTGCGCGAGTGCAGATTGTAAAAGTAATATGCCTAAATATAAAAAAAGCAAAATGAGTTCAGACGTTAAGCGTGCATCCCAAATCCAGTAAGTGCCCCACATGGGTTTGCCCCATAAACTGCCGGTGATTAAAGCAAGCAGGGTAAATATTGCGCCAATGGATGCGCTGTGGCGTATGACGAGAAAGGCAAGCTTTAAATGAAATACAAGACCACAAATAGCAGCCCCTGCCATTATCGCGAAAATAAATAAGGAGAGAAAAGCAGAAGGAGCGTGCACATAAATAATACGGAATCCATCACCTTGCAAATAATCAGCGGGTGCTATTAAGAGCCCGCCTATGATTCCATAACTGAATGAAGCGATGAATAATGCAATCAGCCAAGGTCTTATCTTGTTAGATAAATTAAAAAATTTTCTGGGAGAAACCAGATGATTGATGAGGTGCCACATCGAGCATTTGCCTTTTTATAATATTCGGCCAAAATGCTAACAAAAATGGTATATTCTGACAATAAAGTTTGGACGATATTAAAAAAAATGAAAATAATTGAGCACGCGAAACAAGGGTTATTGAACCTCTATCATTCCAGATTACGTTCCATGCTTGCTTTGCTCGGCGTGTTAGTCGGTACGGCTTCCGTGGTTGCTATGGTTTTAGGTGGAGAATTGGCGACTAATGAAGCATTGCGTCAGTTCAAATCATTAGGAACGGATTTACTCGCTGTGTCTATTAATACCGCATCTGATCAAACAGCGCGATCTTCGGGTAAAGTGGGTGATTTAAATTTATCGCAAGCACTTTCACTCGCAAAAGTGGATAACGCTATTTTGCAAGTGGCTCCTTACACGCAATTATTTCATCCGATTTTATACAATGGAAATCCCGTTAATGGGATGATTTTAGGAGTGACAGATAGTTTCGCTTCTATTTTGCATATAAAAATAGAAGCCGGTCGTTTTGTTTCCATGGTCGATCAATATGAATCGTATTGTGTGATAGGACAAGATGTATATGCGGCGCTTAAAAAAATTTCGTTTAAAGAACCATTAGGTCAATCCTTACAAATCGGTAAAAATATTTTTGTGATTGTGGGGGTGGCAGAGCGTTGGCCTGAAAATAATTTTGTTTATGCGACGATAGATTCGTCTGTCATGGTGCCTATCATGGCATCTACTCTCATCAGTCAATATGCTTCTATCAATAATATGATTATGCGCTTATCTTCGGAGGCAGATATTGAGAGAGTGGAAAGTCATATTAGCCAAACCATTCATCATCAAATCAAAGGAAAACAAGTTACTTTTCGTAGTGCAAAAGAATTAATTGCTCGCATGAAAATGCAAAATACTATTCTCACTGTATTTTTAGGATTAATAGCGAGTGTTTCATTGGTTGTAGGCGGCATAGGTGTCATGAATATTATGCTGGTATCAGTCGTAGAAAGACGTCGTGAAATAGGTATACGACTGGCAGTTGGTGCTAAACGTAAAGACATTGCTATTTTATTTTTGATGGAAGCCATCATGTTGTCATTGGTAGGCGGTATAGTGGGTGTGGTGATTGGCATTTTCATTGCTTATGGTATTGCGCTTGTTTGGCATTGGCAGTTTACGGTATTTTTATTGCCGCCATTAACGGGTTTTACGGTTTCAGTGTTGATTGGTATTTTCTTTGGGTTTTATCCAGCGTATCTTGCGGCGAAGTTAAATCCTATAGATGCGTTACGTTAGTTTAGCTATTCACTATCAACCATCCTAAATGCGCTTGCCATTTTTTCTTGTTCGTTAGAAGAAATACCAATAGAAGCAGCTTCACGCTTCCAATCTTTAACAGCATGAATGACTTCTTGAATAATCGTATTTGCTTTTGTATTTTTAATTCGAAAATAATCCGCTGTTTCTTTTGCGAGTTTTAAATCTTGTGAATTATCCGATTCAGAAATATTCAGCTTTAATCCATCACCGTTTGCAATCGGATTGATATCGAATGCGGGAGATAAAATCCACCCATTAGGTTGCAGAATAAAACCATGATTTCTTAAATGGTCATCAACATTTGAAATACAAATGTAGAAAACAATTCTGCGCCATAACTGTTCTAAATCTTGATCAGGTTGAGCACCTTGCCGTGTAATGAATTCCGCTAATTCTAAATAACTTGCGCCTTTTGAAGCATCATCTCCATCTGTACGTTGAAGTAAAGTGAGAGCAGAAGCAAAATGAATTCTCTTCCCTTCAGAAGTGCGATCAAATCGTTTGCTGAGAAAAGTATGATAATGACTGTTAAATTTTTCTATTTTTGCTTCCGACATGAAAATGCCTGCACGCTTTGCAAGTTTGTAGGCAACCATTTCCCATGCGCCAATGTTATATTCATCATGATTGCTAGGAAACTTTGCTATCCATAAATGGTTGTGTTCATCAATCACGCCAGCTTTAGGTCGTGCACCGCCTAATGAGCCGCCGGGTGCAATTAGCATTTTTAACCATTTTGAATAGCCAGGATTTTTTTCGGCATTATCTTTTTCAACTTCTAAACTGGCATGCTCTAATTCACGTAAGGAAGTCCAAGGTGGTGAAGCTAATGCTTTATTATTATCTACAAAAGGCCCATCTGGGTGAGTGCGAAAACGTAATGCACCCATACGATGTTTATCGTATACACCTAAAAGATAATCTGATTCCATTAACTTTTGTTCATGACGATTTTCTTCACGAGCTAGTTGTGCTTCTCGACGTTTCATTAAGAAGCGTCCCCACCTATCAGGAGAAGAATCGAGAAAAATACCAAAGTTATCTTGATGGATTGGCGCATGCCATTGTCCTTCGAATAGTTGAAGTGCGGGATCAATCGCTTGTGTATAACGACTGTTAAGCCATTCATGATCGTATTCAAAAGAAAAAATTTCTTTTCCACGTACTGGCGTTGCATGAAGAAAACCAACACGTGTTGGTTTATTCAAACCTAACCAGTCTGCATAGACTTCAATATCTCGTGATGTGGTTTTATTCATGTTTTTTCTTCTTTGGCATTTTTTTAGGTGCGCGTGCTTTTATCGATAAACCTGCATCTTGAAGTTTGCGGCCTAATTCATCATCTCTCGCAATAAGTTTTAAGTCGTTTTCAAGGTTTAAAGTAAATAACACATTTGCATAGGCACGGAATGTAACACTGAGATCGCCTTGCTCTATGGCGCGTAATGTATTCCTGGCTATCCCTGCTCGTTCAGCAACCATGGCAGCAGACAGTTTTCGACGCAGTCTTGCAAGACGAATATTTTCGCCTAATTCAGCTGATATGCGCCGTAAAGAAGGGAATTCAGGTTTTTTCTCTCTACCCATAATGGTCAATACCTTGATCAGTATTAATAGATAATGATTATAGTATTGATCATTGTATAAAAGAGGTCAAGCGTTATTGGCAAATACAATCATGTTAGTTTATTCACATTACTGATTATTTCTATATAATCACGTTCATGTCCCAATGCTTTCCATATTTTCATTCCGGTTGGTGTGGTAGGGTCTAATGGATTGGTTCGTTTATTCAAATGTATTACCAGTTCTTTAATATTGTGATTCTTGAGACAAAAAATAATGTCTTGCGCTTTTTGGTTTTCCTTAACATCGGTTGATTGAATCATGTTTTTTAGGTAATCATATAAATTAGTTTGCTTTCCCCAAAGACCCATTTTTATGCCTGAAATAGAAACGTTTCGTTTTAATAATGGTCCTATCGCTTTATTGTCTAGCAGATAATCTAATTGCTTAGTTAAATGGGATAGTGTTCTATCATCCAATATTTTTTTGGGTACGCTAGTGCAGATGGTCGAGGTTTCTACTAGAGAATAAGCGTTACGACATATTTCCATTATTAATTCTTTAGGCAATAGGGAAAAAATAGATCCTTTATCGTTTACATTAGCCATGATCATTAACAGTTGATTATGTTTGAAATAGTTTTGTTGTTCTTTGAGTGTAGGATAAATAACTTCCATGCATTCTTTTGCACCTATTCCCATTTTGTCAAAATCCAGTGCGACAGTGTTTATGTAACATAGATTAATCATCCTGATATTTTCGAAAGTGTTTTTCATTTCATCTGTTGCACCAATATAAATATATGCAGCAGCTTGTGTGGAAAAATTCATGTAGCACTCAGAGTATTCGGGATGATTTATTAATCTACCATGGGTGTTAAGAGGGTGTTTGTACTCATTATAAATGACCCTATTAAAATTGATGATATGAAGTAAGTCGCCATTTATTCTGACGGAGAGTTGATGGTGATCATGATAATCTATTTTAACTAATGCATTAATGAAATTTATTTTTTCATCTTCATCACCGATCAATAATACAGTATTGTTGCAATTATTCTTTTTATCACACAGTGTGTGTAGTGCTGTTTTTTCAGGTTTATATCTATCTAAATCAAGCGCTATCTGCATTTCATCACTGTCATCATAGTAGTCTCTGGAGCGGCATATTGCATGCATACTCGCCAATTGAAAGGCTTCATGTACTTGGAAAAAATTTTTTGAACTCGTTTCAATATAATCAAACTTATGATTTTTACAGTAGGCCTGTGCTTGCTCTGTAGAGATTGCTCGTTGATTAATTAAATCGCATTTAGTCGCTACGACAATTATTTGAGTGCTATGATTAATTACATAACTATCACGATTAGATTTAATATGTTTTTCTATGCTGTCAAATGAGTTAGGTTTTGTGACATCACAACAAATCATCATCACGTGCGGTTCTTCATAATAGTTGCTAGTCGCGCTTCTTTTTAAATTGCTAATATCATTAGTCGTTAATATTGCAAGCTGGCATTCATAATTTCCAACATCAATATATTTCCGTGTAGGTTGAATAATCCCTTTAGTCAATAAAAAATTTTCATGACTACTATATAGCGATTTATCAAAAAAACTATCGTATAAAAAGCGTGTCAACAGGCTAAAGTCACCTGAGTCTTGATCTCCGACCAATAAAATTTTTATGTTTTGTTTAGTTCTTTCGATAGGTGTATTCGGGTTATTGCCATCAAGCATATTAATCCCCTTTTTTGTGTGTATCCTTCCTCTTTAAATATAGTCGAAATGGTTGAAATAGCCATGAAGGGATAAATATTAATATAATGAGGGGTTTAAAGGGGTCAAGTGTTATCGTACTGCATAAATAACTTTCAGCACCACCTATCTTGTAATTTAGTACGTACCTTGATTAAATTAACAATAATTTATCTGATCACTCCGGCACGTCATTCAGACTTTGTCAATCAACCCTATCATCTCTCCAACAGAAATTTTATATAATTGGAATACTTCTATGCCAAGACCTTTACGAATTATTTATCCTAATGCTTGTTATCATGTCATGAATCGTGGTGCTAGACGTCAACAAATTTTTAAAAATGATCATCATCGAACAATTTTTATTGATTTACTTCAGGAATGCTGCAAGATTTTTAATATTAAAATATATGCATATTGTTTAATGGATAATCACTATCATCTTCTTCTTTCCACACCAGAAGCCAACCTGCCACGCGCCATGCGTCATCTTAATGGTGTTTACACTCAAACATATAATCGTTTAATGAAAAAAGATGGATCATTATTTCGTGGACGATATCATGCAAAATTAGTTGATGAAGATTGTTATCGATTATTGCTAACACGTTATATTCATTTGAATCCTGTTGATGCTGGCATAGTAAAAAATCCTGAAGAATATCGATGGTCAAGTTATCGGGCCTACCTTGGATTTACAAAGAAATACCATTGGCTATCAATAAATACCATCATTGAACAATTACGCGAATCAATCTCATTGTCGAATATTAAAAGTTATCAAGATTATGTTGAAAAATATTCTTTTGATGAGATGAATAATTTTACATCAACAAAATTTATAACTCCTATAATTGGTTCAGCAGCATTTAAAGAAAAAGTGCTAAAAAAAATTGACAGCGCAGATATAAAATCCTTTTCATCTGATATTAATCAGATCAAAACTATTCCTTCTATAGATTTCATCATGAAACATGTTTCTTCATTTTATCAAATTGATTACACGACGTTGATTAATGGTAAATCTGGAACAAAAAATCTTCCTAAACTTATTTTTATTTATATTTGTAATAAAGAATTTGGCCACAATCTAAATGCAATCGCTAAATTTGTAGGATTTTCACGATACGAAAGCGTCAGTGCTGCTGCGCGGAAATGTCACTTGCAAGTAAAACAATCTTCATACTTAGCAGAGCAAATTAATTGTATAGTAAAAAAAATCAGGGATGCAGTATTACAGATAAAATAAAATTGTTTAAATGGTTATTTATTATGCGGTATGATAACACTTGACCCCTACGATCACGTTAGTTTATTCACATTACTGATTATTTCTATATAATCACTTTCATGTCCCAATGCTCTCCATATTTTCATTCCGGTTGGTGTGGTAGGGTCAAACGGATTTGTTCGTTTATTCAAATGTATTACCAGTTCTTTGATATTGTGATTCTTGAGACAAAAAATAATGTCTTGCGCTTTTTGGTTTTCCTTAACATCGGTTGATTGAATCATGTTTTTTAGGTAATCATATAAATTAGTTTGCTTTCCCCAAAGACCCATTTTTATGCCTGAAATAGAAACGTTTCGTTTTAATAATGGTCCTATCGCTTTATTGTCTAGCAGATAATCTAATTGCTTAGTTAAATGGGATAGTGTTCTATCATCCAATATTTTTTTGGGTACGCTAGTGCAGATGGTCGAGGTTTCTACTAGAGAATAAGCGTTACGACATATTTCCATTATTAATTCTTTAGGCAATAGGGAAAAAATAGATCCTTTATCGTTTACATTAGCCATGATCATTAACAGTTGATTATGTTTGAAATAGTTTTGTTGTTCTTTGAGTGTAGGATAAATAACTTCCATGCATTCTTTTGCACCTATTCCCATTTTGTCAAAATCCAGTGCGACAGTGTTTATGTAACATAGATTAATCATCCTGATATTTTCGAA
>Ga0207137_1125_pt1 | contig 17040 bp, 15 predicted proteins | sample Alteio_BWMinHeat_9_FD_153572 | JGI IMG/M metagenome (GOLD analysis project Ga0207137, IMG submission 153572) | Enriched cells from forest soil in Barre Woods Harvard Forest LTER site, Petersham, Massachusetts, United States -... | ecosystem: Environmental > Terrestrial > Soil > Temperate forest >...
ATCACCAACCGCTATCAATGGCCTCATCATCTGCCTCCGGAAGATCATAGAAGGTGGACACGAACTAAATTCGGATTCACATAAGAAAAAATTGAAGGACGTCGATCAAATGCAATTTGAATCTTTCAAGTCAAGTCAATGGCAGAAACTTGGTTCAAGTCTTTATACGGCACACTATGCTTAAATGTAATGGCTCAGACTTGACCTAACACTGACTGTTGGATGAGTTAATGCTGTACAGCCCTCCGATTTCGATCACGGGCTACCTGTGACGCACTGAACTCCAGCGACCGTTTCAAACTGAATGCGGACAACCTTCCCGAGAGATACGTAGTGCCGACCATCGACCACCTAGCTGATTTTCCGATACCGACGGCAGTCCTGCCTGCTCGACTTCGCTCGCTGCTGGAGCCAATCGGAACCGCCCCGGAAGAGCGAGTTGAAATTACCGCAGATTTGGAGTTCGACCTTGATGGCCCGCACGAGGAATTTGTGCACCTGATCATGGCTGCTGTCCATGAATCAGTACCGAGCCCTCTTCCAGTTTTTGATGAAGCAGGCGATGGTGTAGTCGCATTCTCAGTGCCTGTGCTGGAAGGTAAGGGAAATTCGCAAGATTTTGCGCCAAGCATTTCTGGCCATGATTTCATTGTTGCCTCTTGGGGGGGAGGGTCGTACTACACATACAACTTGGCTGAGAAGGTGTGGATGGTTCTAGGACTTACTCCGCGGTGCTTAGGCAACAACGAGCAGCGTCTCGTCTACGACGATTTAGGTGTCCCAGAGTTTGGAGTCGCCGAAGGAGAAATGTCGCGTGAATATCACTACACATCCTCGCGCAATGTCAGCTGGCGCATGTCGAACGAGTATCTGAGAAAATATTTGTGGATACGTGGAGCCCGTGGCGTGCGAGCATTTTTCTACCAAGCCCGTTGTCCAGATGGTCCTGAGCTTCGGGCACTAATGGCAGGCCAGCCTCACGTAGACATACAACCCAACAACGGCTGGTATGAGATCGATATTCGGGAACATCAGGGAAGCCTTTTGCTTCAGGTCTGGGCCACTGTGGATGCCGTCTCTTGCGAGCTCTGCCCGGAGCAGACGGCAGAGGGCATTACCTGGCCCGGAGTGGCGGGGCTCGTCACGCATGCTAGCGCGAACGCCTTGATAGACGGGGCGACCATCTATCTAGATGATAAATTTCTTGAGCGCTACGAGCAAAGTGGCTTTTATGACACTACCCCTGTGAACATCTACGGGCACTGGCACTGTAGTCCCTCGTACCGTGGGCAATGGAGCTTTACTGATTGCCGACGCGTAGGGCGAAATTTGATTCAAGTCCCGCTGCGAGAGCTCTATAAGCCAAAGCCTGAGCGGGAGATATTGCACGCCCGCTCGTTCGCAATCGATCCAGCAATCTTCACCGATATCGCCCAGCGGGAAGAGCACGTCGTATCAAAGACGCAAAGACTGCTGGAGCAACTACTAACGCTTGGCGACAACCTATCGGCGCTTGGAATTGCTGTTGGCCTGAATAGATCCGCTACCGATCTCGTCGGCTTCTCAAGAGCCGAACTTCATGCCAATGGCTGGGCGAGTTACCCCCAACTTCTTCGGCTGGGCCAAGTTGCTCCACTTGCCATGACTCAACAGGCCTTCTTATCCAGATGCAAGAGCCTTCACGAAGTCTGGCAGAAGGTCCCCAACGGCTTCTTGAAGCAACTACTTGAAGCTGCCGGATGTTCGCGCCGCGCCGTTAAAGATCTCGGGAGCATGAAGCTCCTTCAGGCACTGTTTAATGTTGTCGAACAATTGGACGCGGACGAGGAAGCGCGTGACGCTTTCATGAACACTGCAGAACCAGATGCGTGGAATTCGAGCAATGAGCGTATGGCTCCTCTTTTTGTTGCCAATGATCTCCGCATCGCAGATGCTCATGAAGCGTTTGGCGAATCTCTGCAAAGGCTACAAGACTTGGGTTTCGATACCGCAAGCCTGCACCAAGGGTATGGCCTCGCGCTGGACTTCGTCATGGACCGTGTTATCGACGCCTTCGCGGACATTAATCGGCCGATCAGCAGAATTTTAGCTCGCTGAACTCAGTGCTGGAATGGGCTCCTTTCGATTCGATGGACGGATCAGCATTTTCTGAATTTGCTCCAATGAGCTCTGTCGCCGCCTAGTAGCCGTTCACTGCGATTGAGAAAAAGTCGGCAACGGCGGCGGGAGCCGCCAATTGCACTTGACGTCAAGTGTCAGGTCAAGCCTGAACTATTATTCGACCTTCGGCGCGTAGCCAATTCAAATTCTTCCAAAATACTTATATCAATAATTTCCAACGTAAAATTAAATCATCGTTCTGCAGCTGATCCTTTTACGAAATTCTCAAAGTCCTCGAAAGACATAGAAACTCTACCATGAAGAAAGTTTCTAGCTAACCTAGCGAATGCATCGTGTTGTCGTTGTGAGGACTTCACGAACGTCTTGGCACTACGTCGAATTTTCCTGAGGTTTTCCCTATTACGCGGCGTTCCGGAGTCAAAAACTTTCGAAACCAACCTTTCCACTCGGTTTGCAGCTCCGCGTCCCATGCAAGCCCGTCGAATGTACTTTCCGAACGAAACGCAAAAAAAACGTTCGGAGTGAAATTGCTTGAACTCGTTATCCACTTCGGTCATTGCATCATCAAGCGAGCGCAAGTCAAAAAGCTTCCGATAAAAGCGACACATAGCCTCATCTATATAACCAGCAGAAACGTCGTTACTTGCACCTATCAGGAAGTAAAAAGGAGCCTTGCTTGTTAACTTTATCGGAGATATAGCATATAGGCCAAAGCAAGCCGCCATGACAATGCCTAGGTTATTTTTTGTAATCGAATTTATTTTTACTAACTGATCGGAAATTTCTTGCCAGCTTACATATTCCCCACTAGCGCCGATTTGAAGACCCTCTTCCTTGCTTCCATGCGCTTCAAAATGAATTATCGGCTTGAGATTCCGCTCACACTCATGGCGTATTGTTTCTAGCGCATCTAGCAGCTCATCGGCGCTTTCTATGCGCACGTAACGACAATAAGGAGTCCCGTCCGACAAAGTGAGGCACAAAAGATCATCAGAAAGACGACGGGCAGTTTGAAGGTCAGTATCCGAAAGCGCATCTAAGATGATGACTGCATTATTAGAGAATTGCGATGTGAACAAAAATTCATTGCTTTTCAACATTTCTCCTCACTTGTGAAATGTAAGTTATTGGTTTTTAAGAATTATCTTTCGCGTGCTGGTAAACCCTCATTCGTTCGATCTGGGTCATTGTTTGGCGTTGTTCAATAGTCAGACCAGCGACATGCGTTTTACTCGCAATTTCAAAATAACGGTGAGCTCGATGATTCCTGAAAATATCGAAGAAGCCATCTCCCGGTAGACCGTCACCTTTTTTAGCAAGTAATACAGAATAGATAGCAGTATTCCAATCACAGATTTCAAAGCACACCGCCTCTAGAGTGTCGTAGACATCCGCAGGCCGCGTATCTTCAGAAAAGCACGCAAATAATTGGGGGAATGAAATCGTAGCTTCAGCAGCAGCTGCCTTTTCCAATAAAACCCTCACAGCTTTGATTTGAGATTTTAGTATCATCTTCATTAATGCAATTATTTAAATTGCAATTTTATACCGCCTCACACATTGTTCAGCCATGTGCTCCACAAGAGCCAAGACAAACGCGTCAGCGCGACAATATTCTGCAAGCGATATCTCAACAAGCGCCCGTCCATGGGCGATCGCATTCCTCTTTTTATACATTTCATTGTAATAAGCACGAATCTGCTTATCACTCATACCAGAGAATTTAGCTGGATAACATTCAATTTCATAAACGGTCTTAAACACCTTCCTACGTTCCACCGTGTTTTCTGCGGGCCTCTTTAACCATGACCACAAAGCTGGCATCGTATAGCGGTCATCTTGATCGGGTTCTTCAGTTGCAACCTCAATGGCCGCCTCTATAACCTTACGGCCTGCTTTATAGCCTTTTCCTTCCGGGCGATAATGAAGCAATGTCTTCAAGGTATCAATCTCAAACTGCTCCATGGCGCCCAACAATCTGACATATGCAGAGCTGGTGATGAAGTTTGGTAGCCGTTGCCAACCGGTGCCACTCCGCTCAACGCCGACGTCAGTAGTATCTGCGTATCTAGACGCCCTCCCGACTAGGTTGAAATAAAAAAGATCGACGCCGTGCGATTTGAGCGTCTCCTGCATAGAAAGACGCATGTCGAGCTTTAGGGTCTCCTCGGGCATCACTCGATAGTAACGAGGAGTAACTCCTTGTTCTTTCAACCAGCCAGCGAAAAATTCTTCTGGTTTGTCAATTCCTCTCGTAACAGCGCTACCTGTCAACGTAGAAGCTATTGACTCACGTAGCGCTTCCAAATGCCGTATCGCTGCCCAAGAAAGTTTATTCATGAACGGACCTGCGCTCGATTCGCGAACAGCCGGAGGAATTCATCAAAAGAAGAAAAGACCTTCATATCCGAATGCAAAGGTTCATCTGAATGATGCTTTACTCGATGGAATTGGGTTCCTTTTGCGATAGGGCGTCGCAAGAAGACAAGAGGAGCTGCGGAGTCGTGCATCATATTTGATCCGAAAAATTTCAGCGGAGCGGCGGTTCTCGTCGCTTATCAGCTTGAATAATGCCGAATTCCGCAAATTAAGTGAGACGACCTTCAATGGACGCGAACATGGCCGGGTCAACTAGGTCCCTGAGTGGCACACCTATCGCTTCCGCCAACAGTCCCATATTGTCGATGGAGACGTTCCGCACACCACGTTCTACCTCGCTGACATAGGTGCGGGTGAGGTCAGCACGTAGGGCTAGTTCTTCTTGCGAAATATCTTTAAGCCTGCGCGCCCGCCGCAGATTCTGTCCAAAAACCTCCCTGGCAGATAGCGCTTTTGTTGATTTTTTCATACTTACAAGCATGGTTCTACACTTGCTTGCAGTCCACCAACTATACAATTACCTATGACAACTATAAGTGACTAAAAGATGATTTCAGGATATATTTCGACTTTATTGGGAAATACGTAGCCTACTTCATCCCAAACAGTTCGCCACTTGTACCAAGGTCACCATGCCATCATCTTCTATGCTCCACAATGATTCATACCGACTAACGATTGTCGGTCGATCTATATCAGCCCTTATTGGCCTCTCTATATTGAGCGGCTGCGCTTCGCCGGAACTCGGCGACAGGATAAGCAAGTCTGTCGACAAAGTGATTTCCTCCATCAACCAACCGATGGCCAAGAAAGCGCCTCCTCCGGCGAACGGAGAGCCTAGTAATGTTACGGCGCCGGTTGCGGCAAACACAACAGCTCCCCAGCGTATGGCGTTACCCGATGGGGTTGTGCCTATAGCGCAAACGGCGCTAGCAGGGATTTTCGCCAAAAAGCCATACGACGGCACGCCGATAACCTACTATCCGCGAGTGGCTGTCACGGTACAAGACTGGAGCCGGCCAGATTGCTGGATTGCGTCCGCTACGGTGTGGAGCAGCGACGCCCGATCGGCAAAGGTACCGTCATTTGCAGTCTGCTGGTCGAATAGCTTGTCGAACTCCATCGACCGGGCTGCGAACTATCAGCTCTTCCTCCGGCAATATGCGAGCGGCCATAGCGGCAATGTGCGGGGAGTAGGTCCAAAACCGCCGATGTTGGCGTATCCGATGGATGCGTTTGGCGCTTCACAATGGCAGAAGAGCCAAGATGCTATTGCGTTCGTACAGCAACTCCTGGTGGAGAGCGGCTGGAAAGCGGGCGCACCGACCAATCTGTGGATTGTCGGGTATTTGAAGTAAACTGTTCGACGGAAGCAAAGCTATTGCAGCTTGGCCTCCGTCGCAGATCGTCTATACCTGTGGCGAACAAGAGATCGCCGAGCAGTTCTACATCGAAATGCGACTCTAGAAGCATCACGCCATTAGTGGTAGATTCGCCAACAGATTCGCTTACAGCCCCAAAAGGCTTTCGCACTGCTCAAAATAACTATGCGCATACTTGTTCTCTCCGACCTGCATCATGAACTATGGAAGCAATTTGCCCCACGGCCTGATCTCGCCATCAGCCAGCCGGACGTCGTTGTTTTGGCAGGTGACATCAATACCGGGGCGAAGGCGGTGGAGTGGGCGGCAGAAACTTTCCCAGGCCTGCCAGTGCTCTACGTGCACGGCAACCACGAGGCCTATGGCAAGAATCTTGAAGACGTTCAGACGGATATCGCCGAGGCATGTCAGGCTAGCGACAATGTCCGTTTCTTGAATTGCGGCGAGCATGTCATTGGAGAGGTCCGCTTCTTGGGAGCGACGCTCTGGACCGATTTTCGCCTATTTGGCGACGATTCGCGGCAAGCGGCGATGCGGGAGTCCGAAAGCGTCATGACCGACTACAAACGTATCCGGTTGGCCAAGCACGGCTATCGCAAACTCAGGCCGAGCGACACCGCAATGTTTCATTCTATGCAGAAGTCCTGGCTTAAGACAAAGCTCGCGGAGCCCTTTGATGGAACTACCGTGGTCATCAGCCATATGGCTCCGTCTATGCTGTCGGTAGCGGATCGCTTTGCCACTGATATGGTATCTGCCGCCTATGCCTCTAATTTGGAAGAGCTGGCCATGCAAGCTGATCTTTGGATTCACGGACATATGCATGATTCGTTCGACTACCAGATCGAAGATTGCAGGGTAGTCTGTAATCCGTGCGGTTACATGACACGTGGCGGTGGAATAGAAAATGACGACTTCGATCCGAATTTCGTGATCGAACTACCCGATCCTCCTAGTTCTATCTCGGCGTCATGAGTTTGCCGGAGGGTACTCCCGGAAGGCATAGCGATTGGCCTGGGCATCATACAGCGCATGGTGCTCAGGCAGATTGTTCTTTTGGTGGAACTCATAGCGCAGCAGTTCATTGATTCCGTAGGATATCAGTCGTGGATGGCACCATTCCGGAATCTGAGAATCCAAAGCCCTGGCGAACAAGTCCCAATCGGTCTGGTAATCAAAGCAAATTTCGATATCAATATTGCGTGGTCGTACAAGTTTCAGCCAGGTCAGTAGGCGGCTTCGCAGATCGTCTGCCTCACACGCACTATGTGGAATTTGTCCAAGTAAGGGAATCACGACTTCCCGCACGAAGGGACTGCAAGCATGTGCTGGATACGGCGCCTCCGCATAAAATTCTTCTCCCGACTCCGCCGCTAGCCCAATACTGATTAAATGCGTGTCGGTGAAATCAGTAAATTCGGTATCGATGAAAATTTTTAACATGAGGCCAATTGGTATCGATGAAAATGATCAAGTACCTCATCCTATCTGAAACACCAGGAACGTCAAAATTGTTATCCCTTGATTTCAAGGATCTCTATAAATGCTGGGCGCCCCTATCTAAGCGGTCAACTCTTTTTCAACGTGGGTTCCCTGCCTTCGCAGAATCCAAAATCTGAGCACGGCCTAGAAAATTTCTCCGATCTGTTGTTTTCTGCTCACGTCAAATGTGGTTGATTCAATTTCAGTTATTTCTCAGTTTCTCTCTTTCCCCGCGCGTACCAACGACGAAGAAATCACCATAAAACCGATTGCTCGTCGCTTATTTTTTCATTTCACTCACGTCCGGACGAAAAATAAAATCTAAATTTCGGCGACACTGCGCGTCATTTTGAAACTGTAAATTCTTTGTCATTTTCTCTCACACATTCTTTGGCATTCGACCCTAGAAAATACCCATCGGTCATTGTAAAGTGTAGAAAGATAATTTGAGTAGGAGGCACGAATGACTCCAATTGGCCCGTTTGTTGTTGAAAAAAGAGAGCGGTTGGGAATCCCCCAGTACCAACTGGCGGAAAGAGTCGGTGTTGATCCGAGCTACATCAATCGTATTGAAAATGGGTTGAAATCGCCAGGGAACCTACGCTTTTTAAAGCGGCTTGCTGAAGGCCTGGAATTGACGCCGGAAGAAACGACGATTCTCTTTGAGCTAGCAACATCGTCTCAGCGCGTGATCCGCATGCCAAAAAATCTCTCCCCACAAGGATATCTTGTCACTACGAGTTTCATGTCAAAGATCGCACGTCTGAGCCCAGTGCAGCTGAAACTCATCGAGTCCGTGTTGGACGTATTTTAGAGCACAATTCTGACGGCACGTCAGTCGTTGACAGGCTCCAAATAGCAATTCATCGACAAGGAGTAGATATGTAAAAAAAAAACGCCACACATCTCAGGAAGACATGCAGCGCTTTCGTTAGATCAGATGCAATTTCCTTTCGAGAGGAAATTTAACTACGTGAGTACATGCGTAGTCTCTCGCTTTCTGATTTCAACGTCAAGCCTTCCTGTTGTATTCCCGCTGCTTTAACCGCAACAGCTTAACCAAATTTGGTCAATCTGAAGCACCGGCACGTCTATCGCACTCTAATTCTTGACCTCAATTGGTCATCGTTTTATGTGCGTTCGGTGGCGCCGCGCCCGCAAGTTAACCACGAGATAGTTGGCTAACAATTGTAGATCTGCCCAGTTCAAATGGGCAGTGATGGTGTTTGCTCGTCTCTTGATAGCGTTGTTGAAATCCATATGAAAAAAAAGTGCGAAAAAAATAAGTTATGTCGTCCCGACCTCAACATTTTTAGTACTAATGAGACACCTCAGACACGGGCTAGGGAACCTGTCCGTCGAACCTCCGGCCGGGTATGCGGGAAATTCGCGTCACGGAAAATGCAGAAGATGATTCATTGGGAAAGTCAGCTTGAGCGAGCCGCAGTGCTGCTGTTTGAATATTCACCAGGAATCGCTGCATACCGCGAACAGCCAATCAAAATTCACTACACACTGGACGGAAAAACTCGAAGGTATACCCCAGACTTTGAGCTAACGCTGCGCACTGGCGAAATTCAATATATCGAAGTGAAACCACTGGTCCGCGCCCAAGAGCCAGTAGAGGCTCGCCGACTCGAACGCATCCGGGAATATTTTTACAGTGACGGATACACATACCGCGTAATCACAGAAGCAGATATTCAAAAGCCACAGCTCTTAGAAAATCTAAATATCTGTTCTAGATATCACTGTGAAGTCCTAACCGCATTGGAACGCAGGATTTGGAAAGAACGTTTTTCAGGCCCTCCTTGTTTCACCTTTGCAGAGGCGTCAAGGATTGCAGGGAGCGCTTCCAATACCTGGAATCTCCTTGCCCAGGGAGTAATAACTTGTGACTTACATCAACCTGTCAACGATTTGACACTTGTCATTCTCGCGAAAGAAGGAGATCAAGATGCGAAATTTCATATTTAAAGTGGGAAGCAATTTGATCAGCGACGGCCGCCCCGCCAGAATCGTACGAATGCAAGAAGACGGCCGCATTCAACTTGAGCTCGATCTAGACGGTTCGTTAGTAAATTCGACGCACGATGAATTGCTCCATCAATATGCGCAGAAGCGTCTGCAATTCATCGGCAATGACGTAACAAGCAAGGACCCCGCAGTACAAAAGAGAATCGGGAGGTCTTTGCACACTTTTCCAGAACATGTGCAGGATAGCGCCATACGGAAAAAGAAGTACCTTGATTTTGTTCTTAGCCACGGAGTGTTTAACTCCAGCCCAGCAGTGCTACAACCAATTATTGCCGAATGCGCACGAGTAATAAACTGTGCAAATCCACCTAGCGCCATCACCGTTTGGAGATGGTACCGCAGCCTAACACGTTGCCATCAAGACTATCGGGCGCTTATTGATCGCCACGATTTCAAGGGAGGCAACGGCAGTCGATTGCACCCCTCTGTACAAGAGATCGTACTGCAGAAGATCGAAGAAATCTACCTCACCGATCAACGTAACTCCGGCGATGACGTTTATTTTGCCGTTTACAATAGCGTCGACAAGAAAAATGAATTTCTCGCAGAAAACGAAAGGCTGCGAGCACCAAGCAAAGCGACCATATATCGTGCCATCGCCGACTTGGACAAATACGAAGAAACTATCGCCCGCTTCGGCTCCCGCATTGCGGATATGAAGTTTAGAACTACCAACCCCAGCGCCAGGCCCCAGCGAGTAATGGAGCGGGTTGAAATCGACCACACTCCCTTGGATCTCTTTGTGATTGATGCCGATACGGGTCTTCCGCACGGACGGCCGACAGTAACAGTAGCCATTGATGTATTTTCGAAGATGCCTGTCGGCATCTATATAGGCTTCGCTGGAACATCCATCGAGGCAGTGTTCGCGTGCCTGAAGCACGCAGTTACTCCAAAGTCTTATGTCAAAGATGAGTACCCGGAAGTTGATGGCGACTGGCCATGCCATGGCCATATCGAAGTCCTTGTTTGCGACAATGGGTTGGAATTTCATAGCCAGGAACTGGCAAGGGTCGCACTTGAGTTGGGGACTAATATTCAGTTTTGCCCAAAACGTAAACCTTACTACAAGGGGTCCATTGAACGCTTCCTAAAGACGGTCAACTATAAGTTCGCGCGCGAGTTACCTGGGCATAGTTTTGCAAAATGGTTTCAACGCGAGGACTACGATCCGCTGAAGGATGCCGTTCTTACCCTCGATGAGTTTAAGCGTTTGATGCATCGCTGGTTAATTGATGTATACGCCAAAAGCCTTCATCGAGGAATCAACACTACCCCGTATCAAAAATGGGCGGACGGAGCTAAGGCGATGCCGCCAAAACTATTGACCGATCTCAGCCGATTGGATATTTCCCTCGGCCGCACGGAGCAACGCTCGCTATTTCAATATGGCCTAGACATCAACAATATGCGCTACAACGACCGGTCTCTTTTAGCGCTGCAAAAAAAATATGGCAAAAAACTCAAAGTGGATGTTCGCTACTTTTTCGGTGACATTTCTATGGTCTACGTTATTGAGCCAACGACAAAAGAAGCCATACCTGTACCTGCGGTTGATCAGCAATATACACAAGGACTAAATCTTGAACAGCACCGACTTATCTGCGCACGTGTTCGCGAAATCAACAAGGGAATTATCAATATTGGAGCACTCGCAAGAGCGAAAGCTGAGATTCGTGAAATTGTCTATGGCCTCTCTGTAAGCAAGATGCAACGTAAGCGCCAGCGTGCTGCAAAGATCAATGGCGTCGGCAGGACGGAGACTCCCAAGTCCAAGGCGCAGCCTACTCCACCGCCTACTCCAACGCCTTCACACGGCGCAGTCACTTCTCAGTCACTCCGCGTTGGCATCGATGAACTGCCGGCCTTGGGTGCCACGGTACTAGTCCGTTCTTAGATATTTTGGCCGCCATCATGAAAAAAAATAATTTCGACAGCGACTTCTTCAAAAAACTAAAAATCGTTGAAGACATACTAATCCTGCATTCTAGTTTTGAACAGGCTGTTTTAAGAATTCAGAAGAATATCGAATTCTCTATTCACGGCGCAGAACCTCGTCATACGCTTTTGGTAGGAGAGTCTGGCACTGGGAAAACCTGGGTGGCGCAATATCTTGCATCAGTTTACCGACAGCATGGCGATACTGCTCTACAGGCCAGCTCTGTTTTGTTAGTAGATACTCCTCCGATCCCAACATTGAAAGGACTCGCGGAAGCAATCCTTCTTAAGTTGGGGGATCCCTTGGCTCAGCGAGGAACTGCGGCTGAAAAGCGAGAACGGGCGATAAGCTTATTGAAGCCATGCAACATCAAATTAATCGTCCTCGACGAGTTCCAGCATTTCTTAGATCACGGCATGTACTCGTCCGTCGCCGCCGTGGCCGATTGGCTTAAGCGATTTATTGACGATGCAAAAATTCCCTGCCTATTGATGGGATTGCCACGATGCGAAGAAATTCTAAACACAAATGAACAACTCAGACGTCGGTTCTCTTCGCGGCTGGAGCTCCCTGCATTTTCCATAGACACGGATGAAGGCGAGCTTGAGTTTCGTGCTGTCTTAAACGAGATCGACAAATCGCTGCCGACAGGTCGCCTATCTAATTTGGCAGAAACCGAGTGTGCTCGGAGGCTCCACTTCGCCTGCAACGGGCTGCTTGGATATCTTCGAAAATTGATCACAGCTGCGTTCGAGCTGATGGTCGCGAGCAACGCTGTTGCGATTGACTGGGGCCTCCTAGAGAAAGCGTTCACGGAAGCGATTTGGCGTGACGGTCGGCATGCGCTGAATCCATTTAATTCCGCTTTTCAAATTCGCCGCCTGGATCGCATTGGAGAACCATTCTGTGCTGCGGCTTTACCAACTAGGGCAACTAAAAGGAGAACATCATAGGGGCTCAGAGACTTATCGTTCGGGTTACTCCGTTGGAAGGTGAATGCGTGCGCTCTTACGTGTTAAGGCTGGCCTACGCGAACTACGTACCCAACGCCAATTGGTTGGCACATTCAGAATCGGATGCAAAGGACACACAAAACATGATCGGGATCCAGTTATTTGGAAAAATTCCGCCTTGGCTTCGCCGGAATTCTAAAGCGTGCTCTGTGCCGTTGAAAATTGCAGAAGGCCAATTTTTGGGGAACAGAGCAAAGTGCTGCCCTCAATGTTTTAAGGAGCGCCCGTATTGGCCAGTGGAGTGGGAACATATCCTATATACCGCATGCCATATTCACGGAGTGATGCTCGTCTCCCGCTGTCCCGCTTGTGAAGTTGAACTTCAATGGAATCGTCCTCAACTGAGCAGATGTAAATGTGGCTCTTCAATAGAAGATTGGCATACTGTGGCAGTTACATCGGATGAGCGCGAGTTCTGCTCATACCTCGTCAACTGCATACGCAAAGACTGTGGGATGCCTGGCGAAATAGGAAAAAATGTACTCGCCGCTGTGTGCCAGGAAAATCTAACGACAAATGAGTTCTTAGCGATGACCATGATACTTGGGATGCATTGCGACCTGTCCAGGGTGGGGCAACGGCACATCGTACACCGCCCGTATCAAGTTGAAGTATTCCATAAATTGAATCGTCTGGCAGCTGAAAACATAAAGCACTGGCCAAAGTACTTTCATAGATATCTGAAGGAGGCAAAAGAATTCGACAAAGAAGAGGAAGCGCCAAGTCAATTTAGCAAGCCTTTCATAAACATCAAGGATGCTGTGTACCGAAGGTGTTCAACTCCAGGGTTGCAGTTCATTTTGAGTTCGTTCAGGGCGTTCGTGATTGAAAATCAGCACTCAATTCTCAGCCGTCGACAAAGGTGGATTGAACAAAGGGATATCGACAATCAGCGATTTATGCCGGGCTCTGTGGCAGAAACTGCTCTCCAGGTTTCCAGGGCCCGCATAAAAACTTTAATCAGCAAGGGAGTTCTTCAAGGATATGTGAGGATTTCACGTAAAAAACGGGAAATGGTCGTTGTAGATAAATGGTCGATGGAACGCGCAAAAAATTACCTCTCTGACCAGATTAGCTTTCAAGTTGCTGGAAGGTTACTTCGCTTGCCAAGAACGAGAGTTGAAGAACTCGTCATTGGTGGCCACCTGACCCAGTATATAGATCTATCCGAGGAAAGGATGACAAGAACGCTTTCCCGAAAAGAGATATTAGAATTTTTGTCTCGTCTGTCAAAAAATCGCCGCGCCTCGCTGCCAGGTGAGGAGACAATTGAGGCACGCATCATACTAAAGAATTATTTGGATTCGAAAAACGAGTTTTCAGCGCTTATCAACGAGATTCTTAATGGAGGGCTTGTAACTATGCAGACTGACTCCGCTCCAGTCGGGTTCGCCGACTTGGTGCTCAGTTGGGAAGAGTTTTCTTCCTGGCGGGCGCAACTGCGATCGCGACAAATCACGATCGATGAAGCAGCAATACAACTAGGGATAAAGCAGGAAGTCGCGTACTCTCTCGTGCGCACTGGGCTCCTTGGTTCGACCGCCGAGGACAGGGGGAAAAGAAATTGTCGGACCGTGGGCTTGGAAGATATTGCACAATTCCAGGCAACATATGTTTCAGCGGCTGAACTCGCTGTGACAGGCGGAACGTCATCCAAGAAAATTCTCTCCTCTTTGGAAGCTCGCGGGGTAAGACCGGTAACTGGACCAAGCGTCGATCAATCTCGGCAGTATTTCTTCTGCCGAGCCGATTTTAAGAAAGCATAGTCATGAAAAACCTGCATATCGAACGCCTAAAAATTCGGGCGAAGCAATACCATCGCACCCAACGAACTGCTCATTTTCAGGATGGCATGTTGATATTCCATGCTTATGACGGCCTGCCGATGGAACGATTGACATGGTGGGACGATGTGACCTTCATCGTCAACGATTATCGCGTAGCGCTGGCCTGGACACATCCCAGAATGGCATATGAAGATGCCATTGACAGCGAGACAGACCGTTTAACCCCCAATTTCTTGCAACAAAATCTCATGCGCGAAGGTACGCCGGTATACAAAATCTTGGGAAAATCCCGCAAGAAAATCATCTCCACCAGTTATGAACCGGTCGACAGGACCGCTCGGCGAGCTCAATGGCAGCAGTTGCGGCAACAGGTAATGCAGTCTGCAGACATTCAAATCCAGCCATCCTTGGCATCGCGATGGTGCAACTACAGCCGGCTAGTCTCTCTGTGCGTACCAATCGAAGTCCGTGACGAAGCCGATCTTCACCAATTGGTTTACTTGGCGAGGCGGCTACTTAAACGCGAAGTGACGTTGGAAGGAATATTCCCCGATTATCGCTATACCCGCACGGACTGGGAACGCGATGGCTGGCATAACGTCGGGACTGATTTACACGCGCACAGGATTTCATTATGAAAAAAATACGCTCGTCCCGCAGCCCCCTCAGACAATCTTTTTCTATCGAATTCACGACTGGAGGCCGTAGAAGGGATTAAAGCTCAAGCGCCGCGATTTTCACGACAGGCTCGAACTCGGCCAATGCTTCGGGGTAGCGCTACGTTATATTGTCACGCGAGAGAGTTGACTACGGCGGTTTTTGATATTTTTATGGCTCTTTGAAATTGGTGTAGACAAAGACTGAAGGATTTGGTTAGAATTAAACAGCAGCAATTTAGCTTGGCAACAAGCATCGACAAAAATCAGGCTTGTGCCTGAATATATATTGAATTTGGCCTAAGAGTTATATACTTGGCCAACTTGGCCGTATCGCGGCTTACTCAAATTCCCTTTTCTATTTTTGGTTTTCACACGACCTTTATTTTGTCGTCGTTGAATTCGCAAAACCTTTTCCCGTGAACTCTGCTGGCTAATTCTTAGCCTGTACCTAGCAGGTTATTTGACACACATACACCTGCAAGCGCCAATTCTGCGCATCTAGAAAATCGCGTTTCGCGACTCCCTACACATTGTCTTCAAGAGACCGGCTGTCATTCATGCCGTCATTTTTCTATTACACCATGACCTTTACGTACAACTAAACGCCATTGCGACGCGCGGTCCCTTTGGCAAACGCTCCACTCTTGAATTGCTGAAAAAGGGGCCGCGCTAACCGTTTTTACCATTTTGAGGTGACCCATGTCGGACAAGTCAAAGAAGGCTTTGACAGTACTGTTCAAGGTGCTGATAGCTGCAGGTGCTCTTGCGCACGCGCTTGAAAGCATTGTATCGCTTGTGAAACCACTGTTTTCGTGAGAACAGGCTCGACGCGAAAGCCTTATTGGCGATCGTGTCGAGCCACTCTTTAAAGCGAATGCAGTCCCACAGTTTTCACCGATAGCAGTAAACAGGTTCCTCTTGACGCCAAGTAGAACAAGAGTTGATATAACGTTGCGTTAATCGGAATATAGGGTTTCTTTGAAGAGTATAGGAAAAAGATCTATCGAGCAGCAAACTATGATTTAATTCCATGTCAACGAAAATATGCGGCGTAACGTGAAGATTACCAATGGCAAAAAATGAAAATGAAAGAGCAAAAATACACGCATCAGAAGTCGCAAAATTCAGATGAATCTCAGGATGCCATGAATCAACCAAAACTTCTTGATGTATTTGGTATCAGCCTGGATGAAATTCTGGCCATGCGAGACTTCTCCCAAGTTGAAACTTTTGGGGTAAAAGGATGTTTCGCTCGCTTATTGACCACAATGCGAACCCAAGACTCAGGAGCTTATATTGCAGATCAATTGTGGGAGTGTAAGCAAATTCTTTCCAAAGTCGGTTTGCACTTGAGGATAGACTTGACGAGTCAGCCAAAACCAACACGCGCTACTAAGTCAGCGTGCGTTGAAAAGCCGGTGTGGGAGCAAATTCTAGAAAGAATATACTGCGATCCTGTCGCGATCAGAAATCGGGTGGTTTGGCTTTTTTTTCATGCCTGCCTTCAGGCAGAGCGAAAATTTTCTCTGGAAGTTTGTCCTGCACATTCTCGCGAAGATATTCTCACGGGTAAGCTACTCGGCGAAATTAAAGCGGCCTGTGCAGCTTGGGCTACGGCATCATCGTCGTTTCTGGCACGCTGTAGCAACGTACTTGAACTCAGTAGCATTGACCTCACGATAGGTGGTCGTGAACAAGAAACTGGTGGTGATTTTGCATTGATTTTAGATATTACAGAGGACGTCTCTTGCGCTGAAGATCTGGCAGAGGAGGTAATCGCACTCACCGGTGGCCCTAAACGCAATATATTCGTACCGCTTATTTTTCAAGCGAAATGCTACACAGGTGAAGACGCTGATATTTCGCAAAAACATAAAACACGCGGTTATCAATTCAATCGCCTACGCCAAAGCAAATGCGCCTCCAGTTTTATTTTCTACGAAAATGGAAAAGACCCTATTGAATTTCCAGTTTTGCCAATGGTAAAGCTGACTTCTGACTGCAGCGCAATAGAAATATCTCGAACCACCAGCGTCTTCGATCAAAGCGTCAACCTTGCAACATATATATTACGAGCCCTAAATGGGTTCGATAATATACCGACCGCCAGAACGCGAGAAGATGCCTTAAATATGATTCTGGCTAATACGTCCCCAGACGAAATCATCAAAATCAGCATCCTGGGAAATACAAGTGACCTTGAGAATGTATACCGCGTAGCGCTTCAAAGGCTCAGCAGTG
>Ga0207137_1127_pt1 | contig 16895 bp, 10 predicted proteins | sample Alteio_BWMinHeat_9_FD_153572 | JGI IMG/M metagenome (GOLD analysis project Ga0207137, IMG submission 153572) | Enriched cells from forest soil in Barre Woods Harvard Forest LTER site, Petersham, Massachusetts, United States -... | ecosystem: Environmental > Terrestrial > Soil > Temperate forest >...
CGCAATTTTCACGAGTGGTGAAAATCCTGCCAAAGGGCGGCGCGCCTGGCTTTCGTTTATGCTGTCAAAGCAATCGAAGGTCAATCGAGGAATTTGCTGATGAAGGTGTCGCGCGGGAATTCAGTTTTGTTGGTTTTGATTTTTGCGATCGTATGCCACTTGGTTTTCGCACTGCCGAGTGCCACGCAAGAGAAACCCTCACGGCCTGCTGTCATTCTTATCTCGGTAGACGGCCTCAAGCCTGAGTATGTTTTGGATGCAGACGCGCATGGCCTGAAAATCCCGGCGTTGCGGAAAATCCTTCGAGAGGGAGCGCACTCGACAGGAGTTCATGGGGTCGTACCCACCGTCACGTATCCGAGCCACACGACGCTCATTACCGGCGCGGCTCCCGCACGGCACGGGATTTACGCGAACACGACGTTCGATTCGCTGCAGAAGAATTACGGCGGGTGGTATTGGTATGCGGAAGACATCAAGGTTCCCACGCTGTGGGATGCGGCCGCGGAGGCGGGTGTCACGACGGCGAACATTCACTGGCCAGTGAGCGTTTCCGCGCGGATTACGTGGAATCTGCCGCAGTATTGGCGCGCGGGAACTCCGGATGACCGCAAACTGCTCCGCGTCCTCTCCACTCCCGGCCTGCTTGACGCACTCGAAAAAGAGCTTGGTCCCTATGCCGAAGGCATAGACGAGACCATCACCGGGGACGAAAACCGCGCCAAGTTCGCGGCGCGCCTGATCGAACTCAAGCATCCCGATTTTGCGACGATCTATCTCACGGCGCTCGACCACGAGCAGCACGCCTCCGGCCCGTTCAGCGCGCAGAGCAACGCCACGCTCGAACGGATTGACGCAGCGCTCGCGAAGATCCTGGACTCGGTCCGGAAGACGTACGGCGAGCGCGCGGTAATCTGCGTGGTGTCAGACCATGGATTCGTCGCCACGGAAAAGGCCCTGCATCTGGGCGTGGCATTCGGCAGCGCCGGCCTTATCGAAGTCACGGAAAGCGGCGGTGCCGCGTCTGCCTCTTCCAAGGAGCAGATTAAATCTTGGAAGGCGATCCCTTGGGGTGCGGGAGGGTCGGCGGCGATTATGCTTCACGACAAGAATGACACTGCCACTAGAGCAAAAGTGGCCGATCTGTTGGCGAAGCTTGCCGGCGACCCCGCCAACGGCATCGCGCGAATAGTTTCCGCGGAGGAGCTTCATGCGCGCGGCGGATTTCCGGAGGCGGATTTTCTGGTGGCTCTTCGCCCCGGCTTCATCACGGGCGAAAATCTCTCGGGCGTTCTCGTGACGGCAAGCACCATTAAAGGGATGCACGGCTATTGGCCGGATTTCCCGGAAATGAATGCGTCGTTTTTTATTGCCGGGCCGGGGATTCCTGCTGCACATTCGCTGGGCGCGATCGACATGCGCGCGATTGCGCCCACTCTGGCGAAAATCCTCGACATGCGTCTCAGCGCGGCCGAGGCAAGACCCGTACTACCCTAAGGCATCTTGGTGGACCGAGGATCAATTTTTGAAGAGCGGCGCTGCGCGTGGAGATGATATAGGTCCGCGACCGAGTACGTCACGCCAGCGATGAAATTGGCGCGAGGGAGATTGCCGTACGCGGCAAGAAAGACGCCACAGTCAAGCACGAGTCGCGGCGAGACATTATAGGTAGCCGCGTTTAGTACCGTCAGTGTGGCCGGCGTGGCAGCGTTGGCGCGGCTGAATCCTGCGACTTCACTTGTATAACCCCACTTTTTCGTGATCGGGTACGAATAAGACAGCGCAGAAAAATAATTTCGGTCAAATCCGGTGGCACCAGGCCTTCCCAGGAATTGCGGGCCGAAGTTGAGATCAAAATGATGCTTTCCGAAATCCTTGCTGAGGAGAATTAGCACCGAGTGGCCCATAGCGCCCGCGCCGACCCCGGCAGTCGCTGTCGGCACGGTCGCCACGTATAACATCGAAATCGTGGGCCGCGCATTTTCTTGAGAAACTAATTTGTATTTGAAACCGGCGCCGGAATCGCCCCTACCCGCGATGCCGGCATCCCGTTCGATGGGATTATTTAGAAACCACAACTCCAGATTCTTGACCATGCCCCACTTCAACAGTCCGTTGATGTTCTGGTGGCCTTTTGCCGCCTCAAATCCATACTCGATCTCAAACACACCGAGCTGCACCGTCTCTGCTGTGGTTGCGATCGTGGGCCGGTTGGGGACGGCGGTAATTTCGTGTTGGCCTGTATTTTGAATATCAGTTTGATTCGGGTCCTGCGGCGGGACGGAATTTGGTGCGTTTGTTTGGCCTTGTTCCTGAGCGGCGTTAGAGATGACGCATGATCCTGCCATTAAAAACGAGAGCGCGAACTTTCCGACAATGGAGGAGTATGTTCCCAAAGTTCTACGCATGACAGAAGCCTGTAGGTAGTTTATCAATCCTGCTTGGCGCGACGCGACGCTTCCCTCAGTGACCTAGTCCATATGTGCCAATGGTTTTCCATTGACCAAAGTGGCGTGTTAAAAGTCCACATGGAAGCGGAGGCCGGGGACGAGCACGGGGCCGCGGGCTTTGTTGTAGCCGGGATTGTTGATGTGCTGCACGTCAAAAGAAGCGAAGAGGCCGCGCCAGAGGTGCGCGGTGTAAAAGCTTTCGAAGATTTTTTCGTGGCCGTAAGTCAGCGCGCCATCACCCAAGAGAAATCCCACGCCGCCGAGAGCCAGATAGTTCTGGTGAGCGGCAACGATTCCGTTCAACGTAAAGGCAACGCCGGCGCGATCGTTGCGGCGATGCCAGGAGTCGCCCTTCGAGAAGCCGCCGAGCTCGAGGGTGCGGTCCACTTCGGTGTAGGCGAAGGATTCGTTGCGGCCATCGCTCCAGCCGAGACGTCCGAACAAACCAATCTGTGAAGTGATTTCCTGCTCGACGTTGAACCCGAAGCCGTATTTGTGGCGTCCCTGCCGGCGGGTCGAGATAATATCCGGCGTTGGAGTTTTCCCTGCCTGGAAGTTTGTGATCGCCTCGTTGTAGTTGCCCATGTTGCCGTGATTGAGATAGCTCATCAAGCGCACAACGCCCGCACGATGCAGGATGCGTTTTCCACGGGCCTCGAATTCGAGATTTTCCGCGCGGGCGCGCGCTAGGTCCGCGTCGAGTTTGATGCCATTGGCCACTTTGGGCATAAACGTTTCGGCAAAGCGCACAGTCCACCAATGGTCGTCGTATTCGAGCAGGACGCCGTCGGTGTACCCGCGTGTGTTGGCGGCGTAGTCGTAGGCGCCGTTGGCGTCCACGGTCCAGTTGAGGAACTGGAGATGGCTGTCCGACCCGAAGGTATTCAGGTCGAAGAAATCGACCAAGTCGAATTTTCCGATACGGAACTCGATCCGCCGCGGCGGGAGAGTCGTGGCGAGATGGAGCGGGTCGCGGTCCGCTGCAACACGATCTTTGGTTAACGGGACAATCTGCCGCAGGATAAGTCGCGCAAGATAAGGGGATCCTGCAAGCGGTATGCCTTGCACGGTCCGCACGGAATCCAAGTTGGTGTAGCCAGCGAGGCCGAACGCGCCCCCGATGCCACCGCCCGTCGCATACTCGATGTCGGCGAACACCTCCGTGGTATGCGAGAGTTCGTAGCCGGTATAAAGCGTCAAAATGTGGGTGGTGGCGCTCTGAGCCCCTGGGCTCAGGCTGTTCGGACCGGTATATTTCGCCGGGAACGAAGGATGCCATTGCATGACAATATTGCCCTGCCCGGAAATCCAGTAGCGGCTGTTCTCGGAATGCGGGAAAAGCGTCGGCGCGTCATCGTTGGTCGATTCAGCGGGAGCGGTTTGGTCAGGTGCGAATGCGGCAGCGCTCGCTTGCGGGGAAGGAGCGTCAGGCTTCGAATCCTGGGCGGGCGCGACGCGCGGGAGGCCGAGGCACACCAGCAGCAAGCAGAAAATGTAGCAGGCAAGTTGGGCAAGAAGGCGGCGCATCGCCTCGTGGAACCGCGCTTTCCTTTGAATTATCTTTCATATTGGCAGAGTAAAGCATGGGAAGCGCAATAGTCCACATTAAAAGACGGTGAAAAATAAAAATTTTGCTATAAGGGAATCTCATGAAACGGCGGCCTGGCCCACGCGTTGAAAATCCGGCTGGCTTGTGCGAGGACTGTGTTCACGCGCGGCGCGTCGCCTCGGCGAAAGGCTCGCAATTCGTGCTCTGCGAACTCTCGCGGTCGGATGCACGGTTCGCCAAATATCCGTGCCTTCCGGTCCTTACCTGTCCGGGTTACGCTCCCAGGATCTCCACGGCTCGCCAAAAATAAAAATCCGGCGGAGCGCTGGGGGGCGCCCCGCCGGATTTGCGACGTTTGATCGATCCGGGGTCTATTGCTGGGGAGGCTTTTGCGGATTCGCAGGCGAGTTGCTGGTATCGGTGGCCGGCGTCGAGGAGACCGGAGCGGACACGGAAGTCAGCGTGGGCGTCAGTTCGGAATTCTTGTATCGCGGCGCGCTCACGTATCCCTGCACGCGATTCTTCTCGACGTGATTGATAATTACCTGGACGGGTTGCGGGTCGCCCTCGCGGTGAATCCAGACCGGTTCGTAGAGATTGACTTTTTTCTTGGAGAGTTCGTTGTCGTCCACCATCATGGCGAGATCGAAGTTCTTGTGCTTGGCGTCGGACCGGCGGAGCGAAAGCATGATGGGGCCGACGCGGCTGAACTGTTTGGATTTTGTGAGGTCGAATTCGAAATAGCTGCGTTCACCGCGCTTGGCCAGGGCAACGAGTTCCTCATGCGTTTTGGCGATGGAGCCGTTGAGCTCGTCTTTCGCGGAACTCAGGTTGCCTTCGAGGTCGCTGCGGTTTTTTGCGACTTCATCCTGCGTTTCCTTGAGCTGCTTTTTCTGGTCGTCGAGCTGCGCCTGAAGTTGCTTGTAGCGCTTGTCCGCAGCGGGTGTCTTTTTTGTGGCCGTTTTCTTGGCGCCCTGTTGAGCGGCAGCGGCAGCTTGCGCGTTAGCAGCCGCCTGTTGCGCGGCGATCATGTCATTTAGTTTTGCGGTAAGCGCGTCGGACTGGCTTTGCAACTGGCTGACGGTGGCGTTCAACTGCTGATCTTGCGCGGTGATTTGTTTCACCTGCGATTGCTGGTGATAGCCGTATCCAAGCGAGAGTCCCGCGCCCAGCAACAAGAGCACGGCGACGATCACAAGCACACGGTTGGCTCCCAAGCGCGGAGACGCTTCTCCGGCGGAAGTTTCGATCGGTTCCCGATTCTCATTCATAAAAATCCTCCCCAAATATGATGCGTGAACTTTGCGTTCGACGCCAAAGATAGAAACTCGTCTGTCGCGGCTCCGCTTGGCACGCCGCTGCCTTCCGCGGCACAGTAGTCGCTGCCGACAACATTCCCGTCTGACCTGGTAAGCAAACCAGGTGCCGACGCGTCCGGGAGACGAGAGAGACTAAGTGACGGTAAAGCAAGGATTAAGCGGGAGCAAATCGGCTGGAAACGTGGAGCAGGTCGTACTAGAACTGGAAAATAGTGCGCGGCCGAGCGGATTCTTCTCTACTGCGACATAGGACGTATCCACACGATTTTATTGAACCATGCATCGTAGGCAGTGCTTCTGTCGCGGGATAACTTCCGTGTTGACGACGACCCGGGAGCTATCACGGAGCGGCTTGAATCGAAAGCAAAAATAGCTCGGGGGAAAGGGCGGCAGGTCAGTGCAAAGCTGTTTACACTCCTGCCTATTGTTCGTGCTGCGGCAAGAGACCCAGTTTGCGTAGAGTGGATTCTCGAACGAGATGCTTAATTCCCCATTTATGCATCACGGAAATCACGGGGATCAAGCTCTCTCCCAGAGGAGCCAATTTGTATTCCACGCTTTTTGGAAGCACCCCGCGGTCGGTCCGCTTCAGTAGTCCGATGCTGACCAATTTCTTCAATTCTCCGCTGAGTACCCTTGGCGTCACGGCCTTCGTCCCAGGGATTCCCGTGAGTAATTTCTTTCTGATCTGGCCGTATCGTCGCGGGCCATGCTGAAGATCCCACAGGATTCTGAGCTTATACTTTCCGCTGATGATCCGCTGAATTCCATGAACCGGGCAATCGAACCTCCTGAGAGGTTCTGTGAAATTACCACGCATGCTCATCCTTTTGTCCTCCGATGGTTCGGACATTAGCACGGCCGCTCCCCAGGCGCCGGTAGTATCCTTTTTATCCCTACTTGTATTGCGTTCGAAATGTCGTATAGTCCGGCGAGTCTGACCAAGAGAGCATTTGGGATTTCGCTGTTTGGCGGTCGTTTGCAAGATGGGTCGCTAAACCTGTTTCGAGCCACAGAAAACAAGGAAGACTACGATGAACCTTGCGCCTCGTGTTGCAGTTTCGCTGCTATTTGCGTGTGTGAGTTGCCTCGCGCAAACCGGTAAAACCGACGGAAGAGCAGATGCGTTGAGCCCGAAGCTGGAAAAAATGCCCGAGTCTCTCGAAGTCCGCTTCGCGCTCAGTGCATTGCCTCCTCATTTGCGCGATGGAGCAACAACATACGTTCTCGATCCAGCAGCTGGATACGTCGTGAATCGGAAGGGAACGAACGGGTTCAGTTGCATTGTCATGCGGACGGAATGGGCATGGCCACAGCTCGCTTTCCGAGATGATATTTATGTTCCCATCTGTTATGACGAAGAAGGGTCAACGAAGATGCTCCCGGTTTGGATGGATGTAGCTCAGATGAGGTCTCGCGGGCTGTCCCCTAAGCAGATATATGACGAGACCATGAAGAAATTTGACCGTGGGATCTATCAAAAACCCGTGCGCTCGGGAATTTCCTACATGACCGCGCCGTTGATGCGGAGCTATCCCGCTCCAAACGCGACTGAAGTCATGACCATGGCTTTGCCTCATTATATGTTTTACGCCCCGAACGTGAAAAATGCTGACATCGGAGGAAAACCAAGTAGCCCATATCCTTCCATTTTGCCTCAAGGTCCAGGTCCGCATGACGTCATAGTCCTTCTTGTCGGTGAAACTGAAAAAGCAAAGATACTCGCGGACTCAAGCGATCTGCTGAACGAACTTTGCTCTTATCGGAAGTACTTGTGTCTTAACCCGGCATCGAGTGAGCATCACTAGGCGGGTGTTGAAAAACTCCTATTCGTGTCATTCCGAGGAGCCGAAGCTGACGAGGAATTTGCTTTTTTCTTGTTTTTTTCGCAAAAAAAAACAGATTCCTCGCTTTGCTCGGAATGATAGTCAAGCGCTTTTCAACGATTGTGGTCGGATGACGGGCAACTCGGAACATGGCAGCAATGGGATCGGGATCTCCGGAGGGGCCACCGCGAGATTGCCCCAACGCGCGGGCGTGTGTTAGCATCCGCCGAGTTAGCCCCGAGAAGTTCGGGGTTAGACAAACGCGGGAGAGCGGACCAGGGGTTTTGCTCGTCCTTCGCCCCCAAGTTTTGCGGGGACCCAGGTAGCGTGGCCACGTTCTCCTTCCTCAGTTTGCTAAAACGCACCGGCGCAGGCCCGCGCCCTCATTCGCTAAGACGGACCTCGCCCGCCGGCCCCGCTTTTGCCGGGGCCGCGAAAAAATGGAGGTCTGTATGAAAAGCTATCTCACCAAGGACATACGCAACGTTGGGATTGTCGGCCACGGCGGCACCGGCAAGACGCAACTGGTGTCGTCGTTGCTCTTCACCGCGGGAATGACGCCGCGGTGGGGAAAAGTTGCGGAAGGCAGCACTCCCACCGATTGGGACGAGGAAGAGATTGCGAGAAAGATTTCGATTCAGACGGGCCTGGCATACGCGGAGTGGCCGACCTCGCCTGGAGGCACCGGGCAATCCAGCGTTTCAGAAAAAATAAAAATCAATTTCATCGATCTCCCCGGCTACTCGACGTTCATCACGGAAACGAAAGCCTCGCTGATCGCCGCGGACGCGGCGCTGATTACGGTGGACGCGCACACCGGTTCGCAGGTGACTACGGAAAAGGTCTGGGATTATTGCACGGAATACGATATTCCGCGCGCGTTTGTGCTCACTTGGATGGACCGTGAGCTGTCGAGCTTCGAGCGCTCGATGGAATCGTTGGAGCAAGTGTTTGGCCGCAACGTCGTGGCGCTGCAGCTTCCCATCGGGTCCGAAAAAGGTTTTCGCGGCGTGATCGATCTGGTCGCGATGAAGGCGCACATCTACAAGCCGGGTGGCGACGGCAAACCGTCGATTGAAGAGATACCCGCGGCGCTCGCGGACGAAGCCAAGGAAGCCCACGAAAAGCTGGTGGAAATGGTTGCCGAAGGTGACGACGCGCTGATGGAGGAGTTTTTCCGGGAAGGGACGATCCCCATCGAGGATTTGATTCCCGGCGTGCGCAAGGCGATCGTGGCGGAGAAAATTTTCCCGGTCTTGATGGTTTCCGCGCTACAGAATGTGGGCACGGCAAGCCTGCTCACGTTTATCGCGGACGCGTTCCCGCACCCCGATGAGCACGCGCAGGTAGGCTACAAGGAGCCGAACGGGAAGGGCGACCGGGTGGAAAGAAAATACGACGACGGCCAACCGCTGTCGCTGTTTGTGTTCAAGACGCTTGCGGATCCTTTTGCGGGGCGCATCAACTACTTCAAGGTAAAAAGCGGCGTCCTGAAAAACGACGCCACGCTACAGAATTACAGCCGAAACATTCCGGAAAGGTTTCAGCACACTCAAGTGGTGCAGGGAAAACAGCTCAGCGAAATCGCGGAACTGCACGCCGGCGACATTGGAGCAATAGCCAAGCTAAAAGAAACGACGACAGGCGACACGCTGGGCGACAAAGCCGCGGCCATCTACTACAAACCCGCGCAACTCCCGGAGCCGTCCATCACCTTTGCCGTGGAGCCGAAGACGCGCGCGGATGAGGACAAGATCGGCGTGTCCATCCACAAGATCATGGAGGAGGACGCGGCGCTGCGTTTCATGCGCGATCCGCAGACCAAGGAATTCTTGCTGGCGGGATCGGGGCAGCAGCACATTGAAGTTGTGGTGGCCAAGCTGCACAAGCGCTACAACGTGAATCTGACACTCAAGCCGCCGAAAGTCCCTTACCGCGAGACAATTCGCGGCAAAGCCGACGTCGAGGGCAAGCACAAGAAACAGTCCGGCGGGCACGGGCAATTCGGCGTGTGCCGCATCAAGATGGAGCCCATCGAACGGGGCAAGGGAGTGGAATTCGTCGACGACGTCTTCGGCGGCGCGATTCCGAAGAACTGGATTCCTTCGGTGGAGAAAGGCATTCGAGACGCCGCCGCGCGCGGGTATCTTGCTGGATTTCCGGTGGTGGATTTCCGCGCGGTGCTCTACGACGGAAAGTATCACGACGTGGATTCGTCGGATATGGCGTTCAAGATCGCCGGCTCGCTGGCGTTCAAGGAAGCCATGAAGCAAGCGCGGCCGGCGCTGCTCGAGCCGGTGATGCACGTCGAGGTATACGCGCCCGATCAATACTCGGGCGACTTGATGGGCGATCTCAGCGGGCGCCGCGGGCGCATTGCTGGCAGCGAAGCGCGCGGGCATAACGTGGTGATCAAAGCGCAGGTGCCGTTTGCGGAAATGCTGAGTTATGCGACCGACCTCACGTCCAAGACGCAGGGGCGCGCGACTTACTCGATGGAGTTTTCACATTACGATTACGTGCCCAACGAGCTGGCGGAAAAAGTGATTGCAGCGCATAAGGCCGCGCACGGCGAGCAGTTGGTCGAAGAAGAGGCGTGATCGTGGTTCTACAATCGCAAGACAAGAACAAGTAAGCCATCCCGTGTAACATTCACGGCCAACCGCTACGGCAGGAATGCAGAACTAATTGGTCGCAAGCGCTTGCAAGAGCCTTGTGCGCGCTGCGGCAATTTCCGCCCGAGCTTCGTTCTGCTTCGTGAGCGACGGCGTAGTTTGTACGAAGAACACCGAAAAGGTGCTGATCGCTTCCTGAAACTTCTTGAGCCTTTCTCCTGCCGCATCAGGAGGCTGGCGAAGGGCGTTCTCCGCGCCGAGCATTAGCTGATGGAAATTGGCACGGTCCTTGGCGGTTGGTACGGAGAAGGTTCTGGCTGCTTCATCGCCCATTACGGTCGCATAGAGTTTTGCCGGCTCCGGGCTGCGAGCAAGTTCATCCGCAAACATTTCAATGCTGACTTCTTCGAGACGCAGCGCCTCACCCCAGTCGTAGGCAGATTCCGGGAGATTGCGCAACGCCGTCTCGATCCGCTGTTTTTCGGCAAGCGGAAATGAGGGTTTCCCCGCCGCGAGAGTCATTGCGTTGAGATCGGACAAGAGTGCGGTTTTCGCAATGAGCAAGAAGATGAGCGGGCCGCCTTGCGAGAGATGCTGCGAAAAACGAATTCCAGCCAGCCACGTGACGGTCGCTCTCCCGAAATCGCCCTTCGCGGCAAGCCTCATACCGTACAGAGTGTTGAGTCGTGCAAGGACGCGAGCCTTGGAGGCATATCCTATGGGTGCGCGCAAGCCTTGGCTGTATTCGAGACCCCAATCGCACTCGGGCAGTTTGGTGGCGCGCTGCATCCCGGTGATCGCCGCTTCGTTCTTGTCGAGAATTGGGCCTAGCTTTGCTTCGTCCCATGACGCCTGGCCCGCGGCGGTTTTCTCAAGTAAATCCATCGTTGTCTGATCCGCCGGTGGATCTTGCAGATCAGCGAAGGACAGCCAGTAACGTAGTGCGGCATTGCGCGTCTCCGTGAGCGGCTTCGTTTGGGCTGAGGCCGGCATCACGCCAGTGGTCAAGATTGAAATGCCAAGAATAATTTTCAGTTTCGAGAGCATATTTTTTCCTTTAGACGCCTCATTCCTTCGCAAGTACGCGCAGCGTACTTTGATTGCCCCGCAAACTTGGGAGAACGTGGCGGGAAGCCTCCGTCAGAACAGTATCCAATCGTGCGGGGTCCTCGAGCGCCAATTGAGTGAGCGGAAGAAGTGAAAGCGTTTCGGCCGCAGGCCCTGCATCGGGCAAGACTTGTGTATTTCCCGCGGCGGTCAAATCTTTGTGAGACGGGGGTCCCTGATGGAGAAACCACAAGGAAAAGCTAATGGTGACTGTTATAACGGCAGCGGCATAAAGTCGTCGCTGCCAGATAGTCTTGGCAGCCAACGCCACAGGGAGGGCACACGGCCGCCTGGGCTGAAATTCTCTCAAGAAATTCTCGAACTGTGCGTCGTGCTCTTTCATTTGCTTCCCTCGCAAATCAACCTTTCTGGAATGGCTTCAGCCGTTCGCGCAATTTCTCGAGCGCGTAGCGATATCGCGACGCCGCGGTATTCGTCGTGATACCACAAAGATTCGCAGCTTCTTCGAGTGTCATTCCGCTCCAGATTCGTAGAACAACCACCTCGCGCTGCTCCTCAGGCAACTCCAGGAGCGCCGCTTGCAAAGCCAGCGCCGCTTCTGGGTTTTCGTCACTGTGTTGGAACAGGCTCTTTGCCCGAACGGGCTGTTCCTCAAGCGAAACGGATCTCTTTCCATTGCGCCGGGAATTCAGCGCCGCATTGCGAACAGCGCGGTAGAGGTACGCTCCGGGGACTCCCGGTACTGGAATGTCTCCTTGCAGCAATCGCAAGAAAATTTGGTGCACGGCATCCTCAGCTGCCGCAGAATCCGCGACGATAGAGCAGGCGTACATGACCAGCGCAGGTCCGTGCTGGTCGTAGAGACGCCTCACCTCATCAGCGCTGAGTTTGCGCTCGGCCAAATGTGATTTCCTGTCGGTACCACGCGCCCCCTATATGACACATCAGAAGCGCAGAATTGTCTAAGCCAGTAGAATGGGCAAGGCTCGCAAAGGAGGCTAGGTGTCAATCTGCGCCCGAAGTTCCCGCCAAATTGGTGCTTGCCGGAACAGAGACTGCCCTCAGAATGGACGTCATTATGAATGATAAACCGAAGGACAAATCGCCCCACAAAACCGGCTCGGGCAAAATGGGGCCGCAGACGAAAGCGATTCACGCGGGAGAGCCGCCGCGTCACGGCGTGGGCGCCGCAGTCGGCCCGAACATCTGCCGCACCTCGACGTTCACGTTTTCGTCGTCCGAGGAGATGAAGCTCTGGGCCGAAGGGAAGAGCAAAGCGTACATCTACACGCGCTACGGAAATCCCACGCTGACAGTGGCGGAAGAAAAAATCGCGGCGCTAGAAGGCGCGGAAGCGGCGGTGGTGACGGCTTCAGGCATGGCGGCGATCTCGCACACGCTTCTGGGAATTCTAAAATCAGGGGATGAGCTGATTTCCACGGCGCAGGTTTACGGCGGCACGTACCGGCTGATGCGCGACGTTTTTCCTGGCCTGGGGATCAAGGTCAACCGCGTGGACACTGACCTTGCGGGGATGGAAGAGTTGGTGACGCCGCGAACGAAAGCGCTGTACGTGGAAACGCCGACGAATCCATCGCTGCGGCTGGTGGATCTGCACAAAGCGGTGGCGTTCGCAAAAAAGCACAAGCTGGTCTCCATCATCGACAACACGTTTGCGACTCCAGTGTTGCAGCAGCCTCTCGCGATGGGCTTCGACATCGTGGTTCACAGCGCGACGAAAGCGCTGGCGGGACATTCCGACATCATCGCCGGCGCGGCGGCAGGCAGCAAACATTGGATGGAAATTTTGCGGCACATGGTGATCGCGCTGGGCGGATCGATGGACCCGGAAGCGGCATTCCTGCTGGTGCGAGGGATCAAGACGCTGGGGTTGCGTGTCGAGCGGCAATGCGCGAACGCGATGGCGGTATCGGAATTCCTCGAAAAACATCCCAACGTCGAACGCGTGCATTATCCCGGCCTGAAATCGCACCCCGATCATGCCATGGCGAAAAGACAGATGCGGGGTTTCGGTTCCATGCTGGCGTTTGATGCGAAAGGGGGCCTGCCGGCGGCGCGGCGTTTTTGCGACCGCGTGCAGTTGTTCCTGCTGGCAGCGAGCCTCGGCGGAGCGGAATCGCTGGTGATTCTGCCGGCGTACTCTTCGCACTACAACATGAGCGATGAAGAGCTGCGCCGCGCGGGAGTAAGTCCAGGAACCGTCCGTGTCTCGATTGGACTGGAAGATTCCGAGGATCTCATCGCGGATTTGGAACAAGCTTTAGCGTAACTTTCAGACCTGCCTTCTGAAGAGCTTACCGCGTCGCTGAGTCCCTTGGGTTAGACAAGGTCTAGGCCCTTGACATCGCATAATTCGCAGGACTACGCTGCCACACATTCACCCTGGATTCCCCAAGAAGTCTCAAAGGAGAAAATTGATATGCGTAGATTGTTCCTTGCTGTTGCATTGCTGTCATTCTGCGTCGCGACGGGAACTGCCCAAACAAAGGTTACCGGCACCGCGCAGTGCGGCAAGCCTGATCCCCAACATATGGTCCCGGTGGGCGACCGCCCGAATCACAGTCTGAGTGTCGAGCAGTTTAAATGCACCTGGACGAAGCCCATGGAAATTGAAGGCGCTAAATCAAAAGATGGCACGAGCACCGCGACCGATGACATCAGCGGCAACACCTCCCGTGCGCGCGGTTTTCATGTGAGCACGATGGACAGTGGTGACAAGTTTTTTGTTTCGTATCAGGGGACGAGCACTATGAAAGATGGCGCGCTGCAAAGCCAGAAGGGCACCTGGAGCTTTACCGGCGGCACCGGCAAACTCAAGAGCATCAAGGGCAAAGGCACTTTCACCTGCGCGACTTCCGGTGACAGCATTTCATGCGACGTCGAGGGTGACTACCAACTCGCGAAGTAACTTTCGGAAATAATCAGAGCGTTTACAAATTTGCGCTCGTTTGCGTAACGATGCAATCACCCGGGACGGCGCTGCGGGTCCTTACCCGCCGCGTGCAGCCAACTTTCGAGGATGGCGCGGGATTTAGGCGCCACGTCGAGGAAAGTTACGCCAGCGCCGATGCCCGGATGCAGGTAGATGACTCTCCCCTTCGACTGGAAAACTTCGTCCGCAGAAGAAATCTTGATGGCGATCTGCGTACTCAGTGGAAAAGGATTGGGCATGTCGAGGTAGCACCCGTTGAGGCTCAGCTCGCTGACGCCCGCCGCCACGCGCACATCCGAGGTGTCGGCAACGATTTCGGCGCGGGCGACGAAGGAATATCGGGGAGTGCGACGCCGGTCCTGTTCCACCACTTATGCCCTCCGAGAATACGTTGCTTGCGATGGTACGGCAGATTGTCGGCAGGTGAAAGGGGAGCTTGCGCCGGGGTTCCAGCCAATGTGGAGGACGCTAGCGCCGCGTCGCGCCGAGGCAAAGCAAACGGCAGAAGAAAGCCGCTTCCAGAGGCCGGGCGCGGGCTGGGCCTTGTCATTTTGTGTTAATGAGAGCAACCAAGCTGCACCCTCATCCGTCTAAGGTGGTAAGCTAAGCTCTGGAATTATGACCTTGCACCGGACGATATCGAGGGGGACTCGCGCGCGCCGCGCAGTTGCGCTGCTTGGCTGCGCGGTATTGCTCTTCTTCGCCGCGGGCGGCACGTTCCTGCACCATCACCAAGGCGGGCCTGAGACGGCTTGCCATGTTTGCCAGACGCTGCATATGCCGGCGCTGGCGGCGGCCTCGTTGGATCTGGTCACCACACCGGGGCCAATCACCTGGTATGCATCGATTCTGCGGCACGTAGCTCCTGAAGATTCCTTTGCTCTGCACCGAGCCTCCCGCGCACCTCCCTCCGCGTAATCAGAATCACGCCTTGAAGTGTCCACTTGCGCCGATCCCGTGAACGGGATGGCGCGACCGCCATTTTTCCGGCGGGCCGCATTCACACCTGTAGCACATTCCCCATGGGGGCGGAGGAAAGGGAAAAATGTTTAAGAGTTTGCGTAATTGCATGGTGCGCAGCCACAAAGTTGCTTGTGCTTGCTTGATTCTTGGATTGAGTCTGCTCTTTGCCGCAGCGCCGGGCCGAGCGCAGTTGGGCAACTCCGGTTCGATCGAAGGTGTGGTGAAGGATCCGTCCGGCGCGGCAATCGTCGGAGCCGCAGTGGAAATTTCCTATCCTGTGACGGGGTTTCACCGGGAGGCCACGACGGGAAGCGATGGGAGCTTTCGTTTCACGAACGTACCATTCAACCCCTATCACCTCACCGTGAATGCGGCGGGATTCGAGGCTTATTCACAGGACGTGGATGTGCGTTCAAGCGTTCCCACGGCGGTGCAAATCAGCCTCAAGATCGGGACCGCGACAACGAGCATCACGGTGGAAGCCAATGGCGGGGATCTCCTCGAAAACGAACCGAGCTTCCACACGGATGTGGACACGGGTTTGACGGAAAGACTGCCCCTCGAAAGCCAATCGTCTTCTGTGAGTTCGCTGGTGACGCTGGCCTCGCCCGGAGTGGTTGCTGATTCCAATGGATTGTTTCACGGACTCGGCGATCATGCGGAAAATTCATTTTCCGTTGACGGACAGCCAATTACCGATCAACAGAGCAAAGTGTTCTCGAATCAGATTCCTCTGGATTCGATTCAGTCGCTTGAGGCAGTTTCGGGAGGACCTCCCGCGGAATACGGCGACAAAACCAGCCTGGTGATCAAAGTCACGACCAAGTCGGGCCTTGGAGTGGGCAAGCCAACCGGCAGCGTATACAGCTCCTACGGCAGCTTTGGCTCCGTGGTCGGCGGATTCCGGCTCGCTGTTGGAGACAAGAAGTTTGGAAATTTCATCGCAGCTAACGGCCTGAACACCAGCCGTTTCCTCGATCCACCGGAACTCCATGCCATTCACGACAAGGGCAATGAGGAGAACCTGTTCGATCGTGTCGATTACGCGATTACCGGCGCGGACACCCTTCACGGAAACTTCCAGTACACGCGCTCGTGGTTCCAGACGCCTAATACGATCGATAACTTGAACATTGGACTGACCGATCCCCTCACTGGGGCCCCCTTACCAGAGCAGGACCAGCGCGTGCTAATCAAGACTTATAACATCGCGCCGGTCTGGACCCGCCTGATCAGCACGACCACTCTGTTCACGGTCGGGGCCTTTGTGCGGCACGACCAGTTCAACTATTACCCGAGTGCAAACGTTTTTGCCGACGGCACGGGAGTGATTCCCGGGGGTTCCTCGGCGACGCTAAATCAGGACCGGAAACTGACCAATGCGGGTCTTCGCTCCGACGTCTCGTATGTAAAGGGTATCCACAACATCAAAGCGGGGGCTACATTCCAGCACACGTTCCTGACGGAGAAATTCAACTTCGTAATTACAGATCCCAACTTTCTTACATCGCTGGGCTGTCCAAACGGCAACCCGTCTCCCGATCCGTGCGCGGTGCTACCGCCCTTCGATCTAACGCGCGGGGGAAGCCTATTTCCGTTTCGCGGCCACACGGACGTGAAGGAGCTCGCGCTATACGTCCAGGATGCGATCACGAAAGGGAATTGGGCCTTCAATTTAGGGATGCGCTTCGATATATATCGCGGAATCGTCCACGATTGGCAGCCTGAGCCACGCGTAGGCCTCGCCTACAACGTCAAGAAGACGAATAGCGTTCTTCGGGTCTCCTACTCACGTGTGCTGGAAACGCCCTTCAACGAGAATATAATTTTGGCAAGTTTGGGAGCGGCGAATCCGATTATCACCGACGTCATTGGCGGCGCGAGCTTGCAGGCGCCGATTCGCTCGGGCCAACGCAACCAGTTCAATGCCGGTTTTCAGCAGGCTTTTGGAAGGTACCTGGTGGTGGACGCCGACTACCTGTGGAAGTACACGCACAACGCGTATGATTTCTCTACGTTTGGCAACACGCCGATCTTCTTCCCCATTGCCTGGAAGAACTCGAAGATTGATGGGCCCTCGGTCCGCATCAGCATGCCCAATTTTCACGGCTTCACGGCGTTGGCCGTCCTTGCGCACGTTCGGGCGCGCTAT
>Ga0207137_1128_pt1 | contig 16833 bp, 12 predicted proteins | sample Alteio_BWMinHeat_9_FD_153572 | JGI IMG/M metagenome (GOLD analysis project Ga0207137, IMG submission 153572) | Enriched cells from forest soil in Barre Woods Harvard Forest LTER site, Petersham, Massachusetts, United States -... | ecosystem: Environmental > Terrestrial > Soil > Temperate forest >...
TTCAACGCCAAGCTCGACGAGATCCGCAGCTACAATCCTGTCGGCATCATTCTTTCCGGCGGACCGTCTTCGGTCTACGACAAGAACGCGCCGCATGCCGACAAGCGCGTCTTCGACCTCGGACTCCCCGTGCTTGGCATCTGCTACGGACTGCAGTACATGGTCTACGCGCTCGGCGGCAAAGTCACTCCGGCTGCGAAACGAGAATACGGACACGCCAAAGTCGAAGTCCAGCACTCCGACTCGCAACTTTTCCACGGACTGCCAAGATTGCTCGCCGTCTGGATGTCGCACGGCGATTCCGCTGAAGAACTGCCCGCGGGCTTCCGCCAAACCGCGAAGACTCCGCATGCCGTCGCGGCCATCGAGAATGCCGCGCGCAAGATGTTTGCCGTGCAGTTCCATCCTGAAGTCCACCACACACCGCTCGGCGCCGACATCCTGAAGAACTTCGCGGTCAACATTTGCGGCGCAAAACCTTCCTGGACGCCACAGCACTTCATCGAGGCAACAGTAGCTCAGGTCAAAGCGCAAGTCGGCAACGGGCGCGCCATTTGCGCTCTTTCCGGCGGCGTCGATTCCTCCGTGGCCGCCGTGCTCGTCGACCGCGCCATGCGCGACACCTCCGGCAAGAGCCGCCTGACCTGCGTCTTCGTCAACAACGGAGTCCTGCGCAAGAACGAATTCGAGAAAGTGCAGCAGAACCTGCGCGACAATCTCGGACTGCACTTAGTCGCGGTCGATGCCACACAACGCTTCATGAAGAAACTCGCAGGAGTCACCGATCCGGAGAAGAAACGTAAAATCATCGGCAAAGAGTTCATCGCGGTTTTCGATAAAGAAGCGGGCCGCATTGAGAAGGCCGAAGGCAAGGTCAAGTGGCTTGTGCAAGGCACGCTTTATCCCGACGTGATCGAATCGCGTTCCGTGCGCGGACCGTCCGAAGTCATCAAGTCGCACCACAACGTCGGCGGACTGCCGGCGAAAATGAAACTCAAGCTGATCGAGCCGCTCAAAGACCTATTCAAAGATGAAGTCCGGAGAATCGGCCGCGATCTCGGCATGCCGGAAGACATCCTGCAGAGGCAGCCATTTCCGGGCCCAGGACTCGCCGTCAGAATTCTGGGCGAAGTCACCAAAGACCGCGCCGACCTTCTCCGTGAGTGCGACGACATCGTGGTCGGCGAAATCAAGAAGGCTGGACTCTACCAGAAAATCTGGCAGTCGTTCGCGGTGCTGCTGCCTGTCATGTCCGTTGGAGTCATGGGCGACCAACGCACCTACGCTTACACATGCGCTATCCGCGCCGTCCACTCCGAAGACGGTATGACCGCCGACTGGGTCCCGCTGCCCTACGAAGTCCTCAAGACAATTTCGAATCGCATCGTAAACGAAGTTCGCGGAGTGAACCGCGTAGTATACGACGTCACGTCGAAACCGCCGGGAACCATTGAGTGGGAGTAGGGTTTGTGGAAGGGCACGGCTTCAGCCGTGCCACAAGAGTCGGTAAGGATGTGGGCTTTAGCCTCTGGGGCCGCGTGACTTCCCACGAATCAAGCAGAGCGATTCGAACCGTTCGTAGCCGCAAAACGTTAAGGTTCGACTACCGCGCCCAAGTATAAGAGTTGTCCAGTGGGGTTGTGCCTGATCGCGAAGAAGAACGGGCGATTCATGATCATCACAAACGGCTTGGGACGCTCCTGACCGATCACGCCACCCTCTATTCCACCGGGAACTCCTCCCGAGATGCCCACTGTGATCGCCTCGGTTCCCTTTTCATCGACGCTAAGTTCCGTCTTCTGCAGAGCTTTGGTAAGCCGCGCGCCCTCTGGAATCGTAACCGCAGGCCGAAGCGCGGCGAATTGTTCAAAAACCCGTTTGACTCCGAGTTCCTCTAATGCTGCACGCACATCAAAACCCGTTTCAGCCTTGAATTTCGGCAATCCGACCATACCCGCACGGTAACCAAACTGGGACAACCACTCTTGCCAGTTCTTGGAAGTTAAAATTTGCTCGAGTTCCTTGAGGCCGGAATCTTCTGCGGGCAAGATAATGTACATGCTGGCGTTTTGGCTGTAGGGCAGAATCACAGCCTGGAATTTCGGGCTCTCCAGATAATTGAATTCCATCCCCTTGTACATCATCGGGACGTTCTTTTTCAGCCCGCTCGGCAGCGTAAATGAGGCTGGCTTGGTCAACGATGGGTCGAAGTGATATCCCCATTCCCAAAACGAATGAAAGCGGGTAACGTCAACCAGCAAGAAGTCGTTTTGGTTCATCGTACCCAAGGTGATTGGAACATCCTTGTGAACCTTCTTGGAAACCCACTGGCTGACTTGGGATGAAGAACTAGAGGACACCACTAGTCGCTGTAAATCGAGGCCGTAGTAGGTTCGGCTCACATTCAAAAACTGATCTGCAAAGTACCCGTGCCTGATCCAAAGGGAGTCGGCGATCACGAGTCGATGCGGATTGGCGTCGACAGAAGCAGAAGGAATTCCCTTGGATTGCTTTTTCTGGAGCGTCGGAGAATCTAGGTTCATTTCCTTCCGGAACGCAGCAAACCCCTCGTTGATCTGTGAGAGGTCCATACCGGTAAATTCGAACGTTGATTCAATCTCCTTGCGCGTCTCGGGATCGCTGCCGTTTTCCAGCAAGGCGAAGGTAAGGGACAAACCTGTTGGTGCGACGAGAACGTTGTGGTCAGGCGTCTGCGTAGTGCGTTGCTTGAAGAGTTTAAATGCAAAGCGGCTGTTCGCGTCTACGATTGGCGATGGGGCTGGGGTCACTTGCTGCGCCTGCGGGGCTGCGGTCAGAAAGAAGAAGATCGATAGCCATCCAACGTACCGACGCCGAAGCATCCGCATATGTTCCTTTCCAGATCCGTTCCAGCACCGCCTCCACGCTGAACCTAAGTTCTCCGAGGGGAAGCTCGGCCGGGTAGGCGTCACAAGAACGGCTCCCTCGCATTCACACCCGCACCACCTGCAGCCCCAACACCTTCTCGAACGGCTCGAAATCCCGATCGCGGTGCAGAAGCTGATTCCCGGTAAGCAAGCAGAATGTAGCGATCCAGCAGTCCACAGTTTTTCGGATGGTATAGCCACGGTGGCGCAATATGCGGTAGTTCGACGCGGTTGCGATCGCGTTTTCGGCGCCCCCCGTCGAAAACACTTCGAAAGTGAGAAGCTGATCTCGCATCCCTTGAAACTCGTGAGTTTCGCGGATGCCCTGGAGCACTTCACAGAGGATCATATCGGTGAGGCCGATGCGCTGGAGCGGTAACTCGCGGTCAAGCCACTCGGTTTCTGCGTTGACCGTGCCACCGAGATAATCAATCCAAACGGTCGTGTCCACGATCACCATGCGAAGATCTCCCTGCGAAGATCACCATTCCATCACCCGGTATTGCGTCCCAATCGGGACTGTTCAAGATTTCCTTCCCACTTCACTTTCCCGCGAAATCGCCGCATACCAGCCTGCGCGCGCGTCTGGATCAACAAGCGAAGCCCCGCTTCTACCGTCGCCTTCTTCGTATCAGTGCCCCCGGCCCGCATCGCCTGCCGCATCAAGCTGTCGTCGATGTCAATATTGGTCCGCATAGTGCCCGTCTCCGTATGTGTAATATACTAACATTTATGTGTATCGCGCAAATTACTCGATGCTCGTTGCCCCAAAGCCTGTCCGGAGTTTGTGAAGGGTTAGCGACTGTCACTTGCTCGTGATCTGGGAGGGCAAGTTTTGCCGAACGATAGGGTGCAGAGTCTTGCGCACCCCCAAATGCCGCTTCCCTTCTGGTGTTTGGGGTGATATGATTCCCGACCATTCCCCCGGGGCCAGGGTTGCTGCCCCCGTATTTGTTTCCACGCAGAAGCTTCTCAATAGAGACGGCCAGTATTTCCGAGGCCATTGTCGCAGGTTTGTGCGACCAGGCTACGTCTCTGTAACGGAGCCGGCGCGACATAAACGGAGGTTGCATGCAGGTCGATCGGATGAAGATATTCGCAGCGGTATTCTCCCTACTTGTGGCGATTGCATCGGCGCCATACTCACATGCCACAAACTTCACCATCGGGGGCAAAGTCTCGGGATTGAACAGCGGCACTTCGGTGACCCTGCTCGACAACGGCGGCGACGCGTTGAAGGTGACCGCCAACGGTTCCTTCACCTTCGCCACAGCATTGCCTACCGGCGCGACTTACAGCGTCACCGTCGGCACTCAACCTACCGGAGAAACCTGCGCCGTCACCGCTGGTTCGGGCACCGTCGGCACGAGAAACGTCACTACGGTCAAGGTGGCGTGCAAATTCACCATTGGTGGCACCCTCTCGGGATTGAACAGCGGCACCTCCGTGATTTTGCTCAACAACGGCGGCGATGCGCTGACAATGTCCGCCGACGGGAAATTCACGTTTAAAACAGCTTTGGTCACTGGCGCCACCTACAAGGTCACCGTCGGCACGCAGCCTACCGGCGAAACCTGCACGGTCACAGGTGGATCGGGCACAGTCGGCACAAAAAACGTCACCACGGTCAAGGTCGCATGCAAGTACACCATTGGTGGCACAGTCTCGGGGTTGAACACCGGCACTTCGGTGACTTTGCTCGACAATGGCGGGGATGCGCTTACGGTGACTGCCAACGGGAAATTCACCTTTAAAACAGCCTTGGTCACCGGCGCGGCCTACAGTGTCACCGTCGGCACGCAGCCAACTGGCGAAAGCTGCACAGTCACGGGCGGTTCGGGCACAGTCGGCACAAAAAACGTGACCACGGTAAAAGTGGCCTGCGCATCCTCCCAGACCTTTACCATCGGCGGCACCTTGAGTGGGCTGAGCGCTGGTAAATCGGTAACGCTGCTTGACAACGGCGGCGATTCCCTCAAGCTAACGGCTAACGGCGCGTTCACCTTCCACACACCACTGCCGAGCGGCGCTGCCTACAATGTCACCGTCGGCACGCAGCCCTCCGGCGAAACCTGCACGGTAATGAACGGCTCGGGCACGGTGGGCAATTCCAATGTAACCAACGTCGGCGTCGCATGCTCGACAGGCGGTGGCGGCAGCGCGTATTGGATCCCCTACTCGGCAACCCCAATCCCCAACGTAACTCCCGCCGGGAAGAACGGACTCTTCCTGATCCCCTCGGACAAGCTGACCTCGGCGCCTGCTCCAACCTTTGTAACCACGGACACAACCCAGCTTCTCGGGATCGGAACGCAAATCACGAGCAACGGCGGTGTGGTGACCTATTCGCCGCAGGTCATTATGTATGCCGACACCGACTCAACCGGAAAGACCAGGATCTTCGGGCTGACGCTGGCCGGCACATCGACTGTCCCAACGCCAACTCAGATCAGTAACCTGGTCGTGCCCTCGACCCAGCAAATTTGTGCAGTCGGAGCCTCGGCCGAGACTGACGTCACCCAGCCGACGACGCTGTTCGTGGTACTTGAGGTTGGCACCTCAACACAGTGCACCCAGCAGGCAGGTACCTTCGAGGTCGTCCATTACACGGATTCAAAGACGACGGCTCCCGTCGTGGTGACCATCCAAACCACCAACATCAACGGGATCTATCAGAACGGCAAATTAACCGGGCTGCTGCTCTACACTGGAACCACGGATTCCTTTGACGTCTATCCCGACGACACCTTCACGTCGCCGACGGAGAAGATCACTAGCTTGGTAAGCGCCCCCAGCTATGTGGCGGGCGTCTTAGACCCGGCCACTTTGAGCACCTCGGAGCTTTTCTTCCAGGTGACAACCACCACGGCCAATGAGCTATACCGTATCGACGGTGCGACGCAGGCAGCCTCACTGATCCAGAACCTGATGACCGGGACGATTGGCAACCCGGCGGTACAGGACGATTCCAACCTGTACTACACAGTCATGACTCCCGGTGCCAGCAACACCACAACCGACACGTTCACTCAGGTGGCACTGACCGGCGGAACTCCGAAGGCCCTCTACACGACGCCATCCTTCGTGGCCGCGTCCGCTTCCGGAACGGAGGGCTATCAACTGATTGGCAGCAACGACTCCGTTGTTGCCCTGGAGTTCGGTTCTAACCCGATCACCGGCGGCATCCAGGACCCGACCAAGTCAACCGCAACCATTTACACCCTGAAAGCGGGAACCACCACAACCACTCCCACTACGCTTGCCAACTACACTGCCGGCAATCAGCTTCCGGAAGTTTTCCTGGCGGCGCCAAGTGGCAGCGGGTATTCGGCCAGCATTCTGTTCGCAACCGTTCAGAACGCAACGGGAACTTTTCCGACGTTTAAGTACGGTTTTTCGGCTGTGTCGATACCGCTCAATGGTGGCACGCCTCCGGCTCCGATTGCAAAATCCGCCTACGAACCGCTGGCCATTATTTCGACCCATCTCACCGACAGCGTATGGCAGGTGACTGGCATTACAGACACAGATGGCGGCTTTGGGGGCGGCACAGCCAATCTGGTGAATGTGAGTAACCTGACTGATACTCCGTTTACCACGACCGGCGGCGGAGACTATGTCTTCGCGACGGGCTTCACCGGAGGCTTGTTTGCGATCTCAAGTAATAACATTGCCCTCGGTTTCTTCATCAATTCTCCAGCCGTCATTCAGGGCACCGGAACGTTGCAGGAGAACGGCGCGGCAGCCGACTTGACGATCGACTTCCTGTATCCGGTGAGTCTGACGAATACGTATGTCTTGCCGTATTAAATAGCCGGGCTAGCGAAGAAGCTGACCTGTGTCGTATGTGCATGTGCCCCAAGTTCGCGACCTTCTTCTGGTCGCCATCTGGGCTCGTGCCAATACGATAGATTTTCATCACATACCGGCGGCGTCTCGTGTCACAGCCCCTCTTTCCGAGCACCGAGATCGAAGATCTGAGTACTGACAAACTCGCTTCCAACCAACTACCATATCCTCATGCCCGTTGATTCCGAAGCTCCCACATCTTCTTATATCCGCGCGCCGCGCGGCACCTCTCTTACCTGCAAAGGATGGCAGCAGGAAGCGGCCATGCGCATGCTCATGAACAACCTCGACGAGGAAGTCGCCGAGCGTCCGCAGGACCTGGTCGTTTATGGAGGCACGGGCAAGGCGGCGCGCAACTGGGATTGCTGTAAGGCAATCATCCAGTCGTTAAAGGCGCTTGATAATGACGAGACGTTGCTGGTGCAGTCGGGCAAGCCCGTCGGCATGTTCAAGACGCACGAATACGCGCCGCGTGTGCTCATCGCCAACTCGAATCTCGTCGGTCATTTTTCTAACTGGGAGAAGTTCAACGAACTCGAACGCGCCGGCCTGATGATGTACGGCCAGATGACTGCCGGATCATGGATCTACATCGGCTCGCAGGGCATTGTTCAGGGAACGTACGAGACTTTCAACGCGGCTGGCGACAAGCATTTTGGTGGAGACCTGAGCGGCAAACTGATCGTCTCCGGCGGCATGGGCGGCATGGGTGGAGCGCAGCCGCTGGCAGCGACAATGACGGGCGCGGCGTTTCTCGGAATTGACGTCGATCCGGAGCGCATCAAGAAGCGCCTGAAGACTGGCTACTGCGATTTTCTGGTTACGACGCTCGACGAAGCGCTGCGCATTCTGAAAAATGCGGTGCGCAAGAAAGAAAATGTTTCCGTCGGACTGGTCGGCAATTGCGCCGACATCATTCCGGAGTTGGCCGAACGCGGAGTCGTTCCCGATATTCTCACCGATCAGACTTCGGCGCACGACCCTCTGAACGGATATGTACCGAATGGCATGACGTTCGAAGCGGCTTTGGAACTGCGAAAGACCGACCCCAAGGCATATCAGGAGCGGTCTTTGGATGCGATGGCCCGGCACGTCGAGGGCATGCTGCGATTGCAGAAGATGGGCTCGGTCACTTTCGACTACGGCAACAACATTCGGACATTCGCATTCCAGCGCGGAGTAAAAGACGCTTACGATTTTCCCGGATTTGTTCCCGCGTATATTCGTCCGCTGTTCTGCGAAGGACGCGGACCGTTCCGCTGGGCCGCGCTGTCCGGCGAAGCGTCGGATATCGCCATCACCGACGATCTCGTTTTGGAGTTGTTCCCCGAGAATCGCAGTCTGCGGCGCTGGATAGAACTAGCGCGCAAGCGAATCAAATTCCAGGGACTCCCCGCGCGCATTTGCTGGCTCGGCTATGGCGAGCGTGCGCAATTTGGACTCGCGATCAACGACTTGGTGAAGAAAGGCAAGATCAAAGCGCCGATCGTGATTGGACGCGATCATCTGGATTGCGGCTCGGTCGCCTCGCCTTTCCGCGAGACGGAAAGCATGAAGGATGGTAGCGACGCCGTCGCCGATTGGCCGCTGCTGAATGCGCTGGTCAACACCGCCGCAGGCGCGTCGTGGGTGTCGATCCACAATGGCGGAGGAGTTGGCATCGGCTACTCGTTGCACGCGGGACAAGTCACCGTCGCCGATGGCACCGAGATGATGGCGAAGCGTATCGAGCGCGTGCTGACGACTGATCCAGGCATGGGTGTGATTCGGCACGTGGACGCGGGATACGACGAGGCGAAGGCGTTCGCGAAAGAGAAGGGTGTGAAGGTGCCGATGGGCGGACGCTAATCGCTATTCGCCTCTCGCTGTTCGCGGAACGACCGGGTTACGGGTGCACAGCGAATAGCGAACGACGAATAGCGAACAGCGTCAGAACCTGAACAAATACGACGCTTTCACAAAAAAATTGCGGCCATCGTTATGCAAACGGCTCGTCGGGTCGTGGTTGATTCCTCCCAGGCCATCGGGAGCTAGCGTGTCGCCGATGTTCTCGAGGTTCGTGTTGTAGCCGACGTAAAGCGCGGTGCTCGGATGCACCAGGTAGGTAAAAAGAAAGTCTGCGTTGAAGTTCTTGGATGTTTGCAGATAAGTGAAGTTCGGGTTCGCAAGCACCGAGTTGTACTGCCCGATAAACCGGAATGAAAACTCCTTGGTGAACTGGTAATTCCACTTGCTCCGGATAATGTGGTTGTTCATGCTGCCGGTTGGGCGCGTCAGTCCGGGTTGCGGATTCGGGCACGACGGACACTCCCGGAGCCGAAACATGATGTAGGTATTGTCGATGCGCAAGCCGCGTGTGGGTCGAACGGTAAGAGTCACATTCGCGCTGGTGCGGCGCGCCAAGAACGGGAAATATAAGGGGCACGTCGCCGGATTCTGGCTTGGATCAAGACAAGGCGCATCGTAGTTCACGCGCGTGCCGAACCGGTAATCGGCCTGCAAGTACGCCTTTCGGAAATAACTCGTATTGAACTGAATCTCGGTGGTATGACGAACGTACTTCTGAATATCATTGGCCGGAATCTGGGAGAAGTCCTGACTACGAAGGCGCTCCATTTCCGCCGCATAGAGCACGGTGAAAAACGTCTGCCCAGCCAATTCCACCTTCAGTGCGGGAAAATATCCTGAGTTAATGTGGTTGCCTTCGTGATCGATATTTTGCAGGACCTCCATAAAAGGTCCCCAGGTAATCAGGCGCTTCCCTTCGGGATGAAAGGTGTACTGGAGGAGTGAATCGATAGCGTTGATATCGGGCTGGGGATCGAACCCCGTGAGGGTGCGAAAGTTCGGGCTGCGGTCGGAGTAATCGAAAAAATACCGGAGACTGCGGCCATCGCGCTGCACGAGTACTTCGGCGGCGGTTCCAGCCTGGTTGCCTCCCGTCGTACCGAATTGGTTGAACAGCGGATCAGCGGGATTGACGGTCGCGCTGTACACTCCCTGCAAGTTCGCTGTCCAGTGGTCATCGATCTTGAAGCGTCCATCTACGCTGCCCACGCGGTTGAAGAAGCCATTCACCTCGCGGTCCGCGTACATGGCGGCGACGTGCGATTGTGCGCCGAGGTCGTAGCTGACGCGGCTGATCGCGAAAAGTGCGTGGTGATCGAACAGCGGATTGGTGGGAGAAACTTGTTCGCTCGGCGATTCGGTTTCGGCCACCAACGCGCCGACTCCCCACGGCCCATCTTTTCCGGTCAGCCGGACACCCCACTTCGGGTCGACAATGCGCCGCGTGAACGCCAGATTGATGGGCGTCTGAAAGTAGTTTGCATTTTCCTCGAAAAATGGCCGCTTCTCCGGGAAAAACACCTCGAAGCGTTGATTGACCGTGACCTGAGGCTGGTCGGATTCGATCTGGCTGAAATCCGGGTTCGCGGTCAGATCGAGAACGAACTTGTCTTTGAGCACGACCTTGGCGTCGAGGCCAGCCTGGCCAAAAGCAGACCGCCGGGAATAGAAGGGATTGTTAGGATCGGTGAGATCGACTTCCTTGAACGACCGGAAAATGCCATAAGGGATGAGTTGGAAGTTACGTCCCGGCGAGATTTTCTCGAGGCCCGTCGCGGTGCCTTCCTGGTTGAGGCGCCCTTGAATGCGGCTGGAGTAGGGAGGCCAGAACGTATCTTCGTTATTACGCGGAATGCCGCGGTTCAGCATGATGCCCCAGGTCTTCGGATCGGCAGAGGAGAAACGCAGACTGCGAAACGGAATTGCGATCCAGACGACGAAACCGCGGTCGGTAAGTTTGCCGGCCGAATTCCAGACGGTGTCGAACGATTGATCAAAGTTATCATTTCCGGAGCCAGGCCCTTCCGTCCACAACGCATCTTGTTGCACGCCGAGAGGGTTGACGTTGAAGGCATAGGCGTGACGAAGATCGTGAAAGGTATCGAGAATGATCTCGACCGTGTCATCGTCAAAAATGTCTTCCCGACGCGAGAGACGCGCGCGCAGCTTCTGTGGTTCGTTGTCGAAGCAGATGAAGATCGTGTACAGGTTCTTGTCGTCATACCCAAGATAGGCTTCGGTGCGTTGCGAAACGGGAGCGCCGTCGCTCGGAACACGCTGCGTGAAGCGATCGACTTTGGCTAGCTTGCCTTGCCACTTAGCGGGCAATTCCATGCCGAGAAATTCCTCAAGCTTCGGCGGTTCGCTGACGCGAGGAATCTGAATCGACTGGAATTCAGGTTGGGCAAATAGAAGGGATGCTGCGAACAGGGGCAGCAAGGCGAGCAGTCGGGTGGCAGCTTGAAAGGTCAATCCCCAAGACTCCGGCAGTCAATATTAGACGTGTAGGACCTCCGCCGGTAAGCGGACGCCCGCACAATTCACAATTCGGTTCCTTCTCTGTTACGGCCAGAGCCAAGTATTGATAGCTTACCAGCGACCGGTGGGCTGATCTTCGCTCCAGACTGCAATGCTGATATCGTTGTCGAGTGAAAAGCAAGCCGCTTTTGTTGATCAACATCGGCCAACTGGTAACGCTGCGGTCCGCGGAACGAGGTCCGCGCCGGGGCGCTGCTCTTTCGGATCTCGCGATCATCGAAGACGCCGCGGTGCTCTGCCTCGGCGGGAAGATTGTCTCCGTCGGCAAAACGAACGAGGCACTGCGCGATCCCTGGCTCAAGAAAAATCGCAAGAAGGTTGGCGAGATTGACTGCCGTAACCGCGTCGTACTGCCCGGCTTCGTCGACTCGCACACGCATCCGGTATTTGCTCAACCGCGGCTGATTGATTTTGAGAAGCGGATTAGCGGCGCCAGCTACGAAGAGATTGCCGAAGCTGGCGGAGGAATTCGCTCCAGCATTGACAGCGTGCGGAAGACACCAAAATCCGCGCTTACCGCCAAACTGCTCGCTACCTTTGATGAAATGGCCAGCCACGGTACGACGACCGTTGAAGCAAAGTCCGGATACGGCCTGGATTTCGCCTCGGAGTTGAAATCACTGGAAGCAATCCGCGCATCCGCCCGCAGGTGGCCGGGAACCGTGGTTTCCACCTTTCTCGGCGCGCACACGGTGCCGCCTGAATTCCGAGGACGATCCGCGGCGTATCTTCAACTCGTCTGCCAGGAAATGCTTCCCGCGGTCGCCAAACGAAAACTTGCCGCCTTCACCGACGTGTTCTGCGAACGCGGCGCATTCAGCGCGGATGAGACCGAGCAGATTTTCCGCGCCGCCACTGAAAACGGCCTGACCGTTCGCGCACACATGGGACAACTCAGCGAAACCCGCCTCGAGCGATATCTTCGCTTCAAGCCCGCCTCGCTCGATCACATGGATTACGTGAACGCTGGAGATCTTCCGGCACTCGCTGCGAGCGACACGGTCGCCACCTTCGTTCCCGGAGCCAATTATTTTCTTGGGCTCTCCCGTTACCCTGACGCGCGCCGGTTCATCGCCGCCGGAGTCGCCGTAGCCCTCGCGACCGACTACAATCCCGGATCATCGCCGACGCTAAGCATGCCGATGGCGATGTCGCTGGCCTGCACGCACATGAAAATGTCACCCTCAGAGGCGATCGCGGCAGCGACGATCAATGCGGCATGGGCGCTACGCCTGGGCGATTCCAAGGGCAGCGTCGAACTAGGGAAAGACGCCGACCTGGCGGTGTTTGACGTGGGCGACTATCGAGAGATTCCTTACTGGTTCGGAACCAATCACTGCGTCCTCACGATCATGAACGGCGTGCCGAGGAGCCATTCGTAGCGCTAAGATCACCGAGATGCCCTCCAGAGAAAAGCCGGCGAAAAGTTGAGAAGGATTTTGAGAGAAGCGCACGACGTTGTTATAATTCGAAGGTTCCGCACGGTCCCAGCGCATCGGCTGTTTTGCTTCGCGGCGTCCCGCCCGGTGAGAGCGCAAACACTCCGAGAACAAGCGGCGCGGCCATTTTGGTCGTCCGCCGGTTTGCGGGCCGAAGCTGCGAACAGGAAGTGGCCAGGTAGCTCAGGTGGTAGAGCGCAGCCCTGAAAAGGCTGGCGTCGGGGGTTCAACTCCCTCCCTGGCCACCATATTTTTCACGAACCTCCCGCAATCCTTCCAGAAAATAAAATTCGCGGAATTACAGCCAGGTCGGCATGACCCGATGGGCTCAGTCACGGCCTACCCGCTGATAGTTCTATCCCAGACCGTCTGCATACGATTTGCACAACATCCACAGTTGTAATTTTGGTCTCGACACTCACATCGTGGCTCGCACCATTTTCACCGCGCTCAGCGGTTTTCGATGATCGCAAACGGCGAAAAACTCGGCAAGTACTTGAGAAGTTTGGTGGAGCTAGTCGGGATCGAACCGACGACCTCATCGTTGCGAACGATGCGCTCTCCCAGCTGAGCTATAGCCCCAAACAGTGGTGGGTTGCTTTTTATTTTAACAGCCGTTCTGTGAATTCGCCTACGGCGCGGCCTTGCCATTGAACAAGTTGCCATCGCGCGCGACCCGCTCTTGAATCGCTTCGCGCATCTCTACATCCAACTCAATAGCCTCGCAAATGCGGGAGCCCCAAAAATTGAAGGCTATAATTTAATCGTGAGTTCTTCGAAGGTCAAACAAGTCGCGTCCGCCGACTTCCCTACGCGTTGGGGACATTTTCTGATCCATGGTTTCACGACGAAAGCGTCGGCCTCGGGCGATGGCGCCAAGACCGAAGAAGCCGTTGCTCTGGTCATGGGTGAAGTACATTCCGGCTCTCCTCTCGTGCGCATTCACTCGCAGTGCCTCACGGGCGATGTCTTTGGCTCGCTGCGCTGCGACTGCCGTCAGCAACTGGAGATGTCGTTATCCCTGATTGCGCAGGCCGGTGCGGGCGTCCTTATCTATGAACAGCAGGAGGGACGCGGCATTGGGCTGATGGCCAAGCTTCAGGCCTACGCACTGCAGGACAGCGGTCTCGACACCGTCGAAGCCAACGAGCGTCTCGGATTCAAAGCCGACCAGCGTGAATTCCTCATGCCGGTCGAGATTTTGAAGGCGCTGGATATCCGGCGAGTTCGATTGTTATCGAACAACCCGGACAAAGTTTCCGCTTTGGAGCGCGCCGGCATCCAAGTGACCGAGCGCGTGCCTTGCGAAGTCGCTCCCACGGAACATACCGAAGAATATCTGAAGACGAAGCAGGAAAAGCTGGGACATCTGTTTAGCAATCGCCGACACCACAACTGAGGATTACCAAAAGAAAAACGGCCGCGGGCGGACCCGCAGCCGGTGGATTGATTTTCACCGTCAATTCACTTGCCCATCGAAGTCGTTCCCGCACACGCCCAATCGGAAGAGCCGTCGTCATGACGTGTTCCCGAGCAACTACCGGAACCCTTCACGCCCTTTTGTTTCCCCGTACCACTCACAATCTTCCATTTATTGTTGGCAGGCTTCTTGATGTCGCTTGGGGCGGTGGTTTCGTAGGTGTAGTACACCATGTCCCCGTTGTCCATGGTCACGTTGAAGCGGCCATGACCGGTGTACGATGCTTTCCACGCTTCGTCGAATTCCGTGTATGCGCCGGATTTTTCGCCGCTAGCGCTCGAGGTCGCGGTGCATGTACCCTGCCCCAGCGCGTAGGCATGTCCCGCTACGTCACCCACTTCGAGCGAAGGGTTCGCCGACGGTTTCGCGCAGTTCCACTTCGTTTCAATCTTGCCCTGAGCCATCGCCAGTGATCCCAACACAAGCAGACAGAACGCAACAAACAATCGTTTTCGCATCCGTATTCTCCTTTTTGAGTTGCAATCGAAATGCGTTCGCGAATGTACACCGGCCGACGAGTATTGTCACGAAGCTTCGTAGAGCGTCACTTCTCGAGTAGCCGCCGCAATGCCGTCCGATTCTTAACCGGGAGCAGGTCAATAGCGTTGCGTGCCAGAGCCGCGTACACTCCTCGTGTCGTGCGATGCCGCTTCAGCAGCGTCATGTGCTTCGCCACCGTCTCCGCATCTCCGCGAATGAACGGCCCGCTAAACGAATGCAGCGGGCCAAGCTTGGCGTAGTTCTCCAGCGTCTGCCGGATGATCGGCAAACTCATTCTCCGTGCATCGGCTCGCCGCAGTCCGGCCGCGTTGGCTGCTTCTTCCAGCGTAACGAGATACGCCAGCAAAAGAGGAGAAGTCATGGTCGCCCAAGCGTGATAGGCGGCCTTGCGCTTCGAAGACAAGGAAAAACTCTCTCCGCCCAGGTCGCGAACAAGGCGGCGAGCAAGGCGGACCGCTGCCGCGTCTCCTTCGAGAGCAAACGGCACTCCAGTCAAACTAGGCTTTGATCGAGGAACGAATGTCATTAAAGGATGAGCCGAAGCCACGGTCACACCCGCCGATCGCAGGGCGTGGAGTTCCACGCTGAGAAGCGCACCACTCGAGTGAAATGCGAATTTCACTCCGCCAGTTCCATGAAGCGCTATCGACCCTGCTGCCGCGCGAATCTCACGGTCTGGAACACAAAACCATAACAGCTCTGCGTTGAGCGCCGCGGTCTCGACCGTCGCTACGCGCGCTCCCACCCTGGCCGCGAGAGTTCGAGCCCGACTCAGCGATTTCGCCCGCCCGCGCGCGATGATCTCGGTAATCCTGTAGCCCGCCTTGCGTACCGCGGGAGCCAGGAATGTTGCCAGACTTCCGGCTCCGACGATCGCCACTGCGGGTTTCTTGGTCATTGATTTTCCAGCTGCCGGTTTCCGCTCAACGGCGCAGCATACCTTATATTGTTGTCATGACGAAATCGGCACGAACAAAATCTGCGGCAGCGCGCGTCCTTTCTTCGCGCATCGCGTATCAAGGTCCCGTTTTTCACGTTACCACTGACGAAGTGGAAGAGCCGGGCGGCATTCGCGCGCGACGCGACGTTATCCGGCACTCCGGATCGATCGTTGTTCTCGCCGTCGACATTCCCGCAGCAACCGGCCGCAAACGCGAACCGCGCATTCTGCTCGAACGCCAGTATCGCCACGCCGCGCAATCGATGATGTGGGAGCTGCCAGCCGGACGCATCGACGACGGAGAGACCGCGCTTACGGCGGCCAAGCGAGAATTGCTGGAGGAGACTGGCTACAGCGCTCGGCAATGGAAGCGAATCCTGCATTTCTATGTAAGCCCTGGTTTTCTCGATGAAACTATGACCATCTATCTGGCCCGGGGGCTCAAGGCTGGGGTAGCCCAACCCGAGGCCGATGAGCGGATTGCGGTCAAATTCTTCCCGCTCTCCGAGGCCAAGAGAATGGCGCTTCTGGGGCGCATCCGGGATGCCAAGACGATCGCTGGAATTCTGTGGCTGTCCGAGACGGCGCGCCGGGAGCGGTAAGCCGCCTGTCCCCAGTTCCTTCCTGAAGAGGGCGGCGCACCACCCGATTTTCCTGACCATGCCTATGTGATAGCAAGCCTTGACAGCCCCACCCTTCAGCAGCACAATGCGTACACATTTTTGCGGGTCCCCCGAATTTGCGCCGTTTTGGGGGCAATCCGCAAGAAGGAGGGCGCGCACGTGGAACGTCTGAAAGGCACCGTCAAATGGTTTAACAATGCCAAAGGATACGGCTTCCTCGGCCGTGATGATGGACCGGATGTTTTCATTCACTACAGCTCCATCACCACCGAAGGCTACAAGAGTCTGCAAGAAGGCGACAAAGTTGAGTTTGAAATCGTCCAGGGGCAGAAGGGGCCGCAAGCAGCGAACGTAACCAAGATCACTTAGGGTTGTACGCTGCGAGCGTTAACATTAAACCGTGAGGAAGAACTGTTCCCCGAGGGTGCCATCTGAGTTCGATCGCTGAATTCCAGCGCTGAACGAGTTGCCGAGAATGCGTCCGCAAGCTCCCGCCTCCGTTTTCCCGCCTCCTCCCAGCCACACAAACTTAGACCTCGCTGCCCTAGCCCTGTCGTCGCAACTCGTTTAACCTTGTCTGTCACGAATATCGATCACCGATGGACAACAAAGCAATCGCCACCCTGCTCTACGAAACCGCCGACCTTCTTGAGATCGACGGGCAGGACTCGTTCCGCATCCGCTCCTACCGCAACGCCGCCGAGGCCAT
>Ga0207137_1130_pt1 | contig 16804 bp, 17 predicted proteins | sample Alteio_BWMinHeat_9_FD_153572 | JGI IMG/M metagenome (GOLD analysis project Ga0207137, IMG submission 153572) | Enriched cells from forest soil in Barre Woods Harvard Forest LTER site, Petersham, Massachusetts, United States -... | ecosystem: Environmental > Terrestrial > Soil > Temperate forest >...
CTGGCCTGATTTTTGGTGGCTAAGAAAAAAAATTGAGCTAAAGTCACCGATCTATGAAACTTAGAAAAAACAGTATCGCGTTGGTATGTCTTGTTTCCTCTTGTTTTCTACCATCGGCCCATGCCTTCGATGTTTCGCTATTAGGAGCGATGACTGTTTCAAACTATAGTTTGAGTGCTCCCACCGATATTCCCTCTTCCACGGGTGTTGCTTTTGGATTGGGTGGAACAGTGGGGTTTGATTTGAATCCTTTTTTCAGTATTGAAACCGGGCTTCTCTATCTCAAACATTCTTACAGTACGAACTTAAATCTGACCAATCAAAGCTTTACCTATGACTATACTACTATCCCATTATTGCTACGTTTGAATCCGATCAGCCTCATCTCGTTTGGTGCTGGATTCTACTATGGAATTGCAACAAGCACCTCTGTAGATACGACTGTGGGTACGGCCGTGAGCACGACTATGGACAGTCCCCATACAAATGATTTCGGATTGATGGCTGGAGTGGGTGTTCGTTTGCCACTGATTCCGATGTTGTTGAAACTGAGAGCGGACGTTCTCTATGAGTTCGGTTTGGTAAATTTGAGCGCGACTCCTGGAGTGAGCCAGAAAGCTAGAAATCTCGACTTCTTTGCCGGTCTGATGCTCGATATCTAGTTTTACGATTTCAATGAACTCGGTAATTTCAACTTCAGGAAACCAGAAGATATTTATCGGAGGAGTCATGGGTCATCCGATCCATCACTCTCTTTCTCCCGAGATCTTCAGTTTTTTATCCGGGATTTTGAAAGTTCCAGTGATTTATAGGAAACTGGATATTCCTCCGATTGAACTGATCTCCAGTGTTCGAATTTTAAAAAAGCTCCCTCTTTTGGAGGGTTGGAATGTGACCCTTCCCCATAAAGAGGCGATTCTCAGCAGTATCGATATTCTTTCTCCGGAATGTGAAGCTACTGGGGCAGTGAATGTAGTGAAGGTCAGCCAAAACAAGCTCTATGGATTCAATACAGACATCCCAGGAGTTCTCCAGACTTTTAAAGAGCACCGGATCCGCATTCAAGGGCGCTCCGCTCTGGTATTTGGAGCCGGTGGAGCAAGCGCGGCGGTGGGAACGGTGCTTGGCAAGGAAGGCGCAAGTCGGGTTTGGATTGTCAACCGTACTCTTTCTCGAGCTAGGAAAATATCTCGGTCCTTGCAAAAGCGCTTTCCTGCGACCGAATTTAAAGTGTTGCCGCCAGAGCGTATGTCCGGCTTTATCGAACCCGTCGCTTTATATGTGAACGCCACTCCCTTGGGGATGAAGGGATTTCCCAAACAAACCTATCTTCCAAAAAAGCTCACCCCGGGCTCTTTCGCTTTCGATTTGATTTATCGTCCAGGGGTTACGTCGTTTATTCAGGAGGCCGCCGAACGGGGACTCAAAACTTTAAACGGGTTGGATATGTTGTGCTGGCAAGCGCTTTTTACTTGGGAGATCTGGGTGGAGGAAATCGTTCATAAAACCCGGATCAAACGTCTCTTAAAGAACCATTTAGAAATGTGTATGAGAAAAGATCGCCTATGAGTTTGAGATATTTAACTGCAGGTGAATCTCATGGAAAAGCCCTGACTGGTATTATGGATGGAATGCCTTCAGGTCTTTCAATCTCGGTCAAAGAAATCGAGGAGCAACTGCAGAGAAGAAAGTTAGGATTCGGGAGGGGCGCCCGGCAGAAAATTGAAACAGATGCTGTTGAAATTATTTCTGGTATTCGTTTCGGCAAGACTTTGGGCAGTCCCATTTGTTTGATGATTCAAAATAAAGATGCGTCAGCTTGGAAAACGATTATGGAATCTGAGCCCTATGTAGGTCCCGTTCAGAGGGAAGTGATCATTCCTCGCCCGGGGCATGCTGATCTTGTAGGTGGGATCAAGTACCACCACTCAGATATGCGGAATGTGCTCGAACGGGCGAGCGCGAGAGAAACTGCCATCCGGGTTGGATTGGCTTCGATCGTCCGTAAAATGCTGAGCGAACTTGGAATATCAATTGGAAGTCGAGTCGTACAAATTGGATCCGTCCGGGACGAAAGCGAAATGGGAATTTCAGTAAATCGGCTGAATTCGATGGCAGACCTTTCTCCTGTTCGCTGCACTCAGGATCAAATCACGGAGGTGATGATCGCTGAGGTGGAGCACGCAAAAAAGGCGGGAGACACCCTGGGGGGAATCTTCGAAATCTACGCTTCGGGCGTTCCAGCAGGATTGGGGAGTTACTCACAATGGGACCGACGTTTGGAAGGGGCTATTTCCAAGGCGCTGATGAGTTTAAACGCAGTCAAGGGGGTTGAAATCGGTTTAGGCTTTCAAGCAGGGCGATCCAGAGGCTCTACCTTTCACGACGAGATTTTTGTAGGTAGCCAGCCAGGATATGTCCGTTATCAAACAAACTCAGCCGGTGGAATCGAAGGTGGAATGAGCACGAGTCAGCCTATTGTAGTCCGTGCTTCAATGAAGCCCTTGGCTACGTTGATGAAGCCCTTAAGATCAGTTAACTTAAAGACGAGCGAACCGGAGTTGGCCCACATTGAACGTTCCGATGTTTGCGCTGTTCCCGCGGCCGCCGTGATAGGCGAGTCCTTACTGGCATTCGTATTAGCTGAAGCGGTTTTGGAAAAGTTCGGCGGAGATTCAATGGAGGAACTGAGTGGTCGAGTTCAACTCTGGAAACAAGCTTGTCCTATTGAATAATATTTATTTAACCGGATTTATGGGAGTAGGGAAATCAACTGTAGGGCCCCTCCTTGCCGAGCGCTGCAGTCTGGATTTTAAAGATGCAGATCATTTTTTCGAAATAAGAAAAGGGATGACGGTGACTGAGTTTTTCAGAACGCAGGGTGAGCCTCAGTTTCGTGAGATCGAGCATCAACTCGTTCGTGAATTGGTTCAGGGTAAAGGACGGGTCGTGGCTCTTGGAGGAGGAGCACTTTTAACTGCTGGAACATCGGAACTTTTGAAAGGCACTGGACGTCTGATTTATCTCAAAGCGAGCGTGCCGTCTTTGATGAGTCGACTTTCCTTATCTTTAGAAAATAGGCCTCTTCTGAAGGAGTTCGATTCCGAAGAGAGGGAAAACCAAATTCAGGATCTTCTCAAAAGAAGAAGTTCGTTCTATGAAGATGCGGATTTTACTTTTGATACGGACTGTAAGTCTCCGGAAGAGATTGTAAATGAGATCGTAAAGAGAATTTTATGAAGAAAATAAATTTAAACTTATCTCAAAATCCGTATGAAATCTGGATCGGAAGTGGAATCCTAAAACGGTTACCTCAGATGTTTCCGACAGAGGTCCAAGGAAGAGCTTTCTTGATAGCCGATCAAAAGTTGAAGACCCAAACGGATCAAGTGAAGGTGGCGCTTGAGAACGCTGGATGGGTTGTTCATGTACTTCGCCTTCATGTATCCGAAGGGTTGAAGGACTTCCGGAGAATTTATCCCCTCTATGGGTACCTTCTGCGAAACGGAGCCGATCGTCATTCCGTCATTTTTGCCTTAGGTGGAGGTGTGATTGGGGATGCCGTTGGATTTATTGCGGGCACTTATCTGAGGGGGATTCGGTGGGTGGGAATACCCACTACTCTTCTTGCTCAAGTAGATAGTGCTGTGGGCGGTAAAACCGGAATCAATCACAAAAGTGGAAAGAATCTGATTGGTGTTTTTCATCAGCCGGCGGGGGTCATTTGTGATCTGTCGCTTCTGAAAACTTTGTCCATGCGGGACCGAGTTTCAGGTATGGGCGAAATTATCAAATACGGACTTACTTTTGATACTGGATTTTTCGGGATTTTGAAAAGTAATTGGAAAAAAATCCTCAAATTAGAATCTTCAATCCTATCCGATGCGGTCTATCAAAGCCTTCGTTTGAAAGCACAGATGGTGATTGAAGATGAGCGTGACTACAAAGGTATTCGAGAGATTCTCAATTTTGGGCATACTCTGGGGCACGCCTTGGAGTCCGTAACAGGGTATGGATACTTCCGTCACGGTGAAGCGGTTATACTTGGAATGCGTGGAGCTGCGTATTTGTCGGTATTGAGAGGTCATTTGACCGGAGGTGCTCACGCGGAGATTGACGAGTTTCTACGGAGTTTGCCGGTTCCTAAGATTCCAAAAAAAGTGAAATCCAAAGAATTACTTTCTAAGCTTAAGTTTGATAAAAAAGTACGTAATAATAGAGTGCGATTTGTGCTTCTGCGAGCTGTCGGGCAAGCGACTCTTGATATCGGAGTTTTAGATAAAGAAGTTTTGCTTACGATTGATTGGCTCAGGCAGAATCACTCATGAAGAAAAAAATAATGTTATTACATGGTCCGAATTTAAATCTCCTGGGAGAAAGGGAGCCAGAGGTTTATGGTAAATTAACTTTGGCTCAAATCAACTCGAAGCTGAAAACTTCAGCTCGAACTCTCGGCGTCGTACTTCGAATCCATCAATCGAACTCCGAGGGTGAAATCATTGATTTCCTCCATCTGAATAGAAAATGGGCTCAAGGGGTGATCATTAACCCTGCGGCGTACACTCATTATTCCTATGCCATTCGAGATGCCATCAGTGCAATTGCTCTGCCTGCAGTAGAAGTGCATCTGTCAGATATCCACACTCGGGAAGCCTTTCGCCGACAATCAGTGATCGAGGCGGTCTGTCTGAGGCAAATTACGGGATTGGGATGGAAGTCCTACCTGGAAGGGATTAAAATACTCATTGAGCACATATAAATAAGGAGAGGGTATGAGGTTGAAAGGGATTTTAATCTTATTTCTGACGGTTTTTGTTTTCCACTTGAGGGAAGCGCAGGCATTCAATTTTACTGCAGTCGCAGGGGCTCCGTGGTCAACTGCGGCTGTAGATCCGGTGAATGGGTTTTCAACGAGCTCTCACTATCTATCTTACGGCGGTGGCGCTCTGTTCGGCTTCAAGATGGCTCAAAAGCTACAGATGGAGCTGGGTGTACTTTATCTCTCTCGAGGTTATGACCGGAATTTTCCGGACGGAACTGCGACTGAATATACGTTTACAACATTACAGCTTCCTCTGGTTTTGAAGTTCCAGGTATTTCCGGCGTTATGGCTGGGTTTTGGGGGATATTTTTCCCACGGAATTGGAACGGTTCAGTCTTATCCCGTTAATGGAGCATCGTCAGTGACGAATACACCCTATAGCTTTTCGACCTTTGGTGCAGATGATTATGGGCCAATGGTGAGTTTGAGTTTGAAATTTAGTCTGGTTCCCTATGTAAGTCTACTCGTTGACGGCCGGTATCTTTTGGGACTTGCAAATGTAAGTCAGTCCTCCAATGGTTCGATTTACTTTCGGGATGCCCAGTTGCTTGCGGGTATCATGTTTGGAATGTAAAAAAAGACACCGAATCTGACTAATAAATTGTCATCGATAATTTAATCAGAGAGCTCTTTCCGCGGTTAATGAGCGATTTTACAGCCGACAGACTTAAGTTCATACTTTTAGAAATTTCCTGGTAGGAAAATCTTTTGACTAATCGCAAAAAAATAGCCTCTTTTTGTTTTGAAGAAAGAGATGCCATGAGGATGAGCAGTTTCCTTTTTTCAAATTCCTCGATGATGATTGTTTCTGCAGTTTCTGTATGTGCAGGTTCGAAATCAAATGCATTGGGATTTTCCGGTTGTTGAAAAGTTGTGGACGTTGATCGTGATTGCCTCAAGTGATCATAGACAGTGTTTTTAGCAATTGTCCATATCCAGGTCGATAATTCATATTCTGGGTTGTACGATTTTCGATATTGGTAAATCTTGAGAAAAATATCCTGAGTCAGTTCTTCTGCAACATGAGTAGATCGGATAAATTTTAGAATATATTTGTAAATAGGTTTATAAAAATGCGAATAAAGAGGGGCGAAAGAATCTAGATCCCCCACTTGAAACTTTGTAATAAGGTCTTGATCACATCTCTTCCTGAGCTGCCTGTTGGTAGGCTCTGATCTCTTAAATCGATTTAGCATATCTAGTAACTATAGATAGAATCTTATAAAAAATGGAAGCCTTATTGTTATGCGGCATGGAATTTGCGGCCGCCTGTATTTGCGGAACAGAAATTGCTTTAGGGGATATCGGCTTAAGTTTTTGATAACTTCATATTGAAAACCATTTTGGAATAAAAATATGAGCGATGTGACTTATACACTTCACGAAACTATAATTAAGTTTCTCTTTCCCGGGAATTTTGAAGTAATTGGAGTTATTCCACTCTTAAATCCTAAGGACAAAGCCCTGAGTTTGAATGCATTTTGGGAAAGCTTTTCAAAATATGAACAAGATAAACAGGATGATACTCTGGAATATTTGGTTAGAATCAAGCCAAAAAAAAGAAGTTTTAAACTTGGAGAGCGTGAAAAATTAACGCATCAAAAGCCTGCTTTTGGAGAAATTTATCTTCGAAATGGAAAATTAAATGTTCCATTTCTTATTAAAAATGCCGACTTGCTTTTTGATGCAGCTGATTATTCATTGGCTAGAAAGATATACAAAACCATTTTGCACTCAGGAGAGTACACGGCGACTATCCTTCATCGTCTTGGAAAATGCTATGAGGCCGAGGGAAAGTTGGATGAAGCCTGTTTGAGGTATGAAGAGTCTATTGCTTTCCATCCCACTTTGGAATCCTATCGGCGGCTTGCAGCAGTTTTGGTTCGACAGAACAAAGAACAGCAGGCAGAAGAAGTATTGCAGCGGGCTTTCGCTTTGAAAGAGTTGATGGGCTCCGAAGGGGAGAGTCAAACGGGTGATCGGCTGGTCGTTCGCGCCTTAGGGTCTAAGTTGAGGTTAAATAGTTAAAGGTTAAAGCGGCACGCTGTTTGCTTAATTGTTCATCGTATGGTGAAACAACTGACGCAAAGATTGGAACTAGCTTTTCGAGTGATAACGCAGAGAAATTTGGATGTGCTTGATCAATTGGAAAAAGATCATATCCGAATTGAGATGCTGCTTATGCAATGGAAATTGATAAAGTCTGAGAAATTCCGCGAACGCCTTCTCGGAAGCATTAGGCAGGAATTTTCTGTTCATAGCACGCTTGAGGAGTCGCTTTTTTATCCAGCGTGTGAAAAGTTTAAAGAATTAGAAAGTATGATTTCTAATTCCTATCTAGAACACAAGGAAGTTAAGGCTGAGCTTAAAGCGATTTCTAGCCTATCTCAAACTAGCGATAAAGCTGCGACTCAAATGAGAAAAGTCACGGAAGCTATTGAAGGTCACGTATCTAAAGAGGAGAACGATCTTTTTCCCCGTGTTCGTAAATTAATGAGGCCGGCGCAGCTTCAGAGGCTTGCACGGGAATATTTACAGGCGAAAAAAGAAATCCAGCAAAAGGCGAAAGTGAATTCCAAAAGAGCAGCTTAATTAGGCCGCCTTTTTTGTTCGCATTTGTTCGCCGCCTGATGGGTTTTGTACATTTTCAGCGGTAATATCTCGATACTGAGGCTGTTGGAGAAGTGTTGCTCGCTCCACCTCCATTTCCTGGTAAACTGAATGGAGAATGTCTCCTATTCGATTTTGGATGACGGGAAGGACTTCAGATTCTTCTTCTGTGATATGCAATTCAACTTCGTCAGCCAGCTCATTGAATTTTGCATTAAATTGAGGGTCTACGACATTCATCGGCCGCAAAACCGCTATCAGCTCGCCGATTCGTTTGTGGTCCGAAAAGCTTTCAACAATCAGTGCTTTTTCATCCTCCTCTTCAAAAAGGTTTTCGGCTGGCGCGTAGACATATTTTTCTTCTATAAGACTGTGAATCTCCAACTCCATGAATAATTCTGCACAGACACCCGCCTTCATTTTCTGGGCGCGATGGTCGATTCCCTCAATCTGCCGAACTAATCCCCTGATTTTTTTGTGTTCATCTAAAAGAATGCGGACAGCTCTTATCGAATGCTTCATAATAGTCTCTTCTCCCATGCTGATTCGTTAAATGAATAAAGTGCAAAGAAACTGCCGGATTTAGTTTCGATAAATAGGATGCACGGATTTAAATTGACTATTTTCCTTCGGCATGGTTTGGGTTGCTCTCGAGTTAATTATGGTAATTCTTTCACTTTCAGCAGCATTTGTCGGGCTTGTCCATTCCCTGGCCCCAGGGCATTGGCTGCCTGTAGTATTGGTAGCTAAAACGAGAAAGTGGCCCTTAAAGACCGCAGTAGTAGGTGCTCTGACTGCTGCCTTAGGGCATATTTTTATATCATTGATTTTGGGATTAGTTTCCATCGCCGTAGGTGTTCATTTCCTATCTCAATATGAGGCGGTGATTGAGAGATATGCAGGCCTAGGCTTAGGCGTTTTTGGTCTCTGCTATGCACTCTTTGCATACTATATCCATGCTCGCTGCCATGGCCATACACATCACGGTCCGAGTCCCAAGGCGGGGAAGACCCCTTTTTTGTTTTTATTCACTCTGGGTTTTTCCCCTTGTGTAGCTGTTTTGCCGGTTTTTGCCGCCGCAGCCACTGAGGGTTATTGGTGTGTCACGGTTACATTAGCGTCTTTTGCGGTGGGTGTTCTCACTTCCTTAGTTGGATCTACTTTAGTCATTTCTTTAGGGTTAGTTAAGCTGGATCACCCGATCTTTGAGCATTACGGGGATGTGATTACGGGCTGCGGGGTGGCGGTGATGGGCCTACTTCTCTTCTTCTTTTCGAGTTGAGATATAAATATTTGATTTAATTGATAAATCTACAATTAAAATAGGTCGGCTTATCTTTGTAGTCGCCACTCGTAGTATTGTATTTCCGGGTGCCGTGCTCGACTCCTGAGCATTGGCCACCATGGCGGATACAGTAGGTGTCACAGGTGTCACCGATATGGGCGCAGGAAGGCGTCAGAATTGATCCAATCGTCAAAAGTAGGGCGATAAGCCAGGGTCTAGTGATGCTTCTGTCCATTCCAATGACTTATCGTCAGGACCGGCCAAAACTGTAGGGATCCCGATCCTGTTCCCCGGTCCCAACCGAGCCGTTAAAAACAAAAAGTGATTTGAAGACTTTCAGCGAATGCAGAAATGGGCTGAGTGGTCTTCGAGAGACCGATGTCGAATGAGAAAAGGGGAGTGAGCCATCCTAAGCCGAGCCCAAATCCATCCCCTCTTTGTGTTTGATAGGAGATCATTGAATTGTTGAAGCCCCCCATTCTAAACGAGAAATTTTCCAGAAATGGAAGTTCAGCCCCCATTTCATAGCCCCAGTGAGACGGATCTGAAGAGAGTGTGGGGTAAAGATGGGGGTCAAGATAAAGCTGAAAGAACGATGCGATACTCCATTTTGTACCTAAGATGTATTCAGAAACAAATCCACGATCCTGGGCAGCGTTGAATAGATTGTCAAAAATCAATGACGCTCTGAATCCCTCGCTGAGGATTGCAGAAAAAGAAAGAGAACCGTCTAAGGTCTTGGCTGCCGAAGGATCATCCGGCAGAATAACTTTCGAGCCGAGGCCAACCGAGAATTTACCATCCCCGAAGCTTTTTGCAGCTGCGAGATGAATCAAAGAGTAGCTTTCACGGAGGGTGTATCCCGCTCCAAATTGGACTGGCGCTTCGCGATTTCCATTTTGAAATGAAAAGTTCAGGTCGTGCCTGTAATTGTCAGTCGTCCCTGGGGATGTGGCTATTTGGCCAGCGTCAAACCAAAGATAATTCAAGCTGAGTGCGTAGACAGGGAGCATGGGTATATAGGATGGATTTAAATAAATAGCGTCTGTAAATAAAGGACTGGCATGACCGGCCCCACCGAGGCCAATCGTTCTGGGAGATTGAAAGTCTGAAGCTTTTGCGCAGAGTGTAATAAGAAGACCGGTAAGGATTCCTATCCTCAGGGCTGAAGTCGGATTGAGCATAGTGAGTTAGAATGAGAGGGCCATCCTTGGCCATCCCACACATCATCAATGATGACAGTTAAGTGAAATCAAGGCAACAGAGTTATTGCTGAGCTTCTAAAGAACCGGGCAGGGGCGACAGTTCTTTGGAAGATAATTCTTTAGAATAGACTGAGTGTGAGTGGCTATTTGAGCGAGACGTGCTGCTTTCTTCGTAGATAGTAGACATCTCGTTCGCCTTTATGAGGAACATCTCCATACCTCTGGCTTGTATCATTTCGAAGTGTGAATTTTGATTCCTATACTGGACCCAATGAATTGCGAGCTCGTTTTTGTCATTTAAATGAATGGGATTCGCGCCACGGGACACGAGAAGCATAGCTAAATCGATGGAGCCTTTGCGGGCCACATACATAAGCGCAGTATTTCCCTGGTTATCAATAGTATCTACATAGGCACTGTCGAGCAAGCTTTGCATTTTTTTAAAGTCTCCGGCTTTCGCAGATTCTATGAATTCCAAGTTAGCATTTATTTTTTTTGGACTAGGTTCGTCAATTTGAAAGATATCGTCATTTTGAATAATTTGTGCAGGCCCACTCTCTTGAATGGCTTCCGCCTTTCCTACTAAAATACGATTTCCAGAACCCTCTTCCACTATTGAGGTTTGGAAGTTGGGTTCAAAAGGTTCAACTTGGTTTGAGGAGCATGCGAGGGACATCGCATATGAAGATTGAACCATAAAATGAGAAACTAAAGCCACCACACCCACTAGTAATTTATAATTTTTCATAAAGTTGACTGTATTTATACAGTATTGAAGTAATAAAAGCAACTTTATTAAACAATGTGCGACATGAAGTCGTAACTAACCGTAAATACTAAGAAATTCAAGATTCTACCATGTTGACCTATGGGAAAAGATCACAGGAATAACGATCCGTAATCTTTAAGCAACTTGCGAGAGCTACCCAGTGGAGGCAACAGAAATAGCTCCGTCTGGCGGGCAGAGGAGTCTCCTGCTCCTGCCGGCGTAAAAGCAGTTCGCAGGAAGCGAACTGCAGGGATCACGGATGATTGCTCGACGGCAAGAGCAGGAGACTCCTCTGCCCGCCAGACGGAGCTATTTCTGTTGCCTTTCAATGCTGTAGTTCACCAAAAGTCGCTCAAAGCTCTCCAAATCCTTTTGAATCGTAGAATGATGCCGCTTCACCCGATCATCCGGGGTTTCATCCTTTAAGAAGTAATTGCTATCAATTTCCACGATCCCCTTAGTCCACATGCTGGGATTCACTTCTGAGTAGTTCTTCTGCCAATGTTCGCGTCTCAGTAGGCCCGCTGAAGTTGGAAATCCAGATTTTGAATATTCAATCTCTGATTCCCAGAGGCATACGTTAACCATTCTTCGGTTCAGCGGGAGCTGGGCATGAGATCGAAAACGAATCGCCCGGCCAATAATTTGTTCCAGAAGTGCAACATTTCCGACAGGTTCAAGAATATGAAATTGCTCAGTTCCGACCAGGGAAATCCCTTCTGTGATTTCGGGATGAATCAACAGAATCCTCTTTTTACCTTCATTATATTGCGCTACCACATTCATTTGGGATTCTACCGATTGCTCGGGTGATAAAATAAGGTATTGATCTTTCATTCCATGACGATCGAGGAAGGCTGCAAAGCGTTTCAGGCCATTTTCATAGTAATTTGAATAAACTGCAACTTGGCCAGGATTAGATTGAATCGTTCTCAGTACTTCAAGAAACTTCGGCGCTTCGATCATTTGATTGTCTTCGCCTTTAAACTCCAAATTGCCGATTTCACGTCCAGAGGTAGTACTTGCTAGAAGCTTCTTCTGGAGTTCAGAGCTATGAAACTTTAAATAGGCATCGGTATAGCCGGCTTTTTCTTCCGAAAGCATAATTTTGAGCTGATCTAAATTGAGGTCTTCGTCGACAAAACTGAGAAATAAGTTGGCCTGCTGATCATTATAGAGAACTTTCTTTTCAAGAATCCTTTTCTTTGGATAGTTCTCATCTTCGGCCAGTTTCACATGATAATAGGAAATGTACTTGAGCGCAAAATCCTTCCATTTATCTGCATCAAACTCACGAAAAACTACCTGATTGGCAGGAAAGACCTCATTCACCACAGGAATTACTGCGGAGCCGCTCAATGCCACTAGTGGGACTGCCCAAGGTAGCGCTGTTCCCAATGTGACTACCGCTCCCAAGGTCACGATGAACGGAAAACCTACCATCATCAACTTGCTTTCAGTTACATGTCCTCGGACAAGCGACGTGACAGGTTTAATCCGCATAAACTCACTTCGAAACTTGATCGGATCCAAGGGGTAAATATCTTTTTCCTCAAAGAGGTTGGCAATATATGCAATATCGGAGGTATCCACGAAAAGAGGTGTGCCCGTGAGAAGGATCAGTTTGGAAGCGGATTTGATCTTTTGATAGACTTCAATGAATTTTTCAGAAGATCGGCTGCTGCTTTGACGGATCTTTTGGGTGAGTTTATGGATTTCGTCTACTATTACAATAGAATTACTGAGGTCAGAGTTTAAGAGCTTCTCGGATTCATTCAACGATACTAGGTCGTAACGACCCATGTCTTTTACGCCGAATGATTTCATCTGCGTCAGCCAATTGCTCTTTAAAAATTCAGGTAAAAGAATAATCACTTTTTTTCCGGGATTCTTTTCCGTATATTCTAGGGCGATATAAGTTTTCCCACTTCCTAAGGAGTGAAAGAGGAGGAGTCCTTTTTGTTCTGGGTGGCTCATCAGATATTGAACTGGAATTTTTTGATGAGGCTGTAATTCGATCTCTGCAGATGCAGGGAGATTGGGCTGAAAAGCAATCATCGCCAATAGAATAATAATATGATTTTTGATCAACTTCTTCACTTGCGCGCTCCTGAGTTTCTTTTGTTTTTGATTATCATAGAAATTTAGAAAAAGGCTACTTTTCAGTAGAAAGTTGTAGACTTTAGAGGGTTCAATAAATATAAGTCTACAACTATAATGAAAAATTCATTTTTAAGAGCGGTTGGTTTTTACACCTTTGGTTTTTTACTGGTGATTTCTTCTACAAATAAGGTTGTAGCAGGGGAGATCTCTGAGAAATCTAACAATCCGTTTCTCTTGCCTCAAACTACGCTTTTCATGGGGAATGCAAATTATCAGGTGCATTTTTCAAATTCATTTCTCGATAGTACATCTGAGCTCAATGAAAGCGGGATCAATACTTATGGATTTGATCTCGAAGTGAATTATTCAAAATTTATGAATATTGGTGCTTATTTTCGAGTTGAATCGATCAGTGTCGAAGCCAATCAACTCATTCAGAAACAATTTGCTACCTTATTGGGCGGGTTTACTCGTTTTTTCTATATTCCCCCCTTCCTTCAAGGCAAAACTACAATTAGCAACATCTTTACTCGGTTGGAATTGGGTGGGGGGCCCACATTTCTGGGGGGGCCGAGTGGTATTATGGGACAGGCCGGAGTGTATGTTGGGATGGAGACCTACATCAACAAATGGGTTGGCCTGAGCTTCAGTTACGGTCAGGTCTTCGAATACGGCAAAGAGACTTTGGTCAGTGGTGATCAGGCTTTAGCTTTAATCATGCCTCAATATCGGGATGCTACATTTTGGAATCACGGCCGTATTTTTCTAGTCTCTCTGAAGACCACTTTTTTCTAAGAAAATTGATCCTTACTGAGGCAGGGACTGAGACTGGAACTAGGTTTGCGAGCTTCGTGCCAATGTGCTTCGACCTCGACCTCGCAATTACACTGTTGCAGAATGAACGCCTGCTGTTCTTGCTTTCATGAGTGCCCCTGATCGGAGTTCCCTTTTCCAGTTAAGTGATCCTTGACAACGCGCATAAGGCTGGGCAAATGTTTCCTTGGAAAAATAGAGACATCAGTGAAGGAAGAGGGGATAGAAGTGCGTTCGAGATCATCAGTTCTCAAAAAATCTGTAGTGTTAGTTTCATGCCTACTTGTTCTCGTGTCAGCGACGGGATGCCCAACCCAGTTAAGGGACGGTCACTACCGTGGGGTCTTAAAAGAGAGGGGAGATTCGCAAATTACCGAACAATCGGTGAGTGTTCAGCTCACTCCTCGACAAGAACATGCGCTGACATTACAAGTGAAAGATATTCATCGAAAAATTCTGGATGATCTGACTATCACTTTAACTCGGCCGGCAGCGAGGAAACTCACTGTCTTGATTCCTCGCTTTAATTCGAAGCCTTTCTTTCTCGAAAAGACCAAGAAGAAGGGCATTCTTCAAGACTCGAGTTGTTACGGTGGCACTCAGCATTTTCAAATTGAGGTTTGTTATAGCCACGAAGAATTTACATTGGCGGTCTCGCAAGTGACTCCTTCGAAGCTCTTATTGTCCCTTCATGGCGAACGTACGCCAGGAGAGCCTCAATTTCAAATTGATCCCCCAGCCACCTTCACGTTGGACGAAGCAGTAGCGTTAGCTTTTAATAAGAATTTTGATTCGAAAATGGAATATCAGCGAGTGGGCCAAGCAAAGCGCGCCGCTCGCGCAGCTTATTTAAATTTACTCCCGCATGTGAACTATAGGCAGATGGCAACTCTCATTGTCCCAAATCCATTCATGATGGCGGTGTTTGTCGGCTCTTTTATGCCCTTTTTGTTGCCGAATCGGTGGATGTTGGCTCGGGAAGCAATGTATCAGAGCAAAGCCGAAGAGATTACCTACAAGCTCATGAATGCCGCTCTTGCGGTGCAGATCGAAGATCTCGGCTATCTGTTGATACGTGATCAAAACATGTACGAAGTTTATGCATCGACCTTAGGTCGGATCGAGGAATTCCAAAAACAGTTCGCTAATAATGAGGTCTTTAAAGAAATCTCTAGAGAACTGAGAAGCGTAAGTAACTTAATTAAGATCGATCAAATTAAACTCGCTAATACGATAAAATCTGAAAAAAGAGATCTCTCCCAAGCTTTGGGTTTTGAGAACCCGAACGATCAAATTCAGTTGACTCTAGATCAAGAAGTCACTCCGATTCATCTAGCGGGTGAACTCGATGATAAAGATATTGTCCCGGCAGCATTGGATCAAGCACAGCTATTGGAGTTTAGGCAAATTGACTATCTTGTTGATGTCGCACGACTTCAAAAAAAGGAATTGATCTTTGATATGTTCGATGGGGAGTCTGACGCCAAGCTGGGCCTGGGTTTTGCTCTTCCGGAGCAAGTGAAATTAAACACATTAAAAATAGAAGAGATTGAAATCAGAAAGAAGAAGATTGAAAATCAAATTAAACGGAGCGCGGAAGATCTTGTGAGTGATTACAATTTGAGAATCAAGACCCTTCCTTTGCTGAGAGAAGAACTGAATGTTGAATTGGCGAAGAAAGAGGAACTCTATCAACACCTTTCAGCGATATTGCAGAGTTCGAGTGGCGTTCAAAATATTCCCGATATCACGTTCAAAATTTACCTCCATCTGGGCAGGGTAGCAACTCTAGAAGAGTTGATTTCAGGATTTCGAATCAGCCGTTCTAAACTTCATCGAATGTTAGGAGTAGGCTACTATGCGAAATTATCAGCTGAAGATCGTTCTGATTTAAGCTCGAATTTGAAAACTGCTTTAGTGTTGGAATAGATAGATGAGAGTGGGGAGAAATGGGATATCAAGCTCGAGTTCAGGGCACTGTTTTCAAATTTAAAAACTTAAGAGAACTTCTTGCGAAGGCCTCACCCGCCCGATCGGCGGATGTGTTGGCGGGACTTGCAGCCGAATCAGAAGTGGAAAGAGTAGCCGCTCAATTTGCACTTTCCGATCTTCCTTTGAAACAGTTTTTGAAGGAGCCTGTGATTCCGTGTGAAGACGACGAGGTGAGTCGACTGATTTTCGAAGCCCACGATCCCGTAGCGTTTGAACCGATTTCACATCTGACCGTGGGTGAGTGGCGCGATTGGCTACTGTCCTACGACACGACCTCAGAAGTCCTGGCAAAGCTGAAATATGGCATTACCCCTGAGATGGCAGCGGCTGTTTCGAAGCTCATGCGAATTCAAGACTTGGTGACGGTTGCAAAGAAGTGTCGAGTTGTGACCGCTTTTCGAAATCGGATTGGGTTACCTGGAAGATTGTCGACACGATTGCAGCCCAACCATCCTACGGATGATTTGAAGGGTATTTTAGGCAGTATTTTAGATGGTTTACTTCTAGGAAGCGGTGATGCGGTCATTGGGATTAACCCCGTTTCGGACAATCTTAAAAGAGAAGTCGAGCTTTTGAAGTTGATCGACGATTTAAGGATACGCTTTGATATACCCACACAATCTTGTGTCTTGGCTCACGTTACAACGACGATTCAGGCGATAGAAAGAAAAGCACCGGTCGATTTGGTATTTCAATCCATTGCAGGTTCAGAAGCAGCCAATCGTGCTTTTGGCGTGAATTTGAAAATTCTTTCTGAAGCCCATCATGCCGTTAGAGATCTAAAAAGAGGGACGGTCGGAAATCAATGTATGTATTTCGAAACCGGCCAAGGTTCGGCGCTCTCCTCTGGCACACATCATGAAGTAGATGCCCAGACCATGGAAGCTAGAGCATATGCCGTGGCTCGTGCGTTCGATCCACTTTTAGTCAATACTGTAGTGGGCTTTATCGGTCCTGAGTATCTCTACAACGGAAAACAGATTATACGTGCGGGCCTTGAAGATCATTTTTGTGGTAAACTCTTGGGCTTACCCATGGGGTGTGATGTTTGTTATACGAATCATGCGGAAGCAGATTCGGACGATATGGACATGCTCCTGACACTTTTGGGTGTTGCAGGATGCACGTATATCATGGGTGTTCCCGGCTCAGACGATATTATGCTGAACTATCAAAGCACTTCGTTTCACGATGCGCTCTATTGC
>Ga0207137_1134_pt1 | contig 16695 bp, 10 predicted proteins | sample Alteio_BWMinHeat_9_FD_153572 | JGI IMG/M metagenome (GOLD analysis project Ga0207137, IMG submission 153572) | Enriched cells from forest soil in Barre Woods Harvard Forest LTER site, Petersham, Massachusetts, United States -... | ecosystem: Environmental > Terrestrial > Soil > Temperate forest >...
ACGCGGCAATGATCCCGGCCGTTGTGGATGCTACCCTGCGTTCAGGTGCCTACGTTACACCCAACTTGTCTACTTTGAGCGCCATCATGCACCAATGGGGCAAGCCGGCCGGCCTTCAGGATTACTTGGCCAGCCCATTAACGCAACTGATGTCTCCGAGCGCCAGAAGCGGCTGGCCCAAACGAGATTACACGCGCCGCAGTGGAGACTTGCAGACTATGTACAGCTTTCTGGAGCTGTTCACCAAGGCCTTGCAAGATAGGGGAGTCCCTCTGCTGGCAGGCACCGACAGCCCCACGATTCCGGGCATGTATCCTGGGTACTCTATCCATGACGATTTACGCAGCCTGCGTGCCGCCGGCCTGAGCAACTATCAGGCGCTGGGCGCTGCCACTCGCAATGCCGGAGAATTCATCGCATCCACCGTGCCCGACGCGCCCCGCTTTGGCATGATAAAACCAGCTATGCGCGCCGACCTGGTGCTGGTCAAAGAAAATCCGCTTCAAAATCTGGATGCCCTGAAAACACCCTTAGGCGTGATGAGCGGGGGACGTTGGATGACAGCCGCAGCTTTGCAGCAAATTTTGCTGGAACACAAAAAAGGGTATGAAGCCCAAGAGCAGTGAGGCACATCTCCCGGGGTGCGTCGGAAGGTCGGGCTTGCAGCCTCAAACAAACCGCTTGACCTGTCCTGCGCCCGCCGGTCATGGCAACCTCTAAATTGCCTGCGGATCAGTGCCTAGGGCGCCGATGAATAAGACTCCCCTGGCACTGGCGTAGCAAATCAGTTCGACGGGGCAATATGATCGCCGCCACTGGCGCCGAACACCATTTCTTTCACGTGGGCCAACTGGTCGCGAACTTGCGCCGCCTTTTCGAATTCCAGGTTCTTGGCGTGGTCCAGCATCAGTTTTTCCAGGCGTTTGATCTCGCGGCCTATCTGCTTCTCGCTCATCACTTCGTATCTGGCGGTTTCCTGCGCAGCCTCCAGCTCCACTCTGGCTTCTTGTGGATTGTAGACGCCATCGATCAATTCCTTGATCTGCTTCTTGATGCCGACCGGCGTGATGTTGTTCTCCGTGTTGAACGCCACCTGCTTGGCGCGCCTGCGCTCGGTCTCGCCAATGGCGCGCCGCATGGAGTCGGTATGCTTGTCGCCATACAGAATCGCCATGCCGTTCAGGTTACGCGCAGCGCGCCCTATGGTCTGAATCAGGCTGCGTTCCGAGCGAAGGAAACCTTCCTTGTCTGCGTCCAGTATCGCCACCAGCGACACTTCGGGGATGTCCAGTCCCTCACGCAGCAAGTTGATGCCGACCAGTACGTCAAAGGTTCCCAGCCGCAAATCGCGGATGATTTCCACCCTTTCCACTGTATCGATGTCGCTGTGCAGATATCTGACCTTGATACCGTTGTCGCTCAGGAATTCCGTCAATTGCTCGGCCATGCGCTTGGTCAGCGTCGTCACCAGCACGCGTTCGTTTTTCTTCACGCGCAAGGTGATCTCGGACATCAGATCATCCACCTGGGTGGTCGCAGGCCGTACCGAGATCACTGGATCGACCAGACCGGTGGGCCGGACCACCTGCTCTACCACCTGGTCGGCGTGCGTATTCTCGTATTCTGCCGGCGTGGCTGAAACGAACACCGTTTGCCGCATCTTGCTTTCAAACTCAGCGAACTTCAAAGGCCGATTGTCCAAGGCGGAGGGCAGGCGGAAACCATAGTCCACCAGATTGGTCTTGCGCGCACGGTCGCCGTTGTACATGCCGTTCAATTGCCCGGTCAACACATGTGATTCATCCAGGAACATCAAGGCATCGCTGGGTAGATAGTCGACCAAGGTGGGTGGTGGGTCCCCGGCCTTGGCGCCGCTCAAATGACGCGAATAGTTTTCTATGCCCTTGGTAAAACCAATCTCGGTCATCATCTCAAGATCGAAGCGGGTACGCTGTTCCAGCCTTTGCTCTTCCACCAGCTTGTTTTCGCGGCGGAAGAAATCCAGGCGCTCGCGCAACTCCTCTTTGATGGTCTCAATCGCACGCAATACCGTATCGCGCGGGGTCACATAGTGCGACCCCGGGTAGACGGTGAAACGCGGTATCTTCTGACGCACGCGCCCAGTCAGCGGATCGAACAATTGCAGATTTTCTATCTCATCGTCGAACATCTCTACCCGCACCGCCAATTCGGCGTGCTCGGCGGGGAAGATATCGATGGTGTCGCCGCGCACGCGGAAAGTGCCGCGACCGAAATCGACTTCGTTGCGCGTGTATTGCATCTGTATCAGCCTTGCGATGACGTCGCGCTGGCTGAGCTTGTCCTTGGCGCGCAAGGTCAGGATCATCTTGTGGTATTCGTTAGGATTGCCGATACCATAAATGGCCGATACGGTAGCAACGATGATCACGTCGCGCCGCTCCATCAGCGACTTGGTGCACGATAGGCGCATCTGCTCTATATGCTCATTGACCGCGGAATCCTTCTCAATGAACAGATCGCGCTGGGGTACATAGGCTTCCGGCTGGTAATAATCGTAATAACTGACGAAATACTCCACTGCATTGCGCGGGAAGAATTCACGGAATTCGCTATATAGCTGCGCAGCCAGCGTCTTGTTGGGCGCAAACACGATGGCGGGCCGCCCTGTCCTGGCGATGACATTGGCCATCGTATAGGTCTTGCCCGAGCCTGTCACACCCAGCAAGGTCTGGAAAAACAAGCCGTCATGTATGCCCTCCACCAGTTTGTCTATCGCCGCAGGCTGGTCGCCGGCCGGCGGAAACAACTGGCACAGTTGATAAGGAGAATTGGGGAAGTTGACGAATTTTGTTTCGTCAACACCACTCAAAACCTCGGATAAATCAGCCATGGGCACTTACCTTTGCTAAAATAGGGGACTATTTCTACCGCTCCACTGCAAACCCGGCTCAAATTTCAAACCCGTCTGCAAGCATTTATTTGTAGTCAATTTTCCATATTATCACGATGAACGCTCCTCTTTCTTCCCCTCTGTTTTCCGCCATCGAGATGGCCCCGCGCGACCCTATCCTGGGCATCACAGAAGCTTATAACGCCGACAAAAATCCTTCCAAGGTGAACCTGGGTGTGGGCGTTTATTACGACGACAACGGCAAGGTGCCGCTGCTGGAGTGCGTGCGCAAGGCAGAAGCGCTTATGATGGAAAAATTGGCCCCGCGCACCTACCTTCCCATCGAAGGCCTGGCAGCCTACGACAAGGCAGTGCAAGAGCTGGTATTCGGCGCCGACAGCGCAGTAGTGCGGGAAAAGCGCGCAGTCACCGTACAAGCCATAGGCGGCACCGGCGCACTCAAGCTGGGCGCAGACTTCCTGAAACGTTTTGCTCCGAACGCACAGGTATGGATCAGCGACCCCAGCTGGGAAAATCACCGCGCTCTGTTTGAAAGCGCCGGTTTTACTGTCAACAACTATCCCTACTATGATGCCAGCACACGCGGCGTGAACTTCGCCGGCATGCTGGAGGCGCTGAAGACCATGCCCTCCGGCTCCATCGTCGTACTGCACGCTTGCTGCCACAACCCCACCGGCGCCGACCTGAGCGACGCACAATGGACCGAGGTGATACAAGTCGTGTCCCAGCGCGGCTTGGTACCCTTCCTCGACATGGCTTACCAGGGCTTTGGTGACGGTATCGAGGCCGACGGCCAGGTAGTACGGCGCTTCGCCGAAGCCGGCGGCGCCTTGTTTGTATCCAACTCCTTCTCCAAATCTTTTTCCCTATATGGCGAACGCGTGGGCGCACTGAGTATTGCCGCCGCCAGCGCCGAAGAAGCCGCCCGCGTGCTTTCACAATTGAAACGCGTAGTGCGTACCAATTATTCCAACCCGCCTACCCATGGCGGCCAGGTCGTTGCCAGGGTATTGGCGACCCCGGAACTGCGCGCCTTATGGGAACAGGAATTGGCTGGCATGCGCGTACGCATCCGGGAAATGCGTCAGCTGTTTGTGCAACAATTGAAAGAAAAGGCACCAGCGCATCAATTCGATTTCGTTATCCAGCAGCGCGGCATGTTCTCTTATTCCGGCCTGAGCAAGGAACAAGTACAAAAACTGCGCGACGATAACGCCATCTATGCCGTTGATACCGGCCGTATCTGCGTGGCGGCGTTGAATAGTAAGAACATCAATAGTGTGATAGAAGCAATTGCCAAGGTCCTGTAAGAACCTGTTCACGATCTTACTGCGCGGGCGTGATCAGGGCTCATGCGCCGCCGCCTTTGCAACATCGCCCCTGCTGAAGGTAAAAACTTCGGCTCGCTACAGATCGTGAACAGGTTCTAAACCCAGAGATTGTGCCGACGCAGGGCATTACTGCTGTGAACGGCACTTTCTCTCAAAAAAGTTTTTGACAACACCCCCAAAGCCACATATAATCTTTGTCTCTGTTCCCTGATAGCTCAGTCGGTAGAGCGACGGACTGTTAATCCGCAGGTCCCTGGTTCGAGTCCAGGTCGGGGAGCCACAGAATTCGCAGCAAACAATAAGTACAAGAAGTAAGTAAAAGTTTAAGAAGATCGATGCAAATCGCTTCTATTCCCTGATAGCTCAGTCGGTAGAGCGACGGACTGTTAATCCGCAGGTCCCTGGTTCGAGTCCAGGTCGGGGAGCCAAATTAAGAAGGGCCGCGTTGAAAAACGCGGCCCTTTTTTCATATCCACACCTGAAAGATAGCGCAATGGCAAAGAAAGAAGAGCTGGATCCTGAGACACTGGCATTGATCAATTGGTGTATCGAAGTCGAAGGCTTCCTGGTGGCAGGCGGCGCGAGCGTGGCGCAAGCGCAAGAGCACATCGAAGAGCAAGTCGAGTGGTTCACCGATCTATTCTATGATGGTCTGACGCCGGAAGAGGCCGCCAAAGAAGCGCTGGCTTGATCCCCTCTTCTCATAACGTCACGGGCAAGCGCCCCGCTGAGGGAGGAATTTAATCTTTCGCGGATCCCCGTTCCACGTCAATCCCGATTTCTTCACACAAGGCTTCGCTGCGCCGATGCGCTGCGATTATCCATCGCAACAATGTAATCCTCCATTTCATCGCAAAACAAAATCCAGCGCTTGAATTATTTCTTCGCGCTCGATAATCAACTTGCCCACAACAAAAGAAATAAGTGAATTGCTTGGCCGATACTCTGGCGCTTTAGGTCGATGCGCGTGCGGCGGAAATGGCCAGTCAGATTATTTTTTGCGATACGTATCAAGTCCGATACAAAAACTTGCCCTAGGGATTGAAAAACCTAGATAATCAAGTATTGCACGTAGTCAACTATTACCTTGCGCTGCAAAATCGCATCCTTTTCGTGTATTATTTTGCATTTATCAAATAGATAATATTGACCAGCCAACATACGCGCCGATGCTGAATCAGTCTCCGACGCCGCGCGGCTTACCAGATATCAGTAAAACCCGATAAAACATGACCACACCGACGATGAACACCAATTGGATTGCTGCTCTTACCGATACTGGAATCAAGACTGATCTTTCGACCCTTGCTGCCGGCGGCACGCTAAGTTACAGCGCCGCCGTGCAAATCCTGACCGATGTGGCCAACCGCGGCACGCTTAGCACCGCGGAATTCAATGATTTGCAGACTATTGCCTCGCATTTGAATCAGGATCTGGCAGCATCGGATTATGTCGCGTCTGCCTACACGCAGTTGGTCAATGGTAATCCTGCGAACGTCAGCTGGAACGGAGGCTCTGCCACAGCCACTCCCTTAGGTAATCTGCAAACGGGCTCGACATCTACACAATTGAACGAACTGGTCGGCAAATGGTTTCTGGGGACCGATCTTCCCGATCCCTCTGACAACCTGCTAACCTATACCTATATCAAGGCGCCGCTTTATGGTTCGACAGGCACGGCACTCATAAACGATATCATGCAAGGCGGAGAAGGAGATTGCGAGGCCTTGTCAGGTCTGATTGAAACGGCGCTCAACCATCCCGACCTGCTGAAGTCGATGATCGTCGATAATGGCAACGGCAGCTATGGTGTGCGCTTCTATATAAACGGTAACGAAACCTGGGTAACGGTAAACAATCAACTACCGGAAAACAAGTGGGGTAGTATCGAATATGCCCATGACTACAATCAGGTGAATACCAAGCTATGGGCCATGCTGGTTGAAAAAGCCTACGCGCAACTGAGCGAAACGGGGCTGATCGGTCATCCTGCAATTAATAGCTACAACAACATTAGCGCCGACCCACCGACCTCTGTATTGCCAAACCTCACCAATTGCTCGCATGTAGACTATTACTACAGTAGCGACAGCAATTGGACCAGCTATAAAAATCTTGTTGTTACCGCAGTCGCCAATCATGAAGACGTCGTCCTGGAAACCACCTCCAGTTCAACCGGCACGAAAGACAGTAACGGCAACACCGAGCTTGTCGCTAGTCATGCTTTTGCAGTGATGGGGTTCGACACTGCCACAGGAAATTTCATCGTCCGAAATCCTTGGGGAAATTCCTTTCCTGGTCAGAATTGGAACACGCAATTCGAAGTATCGATGGCCACTATCGCCGCTCAGAGCGGGGATTTTGTCGTCGACAATTCTGCGCTGACCACGATCAAGGCCACGTCGTCCGCACAAGATGTCGCAATCTCCGCCTCGATGCCGCTGTCCTCACTATTTTCCATATTCAACCCTAGCGGCCTTTCTGTTACTCAATACATGTTCCAGGTCAACGGGTCCGGCTACATACAATTGAACGGCGTAAGCAATCTGGCGACAGCCGACCAAACAGTTCAAGGGCAAGTAATCATTTCAGCGGCCGATCTGGCCAAAATCAGTTTTGCCCCTGGCCCGCTCCCAGGCCATCAAGACTTGATGGTATCAGCCCTGGTAGGCTCCAACTGGAGCCAGCCAAACGATATTTCGCTTACAGTATCGAACAAATTTAGCAAGGTCATCGCCCCCAATGCCATTAATACCGTTGCGACAGGAGCCACCGTTCCCCTTACCAGCCTGTTCAATGCGGTGGGTCCCGCCAACGTAAACAACGTCTGGTTCGAATTCATTGTGCCGTCTGATGGTGGAACCATTAATTTAAATGGCGTAACCAACAGCTGGTCGAATGCAAAACCGGGCCAAGTGATGGTGCTAGGGAGCGATCTCGCGCGTCTGACTTATTCAGCGCCTTTGAACGCAGGCCCAGCAAGCTTTCAAGCGTATGCAAACGATGGAAACGGCTGGACAAACCTGCAAATCGTCCAAGTCAATGTAGGCGTCAGCAATGCGGGCGTAGCAGTACAAAGCTATGCAAACGGCCAGGTATCGGCGGCGGCAAATGTAGTCGATGCGGCCGTCAACATTTTTTCCAATCTTGACAGTCTTCAGAAAATCCTGGCTTCCGGCACGTTGAAAACGCTTGCCGTCAACGACGGCACACCTGCTAACGCCAGCATTACAGGCACACAATTCGGCAATGACAAAGGCGCCATTAACCTCTTGCACGGAAACTACAATCTCACCGTGGCCGGAATGTCAGCAGCAGACGCCGCCAATTGCGCGAATACCAATGTCGCAAGTCATTTGTCGACTGCAACCGTCTCCGACAGCTCAGCCAATATCGGCGCCAATCTGGATGGACTACAAACCTTAGCCAAACTTGGCAAGCTTACGGGCATCAGCGCTACCGACTTCGGCACGGCCTCCATCGTCATTACAGCAGACCAAATGAAGACCGACGCTGTCGCCTTGCAGGCTGTGTCCGGAAACTACAGCCTTGCGGTAACGGGATCAGCAGTCAAGATCGCCGGCAATCTGGACACGCTTCAGGGATTGGCCGCAAGCGGCAAGCTGACGGGAGTGACACTGACCGATGGCGGCGTTCCGGTATTGTCGGTCTCAGCTGCGCAGTTCAGCGCCGATGCAGGAGCGCTGGCCAAAATATCCGGAAACTACACGTTGATAGTCACGGGCGAGACGGCCGCCGGCGCGATTACCGCCGCCGCCGGTCACCTCGCTTCGCTGGCCGTGGCAGACACAGCAGCCAATGTTCAAGCCAATTTGGACGCGTTGCAAGCCCTTGCCATTGCAGGCAAATTAGCCACCATCTCTCTGACCGACAGCGCGACCCCGACATTTTCACTGACAGCGAACCAGCTTGTGGCCGATGCAGCGGCACTGCACGACATAGTCGGCCACTACAATGTAAGCGTGCCCGGCCTGAGTAGCGGTGTCACGCAATTTCTTATCCAGCAAGATACAGCAGTGCGTAGCCTGCCCGGCCTCGCAGTGGACTACCCGGCGGCATATTGGGCCGTACCGAGCGGAGCCAACGCTGTCACCGGCTTTCAGTCGGCCAACTTCACGGGCGGCTACAATGCCGTTGTACTCGACTATGCACGCGCCAATTATGCGCTCCAGGCCGACGGCGACGGCAAACTAGTGATAAAGGATATCGGCGCAGGCGACGCCACTTACGGACAAAGCATTACCGTCACTGGCGCGAACTATGCAATCTTCGGCGGCGCAGCGGCAAACAGCAACGGCGACTATCCCGCCATGTATTTCCTGGCCAACAGCCAAAATGCGGACATTGCCGAGCTCTATGTGGCGGCACTGGGTCGCTTGCCCGATTTTGCCGGACTCGAGCATTGGGAAGGTCTGCGGTCTGGCGGCACGTCGCTGCAGAGTATTGCGACCAGCTTTATCGGTTCCGACGAATTTAACTCCAGGTTCGCCGCTGCAGCTGCGCCTTCCGACCATGGCGGCCCCAACGATCAGGCCTTCGTCACTGCCATGTATCAGAATGTCTTGCACCGTGCGCCGGAAAGCGCCGGTTTCGCATTTTGGACCAAAAATCTGGCCAATGGCATGACGCGTACCGATGTGCTGATCGACTTTGCGCTCAGTGCCGAGGATGTTGCCAATACCAACGCCACACCCGGCAATAGCAGCCACTGGCTGATCGACACCAGCAAGGGCGGCTATGCCGATAGCGGCGCTTTGCTGAGCGCCGCCACAGTACTCAATCAAGGTGTCGGAAATGGCTATATCAACACCGCCCTGATCGATGTCTCGACCATAGGTAACGGTGTTACAGCTGGACCGGTGTCACTTACTGCGAGCGGCCTGACAGTGGCATCCGACGCCGTCGGCCAGTCTATCCTGCTGTCTTCCGGCATCAACAGTGTGGTAGTGCATAACAGCAATGACGAAATCTTCGACAGCGGCAATAGCCAAATCACAGTGATCGGTTCGAACTGCCTGATCCACCTGAACTACCATAACGACAACCTCAACCTGACGGGCGGCGGCAATACCCAGGTGTCGAATTTCGTCGCGGGCAGCGGCACTACATTGCATTTGGCTTACACCGCTCCTGGCGCCACCGTCACCCTGCTCAACGGCAACGCCGCACCCGTGGCAGGAGCCAATCTCAATTTTGGCGGCAGTACAGCCTACGTGGTCAATGTCGGCTCCGTCGGAGACGGATCAGCCGCCGCGGTCGCTGCGGCAATCAACAAAGCCTACACGGTCGCGGACAAATCTGGAGAGTACCTCACCTTCGTCGGTCAAGACAACAACGGTAGTACGGAAGCCTGGCTATTCGTTTCTCCCGATCACAACACCAATCACTTTGTCAACGCCCACCAGATTGTGCCTATCGCCACCCTGATAGGCGTACAGGTTAATACTCTGAGCTCAGCCGACTGGGTTTAAAAAGTTTGGGAACTCGGGAAATCTACCTGCACCCAGCGAAAATAAATTAAGGCTTGCGAGTATCGCAAGCTTTTTTTTAAAGATATTCTGGCGAAGCAACTATGTGCGGTTGCCACGCTGCCGGCCATTACCTGTCAGGTAATTGCTGACGTACATTGTAGTTATTATCCTTTGATCGTCATCACTAAGGAAATCAAGATCATGTCTATTATTCGAGTCAGCGACAACACCGAACTTTTCTTCCAGGACTGGGGCCAGGGTAAACCGATCTTGTTTGTACACAGCTGGGCCATGAATTCCTCCATGTGGGGACCTCATATCACCTTTTTCAATCAGCAGGGCATGCGCTGTATCGCGATGGACAGGCGCGGCCACGGGCGCTCTGACGTTCCCGGTGGAGGCTACCACTATGATAGGCTGGCCGATGACCTCGCAGAGCTGATAGAGCATCTCGATCTGCGCGATCTGACCCTGGTGGGGCATTCGATGGGCTGCGGCGAAATCATCCGCTATCTGTCGCGTCACGGCTCAAGTCGCATCGCGCGCATAGTCCTGGTTTCTACCATAATGCCTTGCTATCTGAAAAAACCAGACAATCCCCACGGAGTCGAGATAGAAGTTGTCGACAAGTTGTTAGAGGACTTGCGTAAGGATTTTCCGAAATGGTTATCCGACAATGCCGACGATTTCTTTTTGCCTGCAAGTTTTGGCACTTCGCCACAAGTCACGCAGTGGACTATCAGCACGGTGTTGTCTACCTCGTTCAATGCCGCAATCGCCTGTCTACGTTCGAAGATAGACAGCGATCTGCGCGGTGCACTGGCCGAGATTGCAGTTCCGGCCTTGCTCTTACATGGCAATCGGGACGTCAGCGAGCCAGTCGAAGGCGGGAGGCTCACTGCCCAGTTAATCCAGGGCAGCCACTATAAAGAATATGCGGGGGCGCCGCACGGCTTGTATCAAACGCATATGGCCGAATTGAACAAGGATATCCTGCGGTTTATGGCGACCAACGACGTATGATAGACAAAGGGGCCCGAGATTTTTTGCAAGCCCCTTTTTCTGGCGCCAGTTTAGGCGGCGGATCTTGCCTCTTTATTGCGGATCAGCAAAGTCGCGGCAGCCAGATTCCATATCGCCTGCGCCAGCAAGATGCCGAGTATGGCGACCATGCCCATATTGATGTCCGACGTAAAGACTCCGGCCATGACAAGTGCGCCGGAAAGCAAGCCGATAAAGCCTACCGCGCGGTGCAGGCCGCGTTGTTCGATCAGCACTGCCGACCATGCCATTGCGGCCCCGGCTTGCAGTACCCAGCCCAGTTTGGCGAGGTCGGTGAGCGCTATCCCCATAAACCGTATCATATTAAAGCCAAACTGCAGGTCTGCCGGCGGTTTGATGACAAAGCGCGCTGCCACGTCGTTGGAAATAAAGCCGTCGAGCATGGTCGCCCCTATCATCGCCACGCAGCCTATCAGATACGTTGTCAGACCGGCCAGCACCAAGGGCCGCTTCAGGTTCAGCTTATTTGCCAACGTGGCGTAGCCAAAGGCGTATGCGAGCACACTGGTAATCGCCACGCCGTGTACGATCTGTTTCATGGTCTTGATCTGCAACATGCTCTGCATGATCTCAGTCGGCGTGGTGCCAGTCGCCCCGTCATCCAGCGCAACGAAGATAATGGACAAAATCGTAGCCGCTGCGATCGCGACACCGGCTGTCCGCGTGCCCGGCATTGGCAGATGTGCGGCAGAAGTACGATCCGCTGTGCTGACGGGTGTGGTAGCACTGGTTTGCATGGATGCTCCTTTCAGTAGTCTTGATGCATGAAGCACAATGCCGCATGCCGTGGGCCACTGTAGGGAGCCTTTGTTGCTGCGATTTGTAGCCTGGGTAAATTTTTGTGAAGTGTGCCTAAAATCCCATCGCCAACCCAGTATTACGGCGCGGGTCGTTCGCACCGTAGAATTTGTATGCGCCGCGCGGCTTGCCGCCCAGCGATGGCGCACCCACCAGGATGGCGGCGATGTGATTGGCCGGTTGCGGCGCACCCAGCTTGTGCCCCATCGCCAGCAGTATCTTGCTCGTGTCCGGGCTAAGCGCGAAATTCTCCACATTGGTGACGTCGGGCAACCACTGTTGGTGAAAACGCGGCGCGTCCACGGCTTCCTGGACGTTCATGCCATAGTCGATCACGTTCAAAATGGTATGCAGAACGGCAGTGATGATGCGGCTGCCGCCCGGTGTGCCGACCACCATCACCGGTTTGCCGTCGCGCGTGACGATGGTCGGGCTCATGGAGCTCAAGGGACGCTTGCCCGGCGCGATGGCATTCGCCTCGCCTTGCACCAGCCCATACATGTTGGGCACACCGATCTTCACGGTGAAGTCGTCCATTTCATCGTTCAATAGCACGCCCGTGCCTGCCGCAGTCACCTTGGCGCCAAACCAGTCGTTCAGGGTATAGGTGACCGATACCGCATTGCCAGCCTGGTCCACAATCGAATAATGTGTAGTGTTGCTGCCTTCATGCGGCGCCACGCCGGGCTTGATGTCTTTGGAAATACCCGCCTTGGCGGGGTCGATCGCGGCGCGCACTTTCTCCGCATAAGCTTTGTCCAGCAGCCGGTCCAGTGGATTTTTGACGAAATCGGGATCACCCAGATAGCTGTTGCGGTCCACATAGGCATGGCGCATGGCCTCGATCTGGTAGTGCACTGCCTGTGCAGAGCGATAGCCTAAGTCCTTCAGTGGATAGCCCTCCACGATATTGAGTATCTCGCAGATCACCACGCCGCCGGAACTAGGAGGCGGCGCAGAAACGATGTGATAGCCGCGGTAATCGCACTCCACCGGCGCCAACTCGCGCGCCTTGTACTGCTCCAGGTCGGCCCGCGTGATCAAGCCATGGCCGGCAGCGCTTGATGCGGCCAGAGCGCTGGCGACCGGTCCTTTGTAAAAACCATCGGCTCCATGTTGACTGATCAGGCGCAAAGTCTTTGCCAAGTCCTTCTGGATCAGCTTGTCACCCTGCTTGTAGGGTGCGTCTTTATTGAGGAAAATGGCCGCGCTGGAAGCATCCTTATGAAAATCACCGGTAGCCGTTGCAAACATGTCGATATCGCCTTCGTCCAGCGCAAAGCCTCGCTCGGCAAGCTGTATCGCCGGTGCGATCACTGCGGCGCGTTTCATGCTGCCGTACTTAGCCAGCGCCATTTCCATGCCCGCCACGGTACCTGGCACGCCTACCGCCAGATGGCCATTGGTACTCAAACCTTTGATCACATTTCCGCTGCTATCCAGATACATATTGGCGCTGGCCGCAAGCGGCGCTTTTTCACGGAAATCGATAAACGTCTTGCGGCCGTCAGCCAACTGTATCGTCATGAACCCGCCGCCGCCCAAGTTGCCGGCGGCCGGATACACGACCGCCAGCGCGTAGCCGACCGCCACCGCAGCGTCGACGGCGTTGCCGCCTCTCTTCAATACGTCGACACCTACCTTGGTAGCCAGGTGCTGAGCCGTGACCACCATGCCGTGTTCCGCGGCGACGGGTGCCTGCGACGCCGCGTAAGCGCTGCTGCAACATGCCAGGACCAGCGTAGCGACAAGTTTTTGTGAGTGTGCAGAGAATTTCATATGCGGGATACTCCTCAATTTAGTGGATAGGACACGCCCGTGCACCAATCGAAACGGGCCGCAATTCTGCGGCCCGACAGGTTGCTGCTGCGCCGATCACACCGGCTGTTACTTGGTGGTAGCGGGGGCATCGACACCATTAGTAGGCTTATTCAGCTGCTTGGCCTTGGCAGCGGCCTTGGTCTCGGCCTTCACTTCGGCGCGAGTTTTACCGCTGCTCTTATCGGCCTTTACCGGTACCGGGTCCAGGTCTATATTTTTGTCCAGGTCGCCTGCCTTACGCGCTTCCTTGACTTCCGCCTTGACGTCGGCGCGCGCCTTGCCCGAACCCTTGGCAGCCTTAGGCGGTACGTCGGCAGTATCGATGTTTTTGTTCAATTCGCCGGCTTTTGCTGCAGCCTTGGTTTCAGCCTTGACTTCAGCGCGGGTTTTGCCTTTCTTGGCGCTAGCCGATGCGTCTTCCGACGTAGTCTGGGAAAAAGCAGGTAAAGCAAGGGATAGTGCGAGGGAAGCTGCGAGCAAAGGTAGAATTCTTTTCATCATCAATCTCCAGAGTTGGATTAGACCAGGCACTCACGCAAAAACCGAGTGCAATGGACTTTATAGCATAAATGGCAGCAAGTTTCTTGACCCTACGCCAAGACACTTAAGTTGCAAATATCAAACAAACAATTTCCAAGCTCTGGGGCGACCTATTTACCTTTATCCGTGGCGATTCGGCACGCCAGACTCTCGTGTGCCGGTGCATTTGGGAAAGGCACATTTCGAATCTATTTAGATAGTCGCAGATCGAGTAGGGGACGGGGTTACCCCCGTCGCCCTCTCACACCACCGTACGTGCGGTTCCGCATACGGCGGTTCATTAAACACACTGGAAGCGCCGCTGTGCGTCCAGCAGCGAAACCAACCCTAATACATCAAAGAAGCGTTTAGGATACGCCGCGTTCATATGGCTCGCTCCAGCGTTCCACCAGGGGCCACGTCCGTTGCCTGCCGATTTCCATGCGCGCGTCTTCTCCAAGCCTCGTGCCAATAGCCGCCTCTGACGGGTGGGCGGCCGCTTCCATTGCCGCCATAGCAGGCAGCGCAGTTTGCGCCGTATCCATCCGTCCAATTCCTCCAATACACCTTTTACCTCGGTCAAGCGGAAGTAGGACGTCCAGCCACGCAGAACAGGATTGAGCTCGTTGATCGTTGCACCGAGGCTGCGCGAGGCATTCCCGGCGACGATTTCCCGAACCTTGCCCTGCAATCGCTTTATACTGCTGTCGGCGATTTTCAGACGAGCCTGTTTGTGCGATGTAACGCTGTAGCCAAGAAACTTCCGCTGCCAAGGTCGCGCGACAGCGCTTTTGTCCCGATTGACCTGAAGTTTTAATTTCTGCTCCAGATAAGCGCTCATCGCCGCCATCGCGTGTCGTCCCGCCGCTTCGCTTTTGACGTAGATGTTGCAGTCGTCCGCGTAGCGACAGAACCGGTGCCCCCGCCGCTCCAGTTCGCGGTCCAAGTCCGTCAGCAGGATGTTCGACAGCAACGGTGATAGGGGCCCGCCTTGCGGCGTGCCTTGTGTCCTCGCGCTGACGACCCCTGCCGACAGCATGCCCGCTTCCAAATAACGACGGATCAGTTTCAGTACCCGTTTGTCTTCGACTTGGCGCGCTACCCGCGACACCAGGATGTCGTGGTTCACCCGGTCGAAGAACTTCTCCAAATCAAGGTCGACCACCCAGCGGCGGCCTTCCTTGATATAGCCTTGCGCTCGTTGCACCGCTTGCCAGGCATTGCGGCCCGGTCGGAACCCATAGCTATGTTCGGAGAATGTGGGCTCGAATTCTGGTTGCAGAACTTGCAACAGCGCTTGCTGAATCAGGCGGTCCACCACCGTCGGAATGCCCAGTGTACGCACCCCGCCTTGCGGCTTGGGTATCTCCACTTTGCGGATCGCCGCCGGCATGTAGTTTCCTGCCAGTAGCGCTGCCTTGACGCTGGGCCAGTGCTGTTGCAGCCATGCCTTGAACTCTTCCACGGTGAGTCCGTCGACTCCGGCCGCGCCCTTGTTCCGCATGACCCGCTCATACGCTCGCCACAGGTTGTGACGTTCGACTACGGCCTCCATCTGCCGCAGTCCTTCCGCTTTCGTTTGCCCATCCGCCGCCGTACCCACCTCGGCACCCGGCCCGGCCCTCAACGACATCCGGTCGTCTCTGTCCGTCTCGGGCGCAGTTGCCTGCCTTGTTGCGTCATCGATTTGCATCGAGGTCGAATGTCCTAATCGCGTTGTTCAATGTTCGGGCCTTCGATCTTGGCTTTCCGGCTCGCCGCCTTGTCCTCGACCTACTATGCCCTCTGCTGACTTCTGCATACGCATCCCGGCACCTCGCGATGCCGGTAGCCCACGGCACGCATGCAGATCTCCCCGGGTATGGCGCACTTACCTTCACGCTTATGCCTGTCGGATCTACGTCGTAGCCTTCCGTACAAGTTTCGGGCTTTGATGATTATGGACATCTCACCCGGCTACGCCGCCTCATATCCGCTTCCTGTTCGTCAGGCCAGCGCTTTGCTTCCGGCTTCCTTCAGATTCGCAGTCGCCCACGACACCCTTGCCTTCCGCTAACTCTTCCCCTTGTCGGGCGAGTAGAGGACTTTCACCTCCAAGTCTGTGCGCCCTGCCGGGCGCACCATGAAAAAAAGCTGCCTTCCGGGCAGCTTTCTTATACCTCATCGGCTACGACTACGCCGTTGGCCTAAGCGCTTAGCAGGCTAAGGATGGAGCTCAATTCCTCGCGTATGCTCAATAGATTCACGGCAGGTCCCACGCTGTCGATCTCCGCGCTGGCGTCATTGGCACTGCCCCCTATATGCAAGTTGAGTTTATTACGCGCACCGTTGATCGTAAAACCTTGTTCATACAACAGCTCGCGTATGCGTCGTATCAGCAACACTTCATGGTGTTGGTAATAGCGGCGATTTCCCCGGCGTTTTACCGGCTTAAGCTGTGTGAATTCCTGTTCCCAATAGCGCAGGACATGGGGCTTGACGCCGCACAGTTCACTGACTTCGCCGATCGTGAAGTAACGTTTCGCGGGAATCGGCGGCAACACTATCGCTTCTAATTTGTTTTCGCTCATGTCGGCTCAAAAAAAGGAATTCAGGCAGCGTGTGCAAGCGGCTGGCTGGCGAGTTCGTCTACCATGCCCTTGAGCTTCTGGCTGGCGTGGAAAGTGACTACGCGACGCGCAGTAATGGGAATCTCCTCGCCGGTCTTGGGATTGCGGCCAGGGCGCTGCGGCTTGTCCCGCAACTGGAAATTACCGAAACCTGAAAGCTTTACTGCCTC
>Ga0207137_1108_pt2 | contig 16533 bp, 22 predicted proteins | sample Alteio_BWMinHeat_9_FD_153572 | JGI IMG/M metagenome (GOLD analysis project Ga0207137, IMG submission 153572) | Enriched cells from forest soil in Barre Woods Harvard Forest LTER site, Petersham, Massachusetts, United States -... | ecosystem: Environmental > Terrestrial > Soil > Temperate forest >...
GGGTAGTCGCCGCTATAGTATGAAGCTCTCCAACGATTGCTCTACTACAGGCTACTGAAGGAAGAAATGAATCGAGATTTGTTCCAAGGGGATCAGCTTCCAGAATTCATCTTCGCCCCGAGAACAGACCCCATCTATAACGCTCATGGGTACCTAACAAAGGTTCCTGTGGACGGAATCATCCCGCATTTAATGACCTTCTCTGTACCTGGAGAAACGGTCGTGGACATGTTTGCAGGTTCTGGTATGACTGCGGTGGCCGCAAAAATTACTGGCCGAAATGCTGTCGTAAGCGACATTTCCGTCTTAGGCAAGCATATAGGCGAAGGGTACCTTGCTGATGTGGACGCTCCCGAGATTGCTAAGGTCGGATCAAACGTTGTTGCGAGAGCACGACGCCGATTTAAAGACCTTTATCAAACGGATGCAGCAAAAGGTCGTCAAGTTGAGGCTATCCGAACAATCTGGTCCTTCGTTTATCGGTGTGTCTCATGCGCGAAGGAAGTTGTCTATTTCGACATGCTCAAGAAAAACAATTGGAAGACTCCCTCGATCTGTCCTCATTGTTCTCAGACATTTTCGAAGCGTTCATCGACTTACATCTGTGATGTACCCGTTCTCATCGTCGTGCCGGGTGAAGATGGAAAGCAAATTGAGCTACCCGTAACTAAATCAGACAAAAAGAGAATAAAGCGTGCTGAAGCACATCCAGATCTTGCTGTTGTTCCAAGCAAGGCCATTCATTCAGATCGGGAGATGTATCGACGTTCGGCGTTGGGAAAATGGGACCTTAAAGAGACAAAGCGCTTTTTCTCCGCACGAAATGCCTTGGCTCTCTACTACCTTTGGGATGAATTAAACGCATTACATGATCGAGAGACTAAGAAGAAGTTGCAATTCGCGTTCACGGCAATCCTCCCGCGCGCTTCTAGACGGTATCAATGGAGTCCACAAAGACCGTTGAACGCTGCAACTCAGACGTATTACATTTCCCCGGTCTACTACGAGTGGAATGTCTTCGAGCTATTCGAGCGGAAAATACGGGCTTCAATTCGAGCTGATGAAGAAATACGGACTCGACGTGCTGCTCTTGGATTGTCAAAAAAGACCAAACAAGAATATGTGCTTTGTTCTGCGGCGAAGTTGAAGCACCTAAAGGATAGATCAGTAGACTACGTCTTTACGGACCCACCCTTTGGTAGCAACCTCTTCTACGCAGATATGAGCCTTTTTCATGAGGCTTGGCTTTCTCAAACCACTGACGATTCCGAGGAAGCAGTAATTCACACAAACGGAAAGAGAGCAGAAGGCGCGAATTATCGGTATGAAGCATTGCTTCGCGCAGCTTGTGAAGAAGCCTATCGAATACTAAAACCTGGCCGTTTCTTGTCTCTCGTCTTCGGCAACAGTAGCGGACGAGTCTGGTCTATGGTGCAGCAGATTCTCTTAAGCACCGGCTTCGAGCCACGACCCGTCCATGTTGGCATATTGGACAAAGGGCAACGAAGCGTGAAGGGCCTCACTTCCGGATTTGAAGGTGTCTCAACCCTTGATTTGATTGTGACGGTGAAAAAGCCCGAATCACCTATAGCTCAGCAAACACCAACGAATCAACGTTCTATTGGTGATCTAATCGAGGATGTTGTTTCGGAAATTGACTTTCATGGTCATCAAACACCAAGTCATGTTTACCTGACGGTGCTAAAGGAAGCCTTTGAAAAGCAGTTGCCGGTCGATGAACTTCATTTGGCGCAAATTATCGACGTATTGCGGAAGCGGAACATTCAAGTTGACGCTAAGAGCGGTGAATTTGTCACGACTGCGTAAGGCTTCGGATGATTTTTCCCTCGCGATCAGCCGCGTACAATATTCGTAGGTTGTGCGGACCAATAGGAGTTCATATGAGTGATAAAAAGATATTTGTCGAACGACGACCCGAAGGTGACTACGCTGTCAGGAAACCTAATTCAGAGAGAGCTAGCGATGTATTGCCCACGCAGGCCAAAGCAATAGAACGAGCGCGAGAATTGAATCCTGGTGTGGCGCCCCTAGTCGAGCGCGTTCGCTATACCTCGGGCGGGAAGCCGGATAAGTGGCGCAAACCATAACATTGATCCTCTCCCACCGCTGAGGTTGGTCGCGTTGAGCTGACCCCTTGGAGCCCTTGGAATCTGCGGGGTTAGCGGGTGGCGAATCGGACACGCGTCATTAGCTTCCCAATGGGAAGCTAAGGTATTGCCGTCGAGCTCGGCCCCCGCAGCGGATCTCCATGCTCCCAGGCCTCAACGGTCTCTGACGGATTCCGACGACCAGCTCGCCAAGTAGCGGTGTCGGTCTGGCAGAATTCGAATCCTGCGGCCATCGTATAGTGGCAATACCTCAGTTTCCCATACTGATGACGCGGGTCCGATTCCCGCTGGCCGCTCAGACGCCCCGTTGTTTGCACCGCCCCCTGCGAGCCTCAGTAAAAGTTGTATATGGGTGGAGGACGCAGACTTTTACTGTGCGCCCACCAGGGTCCAGCCAGGCCCATAGGTTTCAGCGGGTTTCGCAACGTCGTTCACGTCCCCGAAGGGGACCGAATCCGGAGAGGGTTTCAACGGCCGTTGCACTACGTCGCTGAGATCGAGGACGATGCTCAGGTCGGTCAACGCCTCAACGGTGGTTCAGAGCTGTTCTAAGACCACTAATCCACCGCCGGAATCTTGGTCAACCAGCCCCACCTTTCGTACCAGTCCATGTCGCGCAGTCGGTAACTCCGCGAATTCCGCGACCGTCTTGAGGTAGGCCAACCCCTTAGGGAGGTGATGGGCGAGTGTGTACTACTTTGCTTTTCCGACATTTCGGCGACCCCAAGCCCAGTTGTCGCCAATTGCAACGAAAACCGTTGCCTGCAAGCCTAGAGAATCAATTGCTCGACAGACCTCGTCGCGCAGATGATCGCGCAAATCCGCCGCGGTCTTTTGCTTCCATTCGCCACTGAATTTCGCGGCAAAGGTATTCGCGGGAAGATGGCTCGGGTAGCTCCTGTCTCGCACCCGAATGTGTTTCCGCAGGCGAAGTCTGCCAAGCAATTTTTTCACGCGACCATAGTATTTGGGCTGTGCACCGTGCAAATCAAATGTAACTACGGCCAACATAGGCTAGTCCCCAGAGAGTTGCCGAACATCGAATCCAAGATACCGCATGACCTTTGTTGTGCGGCCGTTTACGACAGGTAAATCCTCACGGTTGACCCAACCGATCATCTCCTGCACGCAAGATTGACCGAACATATTCAATTTGTAAGCAGGGCTGAACAGAAGGTTAGCCATCCGCTCTTCAGCTGAGTGGGGGCCATACAACAGATATATCAGACAGTCTCGCAGTCGTTTTCCTTCGTTCACTTCAACGAATCTGCGATGCAACGAATCAAGCCCCCCTTTTACAAATCTGAGCAGCTCGCGGAATGCGTGCACAGTGTCGAGGGCATCGACGAGTTCTTCATCGCTAGCGCTTCGAATTGTTTCTGGTGCCCCAAAAACGCGAATGAGCCGCGGATAGTTTTCGGGTACTACTTCCTCCTCAAAATACGCCCAGGGCGTTTCATGCCATTTGCGAATCAGCGCCTCGATATACTTCTCGCGTTCTGGACCAGAACTCAGCGCTGTTTCCTTCCACGCAGAGCCCTTTGCGACAGTCTCTCGAACAAAGCTCACAAAGCCATCTATTTCTAGTCTCAGGGGAATTAGGCCCGCCGACGCCTTGCGCTTGCCAACACGCTCGTATATTCGTCTAACAATGCTGAATGCACTCAGAAATTCTTGATAGGTCTTACGGAAGTCCTCGATGAACAAGTTTTCTTTAGATTCAGTTGCTTCATCTCGGCCAATATTCGGCACCTCAACATGTCCGACTTTTGCCTTCACGTCATCGGCCATTTTTGTCTCGTCTTGCCGCATCCTCTTGTAGCCGGCCATCACCTCTTCATATTTTCGGAGCACTTCGCGCGTCAATACCCGCGCGTGGTTCCAGTAAAAATTGAAAAGCGCGGAGAGCTCCTGCAATCTCGGGTCATCACTATCGATGAGCACGCAGACTTCCTGATTCGACCAAAGAGCGCTGTCCGTCATGTTGGCGGAGCCAACTAGTGCTGCTCGATCTCCAAAGAGATAGAGCTTGGGATGAAACGAGGGCGCAGTGAAGTACCTGATTTCGACCCCGGCTCGGTCTAGCAAACCCTGCAGGGCATATGCTTGAGTCGGAAATCCCAGGCGCACGATTAGACGGACGGTGCTGCCACGGGAGACTAGATGCTGAACGATGGTTGCGTCAGTAAAAAAAGCTACAGCAATGTAGACGTTACTGGGTAAGTCTCCCAATTCGGAGAGCGCTGTGTGTACGAAATCTTTGTGCGAATTACGATTAGTAAAAAGACCGAGCTCGATCATCGATTCCCCCTGATGTGGCAACTACGGACTATGCCGATCGTCTAGACCTTTAGAGATTGCGATATCGCTCGAAAAACGCCTTTGACTGTTCATACGAGAGGGGTTCGAAGTAACGGATCCTATTCCCATAGGAAGCTGATACCTCGCGCGTTGGATGGCAATAGAGATTTCCGCACCCCCATTTCGAAACAATGAATTGGCCGCTGGCTACCAAGCCAGCGTGCCGGACTTTTTCTTTGTCGAAATAAATCGCGACGAGCCCCTTACGGGGTCCGCGGACTTTCTGAAGAAGCCTTTCGCGCACCAAGTATTCGACAAACTTCGAATCGACGTACCACCTTCCGAATGGGGTAAACGGATCTTGGTCACCGAATAAGCCAATCAGATCTAAGCCGTGCATAAAGCAATTGAACCGCTCAATTGAATCACCACACTTTACGACTCGAATAGAGTGCGATATTTGCCGATCTAAGTTCCGGAGCAGACCTTCGTGCTTAGATATGTCCAACTCGTCATCTAAAACACGAAGGGCATTGCGTAAACGCCTCGTCTTGCCAGGCAGCTTTACACTTCGGCTACGTTTCATGTCTTGATTTACGTTTTTTGCGATTTGCGGACTCTCACCATTTGGACGTAGCGCAAAGTTTCGCAGCTAACACTGGCGCCAATTGACAAAAGCCGACAAGCGTTCCTTATCTTTGCCTCCATGAGTTTTCGCCCCGGCTTTACTACGTGTACAGTTTGATTGGGCGCGGTCACGCGCTGGTACGACATGAATGGGGGGCCGATCCATGAGCTTATGGGATGATGCAATCGAGTTTGATCGATCCGCTTTGTATAGCTATCAACTTCGAATTATTCCTCACGCGGAAAACTTATCAGACAAATTTCCGCCAGTAAGCTATCGAGCGCTGACGAATGTGCTGGATACAGTAGCCCGTGCACTCGAAGATGAAGCGACAGAAGTTACACGAGCGTTAGGTTTGCAAGAAGATGCGACGCCTCTGCTAAGAAGAGCACAGCGCTTCTTCTTTCCGAATCGCAAAATACTAATTATTGGGGGCGTTCGGCAGTCCAGTATTGTCATTGAAGCCTTTGTCATTGGCGGACTCTTCTACTACGTCCTGGATAAGACCTTTGGGACTTCAATATCTGAGGCGTACAAAACAACTGCTACGCACGAGAGACTGAAACATATATTGACCGCTGATGTCGGGAAGACCGTTTCCCAGATTTCCGAAAGAGCCGCTCACTATTTGCGGAGGAAACGCACCGCGATCCGCTCGTCGTTTGAGGGACCAACGCGTGATGAGCGCGGAAAGGTGCTGTCTCAACTAAACATATATCTCCCACCGGAGGACATCCAGTAAAGCCCAAAGCGTAGCGGACCACTTCAGACATCTGGGCATATGTCTACTGGATGCGCTCGACAGAGTGTGCTTTGAAATCGTTTGCGATGCGTATTCGCCATGCGGGTGCTGCATTTCCTCTGGAGACCTCGAGCCAAACGACGCAATAGGAATATTCTTGCCCATTGAGATTTTCAAGATGCACTACCCAAACGTTTTCAAAACTGTGGCGGCCAATCAGTCTTCTGGCTGCATTGTTTGGGTGCCAGATGCCTTTGGCTTCGGAAAATACAACTAAATCTTTTCCTGATGCGTATCGAGAGCCCTTTTCGTTTTTATGGGCAACAGCGGCGAGAATCTTATTCTCTACAATTTGCAAGTCTCCGTCCCTGGGAGCAGGCACGAATACATGCTCAGTGGACATATATCCACCATGATTCTGATTGAAGACAAGCCCATCTCCGCCCAACGGGTCGGTGCAAACAGTCAACCGGTTCTTTGGGTCCTCAAAATTGCCAGCGAGGCAAATGAGGAGATTTGCCAACAATTCCCTCGGTAGGAGACCAAAATTTCCAAATGGTCTTCCCTTTCTCAGAAAGTCTGGTGCTTTAACGTGAGGTTCGAGATCCTTCAGAACCGCGTCGAGGTCTCGAATTCTTCGTACGTGGGCCTTCATAGTAGGGCTTGTGAGTATTTCGCGCGGATCAACGCTTAAGCAAGCGCCCCCGGAAGTCACATTCACCAAGCAATACACCAGCGCTCACATTCCTGCTTCCGCATTTACATACGGGGCTCGGACTTCGCGGGTCCGCGCGTTTTCGCGCCACTTCGTAGGGATGAGGTGGCTCGCTATTGAATCCTATCCATTCGGTGCTTGATCGCCCCCAATCATCCGAAGCTCTAATACAGAATCCAGCCTTTCCGCAATTGGCGCAACGGGCCCGATACTTGTGGCGATCCCAGCTCACCCTTCCTCCGCGTTGGGGACGGCCAACAGCATTGATACGTGTGGAGAGCGGGCCGTCTTCAATTTCTATGGTGCCGCATTGAGTGAATGGAACGGCACAAAAGCCTCGGCTACGTCCTTTAAGTATTCCTGCAAGTGTGGACCGTGCGTTCGTGCTTCAGACGCCCCAAGTCCCTTCAATCGGTCGATCGCATCTGCCTTGTCCAATTCGAACGCGGTCGCAGACACGACAGGTTCAACCCTGTACACGGATTGGTGACCAAGCAGGTGTTTAGCTGTGCCAAGCGATCCGGAGGACTGCCCAGCTCCGACGACTTCCAGCAGTTTACGCGCCCAATATAGTTTCCCGGCTGAAAACGTATGTGCCTTTTCAACGGATATTGGAGTTCGTGTGCAGCTCAGGCTAAGCAACCAAGTGTCTGCCCGGTTCCAATTTAGGATTGAGACTGCTTCAACCGCAGCTACACCGCACGGATTATTTGCCCATAACCCGCCATCAATTAATGGCGTACCGAGCGGTAACTTGTGAGTGGGAAAGTAGGTGGGCGCGGCCGAAGTCGCCAAAGCTACATCGACCATCAAGTTCTTGTGATCGGTCGCAAACCGCTCGTGGTGAGAGGTTTTGAAGATGTGTACTTCGCCTGTCTCAAGATTTTGCGACGGAATTGCCAACCTAACCTGGCTATCTCCAAGACGCTTTCCTCCAAGCGCCGCTGTCAATGCCGACTTCAAAGGTAGCGAGTCGTGCTTTCCGCGAATAAAGTGTGTCAATCGCGCCAGCCGGCCTTGATTTTCGAAAATCTGAGGACCAGCCGACTCGTAAAAGCGGACCAGGTCTGACGCACTGAGACCCGCGCCTAGTCCCAGAGCAATTATTCCACCTGATGACGTACCAACGATCAAATCAAAGTAGCGGCCAATGGAATGCGGAAGTTTTGATTCGAGCGTCGCTAGAAACGACGCCGCGAAGACACCTTTGATGCCGCCTCCGTCTATGCAAAGGATGCGTCTCATTCAGGCTGGAAAAATCTCTTCTCCGAGCATCCAGCGCCAAAGCTGAACAGCTCGATCCTTGTTGTCTGTTCTCATAGCTTCTTCGGCGTAAGGCGCTAGATGCGACATAGCCTTGTGCCAGCTGATCCACGTCGCGTAGGTCCATTCCGTATCAGAGAACAAAAGCCTTTCGCCTGCGGGAGTTGCAATCGATTGTGCCCACCATTTGTCGGCCCCGCTGAGCGCTATCGCCTTAAGAATTTGAGCTATGTAATCCGCCGGCCCGCCGCGAAAGATAACGTCAACAAACGAATACAAAAGACATTCAATATGAAAAGAGACTGCCTCTACGGACCATCGCCGCCGCAGATGTTTGAGTGCCTTAATTGCCGGAATGAAATTGCCACCCGCCGACGCATTTTTTCGAGTCAGCGCTTCCTGATGAACTCGCGCGAACGCTTGCACCCACTTGCCTACCTCTGGTCTATAGATAAAAAACGGCTCGATCGCAGCATCGTAATTGTCTTTCTTGAATACTGCGGGAAGGATCTCAACAGGTATATCTAAATCAAGCTTGATGCAAAGACTTGTCGGCCCGTAACGAACTTTTCGCGCGTAGGTAGCACTTTGAAGCAGCGGAGCCGCGACCGCGGCAAAGACTTGATCCCTATTCCAGCCGGATCCAGAGCCGGTACCGGGGAACCACAGCTTGCACAACGCGACTATATCTACGTCATTTATTGTGTATATGGCGGTATCACGACGATAGGAACCTTGAAGAAACAGTTTTGGCTCGAGATCTCCTTTCCCTTCTAAGACGCTTTGAATTCCAGAATATTGCGATGCTGCGCGAGTTGCCCACGTAGTCGCGGGATTGAGGTTACCGAAGAAGGTTTGAAAGCTGGTGGTCAACCCGTGGGTCGCCATTGCCGCCGCCCATTGTCAGTAGTTCCTGCGTGACGATTCTCTGCTCATGCGCGGTGCGCGTCCATTCGGGTGCATTCCGCCTCCGGTCCACTCACCACTACGTAGCCAGACTTCAAAGTAATACAGCCAAAGAACTGACCATGGCATCACGGTATCGACCAGAGTGCGCTGCGGTGTCCATTCGTCCGTCCACGGAAGAAATAGGCATAACCTAGGCGGATCCTGTTCGTATACGTGGGGCAGATCTTTACCATTGGCTAGGATGCTGAGATCGGGATTGCACACCACCACGTCTGGAAATTCACCCTGTTGGTACTGAAGCTCAAGTGTGTAGAGGCGGCCGACAACGGACGGTCGCCCTCGGTAGGTCCACGTTAGCGCGCCTGGATGAAGTTTCCCAGTACCACCAAATGGATTTGCCGACCGAAGAATTCGATATTGCTGTGCGGCTGTTAGCCCTGGAGCTCGGAACGGACGTGCCATCTATCTCCGGCCGTAGAAACTGTTCGGTCGAAGCGGAGCACTGTTGCTCGCCGTTGTAACACCAAGCGCTCCCGCAATGCTAAGTCTCCGGGCAGACCGTGCAGCGTTAATTGCTTGGTCGATCTTGTTGAAGACCGGCTGAACCACAGATTTCCCGAATGCTTTGCTCAAATGCCCGCTCAGTGCATCCTCTCCCTGAATGGATACAAACTCCTCAAGTGTCGTTACTGCATCCCGATGCCAATTGAAAAACGCATCGGCCCTTCGAGAATCTTCGTTCCATTTCTCAGCAAAATTCTCACCCTCTGTGGTCTCATTCGGAATCATGTAGATCGTATCCTTGCCCACGCGGGTAGTTTGAATAAATTTCGGCATTCCTCGAACTGCTTCTATGAATAGATCGAGTTCGTGATCGTATTCACCTGACCTTACGCATTCCTCGTAGGACCACGCAAGCAACGTCGTAACGACTACGGAAATTGGCGCAAGGGATGAATCCTGGCTAGCGAATCGCACATCACGATGACGCTTGCAAAGCTGCACGCCGCGCTTTAGAACGCCCTTATGGCGCTGAGGTTCGGGCAGTCCTTCAACGTCGGCCTTTGCCTCCGCAAATGCAACGCTCCGATATCGTGGCTGCAAGCGCGCGCGATATTCGAATTTGTCTGCGTACGCAATAGGGTGCGTGGGCTTCCAAACGCGATGGTTTTTATCCGGTACCAGTAGGCCACCATTGCTGCAGCGCGAATTCAGAATCGCGGGAGTAACGTCCAGATGAAACTCACCTTCGTACCGTAGCTGCCAACAGCGGTTCTTTTCGCGAAGCATGTCGCGATAGAGTTCATGCTCCTTAAGGCGATCACCAACTAACTTTTTTACCGCACCTGGATTCGATGTTGACCCAATGTCCGACAGGACGACGAGCAGATCGACATCAAACTCAGCTCCAATCCATGGCCGATTCGCTGTTTGAATACGGATTGAGCCATGTGGTGAAACTTCGCCAGTCTTTAAAAAATCGGACTCGGCGCTTGTGAGCCAGGCGCCAACTGCTTCGTAGCTAGTCTTGGCGCGGTCGTACTGCGAATCGGTCGGGTCGAGTTGCTGCCCAATCGCTTCCAATAGTCCGATGAGGTAAGCCTTTCGTTTTGCCTCAAGTTCCAGAGTCGGCAGCATACGATTCCTTTCAAGCGAGCTTGCCGAGCAGTGGCAAGCCCATGGCGGTTGTGGCGTCGGCTCCGAGGTGTGCCAAATATCCGAAGCCGATGCTAAGCAGTACATCCCTTAGCAGAGCGTCGCCAGGCGTCTTAGGCTGCCACTCGTACAATTTCTTCATTCCCGCAATAACCAATGCGGCGAAGGCAGCGCTGTGGCAGAACTGACGATGGTGGGGACTGGTTGCAGGCTCTAGAAGATCAGGGAGTCCAGAGGCAAGTGCGGCAACTATGCCGGCGAACGCAGGATCGGGAAGTCGAGCTGCAGGATATTGATGTTTTAGTACGGCCACCGTACCAAAGGCGGAAACGCCGGCGATTGCCATGTGGGGGACAGCACGCATTTCAGCGCTCCTTGCGCACGCCCTTGAATGGCGCACTATTGGCCTTTTGATCAATGAAGCGTCCGGTGTCGGTGTCCCGTTTAACCCAACGCTCAGTCCTAGGGTTATGCGTTTGAGACCGCTCGCGGACCGCTCCTTGTCGGTGCCCATCGCCAACTGGAGGATTCTTGGCCATTCGTAACTCCTTATTAATTAAGCCATTAATTCCCAGCCGCACCGATCCGAGAGCCAATTTGACCCGTCGTCCAGCGCGTGAGACAGTAAAGTCTCGAAGGCGCAACGATGCGCCTGCGCTTCTGCGATGTCAAGCGCAAGCGAAACGGATACTTTTCACGCATAAGACGGAGGGTTAGTGGCCGAGATCTCGCTGGAGACGCTCGTCGAACAACTAAAAGAAAAGCGTGGCGGTCGAGGGATCAGGGAAGTCGCAGAGCAAATAGGAATTAGCCCGGCAACGTTGTCTCGCGTAGAGCGTGGCAACCTGCCGGATCTCGAAACATTCAAAAATATCTGCCAGTGGCTCGAGGTCGATCCAGGACAAGTATTAGGCTTTCGACCCGCCGAAGAAGTAAACGCAGTAGTTCGAGTTCACTTCAAAAAGGAGGCCACGTTAAAGAAAGAGACGGCTACAGCGTTGGCCGACCTCATCATGGCGGCTCAAAAACAAATGCAGCAAGAGGAAGGATTGTGAAAGGACAAGGGGACTTGTGGAGCGTGGATTCAAGTCATGGTGTGAGCAGCGATCCCTTGAGCTTAGAAAGGAGCTAGGTCGACGCACGACGGATCCCCTCGACCCACACGAGCTCGCGAAACACCTGAAGCTTCGGGTGCGGACGGTTAATGAAATTGAGGGCGTATCGAAAGAGACACGGTCGGCACTTGGAGCAGACGGCGCCGGATGGTCCGCCGTAACGTTGGAGCTTCCGAATTGTAAGCTCATCGTCCTTAACGACACTCACTCAGAACGTCGTCAATCTAGCGATCTCACTCACGAGCTTGCTCATCACCTCCTAGAGCACCGTCCCTCGGAACTTGATGTGTCGGAGGCCGGACATCTGATGCTCGAGAGTTACAGTCGAAAAGACGAAGAGGAAGCGGATTGGCTATCAGGTTGTTTACTGCTTCCTCGCCCAGCCCTCCTGCACATCAAACGTCACATGAGGGATGAGGAAGTCGCAGCCGAGACCTACATGGTTAGCAGGGCGATGCTTAAATATCGGCTGGACGTGAGTGGTGTCAACTATCAATTGAGAAAGCACCTAAGGGCACGTTAACGCCCATCCCTTTCTGATGCTAGGGCACTGGGTTCATCGTGAGTTTCGAAAACCATTCGTCCTCAATCGCCCTTCGACCGGCATTCCTAGGACCTAACACTGGCAACGTGACGCCAGATTTAAGTGCCTCGCGATACGTCCTGAGCTCCTTCTGCACGTCTGGCTCCCGCATCTCACGCGCATAGCCACCCCGTGCAACGTGTGCCAGGAAGACGCGCCATGATCTCGGCCGAGCAAACCGCTGGTGAATGCGGTAGATGTGGCAGTCGCGACAGACAACATACGCCGCGGGCTCAGACCAGCTATATTCTTGGCTATAGTCTTCGTCGTGATATTCGAACTTTACAACGGTGTTAGGCCCACCGGGATCTCCGCAAAGACGGCAGGGTCCCGCTAGCTTCTCTAGCTCTTCTGGCGAAAATCGGCGCTGCATCGCTCTGTACTTCGCCATGCGGTCGTCCCAGGAGTAACCGTTGTACGGATTTGACATTAGCGATAGTCCGGGCAAGCAACGCTGTGTTGGTAGCTTTCGTAATTGTGTGGCGGCCGCAAAAATTATTTGCGTTTCAAATGACAATGCTAATTTTGCGCCTTCTAGCTGTCTTCGGCAGTATTTGGGTAATGCAGGCTTCAGCTGCGGAGAAGTACCGTGATGCGCATCAGCGTGCCGCTTTCGTGAAATCTCATCCTTGCCCGTCAACCGGAAGAGGCCGTGGTGCCTGTCCAGGCTACGTTGTAGACCACATCAAACCACTTTGCGCGGGTGGCGAAGATCATCCGCGTAACATGCAGTGGCAGACCGTCGCGGACGCAAAGATCAAGGACCGCAAAGAGCGCGCGATCTGTAAACATACTACGCCGCAAAGCCATCACTGAACACGTAGTTTAGCGGGGGGCGCAAATCCGCCGCTAAACCTGCAACGTTGTTCCCCCTGAATACAAGGCGGTCGTTCTAGTTTGCGAATTGCGCGCAAACTTTGCGCTGAGGCGCTCGATGTTTGCTGCACAGTCGGTTGAGTGCTTTGCAGATTGGCGCACAATGGTCCGTTACGGTTTCGGGGGCAAACCTAGCCGCTGACGAACAATTGGATCATTGCCGGAATATTCCTTTTCCTTCTCCAATTGTTCAATCTCTTCCTTTGTCATTGGTCCCGCAGTCTGTGGCAGCGGACTTGTCACTTCAGAAGTTGCTCTCGGTTCTGACTGTGTTGGATCGGACGACATGTCAGGTTTCAGTGGAGTGACCTCCGGAAGTCTATTGGGCACCGGGGGAATCGCAGCAGGGGTATTCAAAATAGTGCTTTCGGATGGCTTAGGGATTTCGCTGATGGTTGGTTTAACCGAATTGGTGTTTGGCGGAAAGAAGGTCGAATATATGAGCGAAATAGCCACAAGGATTACGCCATATGCGACAACGGTAAGCATAACTCCGGCCCCAAAAGCAAATTTGTAACTGCTCATTTTGTAGGCATAGTTACTTAACTCCACTTCGTCCCTGAGACTTAGGAAATGAGGGAAATACTTCAGGCCAAAGTGAAAGCCGACAAAGAAGAACGGGATTGAAGGTACCCACACCCACATCAGAAGATCATTTCCGGTCATCTAGTTGCCTCCCAGTGCTTCTCCGCGCTAACGCGGCCGGTAGTAAACAGTCTTTGGTGTCGTGATGTGCTGGACCGTCCTGCCATCCAAGATTCAAAGACAACGGATGCGGTACATGTCCCGTGGCGCTTCGCGCATCATAGCTAAACCATCAAGGGGTGCCAAACCCCTCACGGAACCGTCAAAGTCCGCAGCTGCTAGCGCTTGGGAAGGCGATTCGCCAGACGCGACTCGCAAAGGGTATTTCTCAGGAGAACCTGGCCCTTCTCGCTGAGGTAGACCGAAGCTACGTCGGTCGAATCGAACGAGGCGATAACAACGTTGCGATACTCACTCTTGCCAAGATCGCCAACGCGCTCGGGCTCTCCGTCGCAAAACTAGTGCAAAGAGCCAAGCTCTAGCGAATTCGCGTCCCGGTGCTTGCGTGCGTGCAGCCAGGCGTCCGCTCGTCCCAGGTGGAGAATCCAAATTGCATTGGGTCCATCGTGTCTGGACGAAAATAGTCCATTCGCAGGGACTCTTCGAGCCTTAAACACATCCGAGTTGACGCAATGCTGATTGAAGGCACTTTGCACAACCTCGTCGAATGTTTTGGGCATTGGCAAGCCTTTGGTACGGCGAATGCGTTCTAGCGTATCGATGACCTTAGGGCGAGGAAGGCCCTTATCACCATGCGGCCGTAGCGCCTCTATTAGGTCCGCGATGTACGGGTTGTCTCTCCTAGTCTTCTTTTTCCGCAACGCGGCATTCGCTTCCTGTATCAAATCCTCGAGTGGGTCTTCCATGCAGTCTCCAATCTCCGGTGGGATGTGCAAAGAAGACAAACTAGGCGCATCGATCCCAGTAGTAAACAAAGTGATGTGATCCCTTATCGCCCAGCTTAGTCACCCCAGTGACCACATCACTTTGTTGACAACTTGAAAACTTTTCGCTAGCGCGCAGCAGATCTCAAGGCCGGTACGAACAGCCGGTCTGTCGTAACTCCGCAGTCCTTCAAGCCGTTGCCCCCTTTTCGTTCCGAGGGGACAGTGCGCGCCTATGGATTGCTCCGATCCCCAGAAGTGGCAAGCGCCGCCAGAGCTGCAACAGATGCTGCTCGACATCGCCGAAAGCGCTGACGGTGGGACGCATCTATCGTTTATCGAATTCGCCAAATTGATCGTCGCCGTTCTGGTCGATGCCATAGAACCCGAGCAGATCGCGGAATCCGCCAAGGCAGATATCGTCAACGAACTTTGGAAGAAATACACATGGCGAAGAAGAAAAATATAGTCACCGAGCAATCGGTATGGTCGCCAAAGCTGACAAGGCTCGGGAAGACGATTCGCAAACTGCGACGCGCGAAGCAATACTCGAAGGTGAATCTTGCAGCGCTCGCATGGACCAACCCGGACTATATCGACCGGGTAGAACGGGGCGAAGAGGACGTGGTGTTCGTGACGCTAGTCAGGATTGCCCGAGCGCTTGGAATGTCCACCGCCAAGCTGATGCGAAAGTCGAAGCTCTAACCGCGCAGTTCTTCAGGAATTTTCTCTCCGTTGCCCATTTGTGCATTCAGCACAGATGGTGTGCATCGTGAGTTCTCCAACTCTAAGCAAGTGGCAAAGGCTGACCGGCGTGCAGCGCGACATGCTGCGCGACGCTATCTGTTCGGTCAGCGAAGTCGATGTCACGTTCGAGCAGTTCGCCGAGACTGCCAGATCGTTCATGGAGTCGATCGCGGGGCTGGAGACGCTCACGGAAGTCGAATCAACCCATCTCGTTGACAACCTCTGGAGAGACTACATGGCAAAGAAACCGAAGAAAGACAAGAAGGCCGCCGACAAACCGGCGAAGCAGGAAAAGAAGCATGAAGAAGCACCGAAGGCAGCGGAATCCGCAGCTCCCAAGAAGGCGGATACCCCGCCTGCGGCGCCGAAGGTCGATCTCAACAAACCAGCGGTGAAGAAGGCGATCGAGGAAGGTCAGGCCGTTCTCAAGGATGGAAAGTCGAAGGCCGATGCAGCCTGGACGATTTACGGGCGCCTGAAGGATGAGGACAAGGAGCTGATCGTCGCCGCGTTCGTCAAGGGCGCCACGCTTACCGAAAAGGGCGCCCTGACGTATTGGTACAACTGCCGCAAGCGTGCGGCCAAAGAGGTCAAGGCACCGGCGAAGTAGGCCCGTTGCACACGGCCGTTAGTCACGAGGGGCCCGCCGTCCGTTGCGACGCCGGGTCCTTCGTTTTCCAAGCCTAGTGGGAGGTACTTGGTGAAGGGGGACAGGATCGTTCAGCGGGCGCTCAGACTCCTCGAGGCGCGAATCCGAGGTGGATGCACCCTATCCTCGCCATCGGCCGTGCGCGACTATCTGCGCCTGCTCCTAGGCGAAAGAGAGCACGAGGTGTTTGTCTGCATCTGGTTGGACGCGCAGCACCGACTAATCGCCGCTGAAGAGATCTTCCGGGGCACGCTGACTCAAACTTCCGTGTATCCAAGGGAGGTCGTCAAGGCCGCGCTGCAATCGAACGCCGCAGCCGTCATTTTTGCGCACAACCATCCTTCGGGAGTAGCTCAACCCAGTCAAGCCGATGAGCTGTTGACTCGCAATCTGCGCGACGCACTAAAGCTTGTCGACGTAAACGTGCTAGATCACTTTGTCGTGGCTGGCGCACAGGCGCTCAGCTTCGCGGAACGTGGTTTGCTTTGACATGTCGTTGTCGCTGGCGAGGCTCAAGCGCCCGCAGCTCCCACCATCTCCGACGTGATCTTTATGGAATGAATTTCGCCGCGCCCTGGCTCGGACCCTCGATCAGCATGGAGTCCGCTTCCACCTTGACCGCCCCCGGATAGCGCATCGCCTCGAACTCCGTCATCCGGTAGCGCGTCTTTCGCAGCTTGCCCGTCGTGGGGTTTGGATATACAGTATCATCATGCAAGAGAAAATCAAGTACCCGTTCAGGATTTACTTC
>Ga0207137_1138_pt1 | contig 16479 bp, 13 predicted proteins | sample Alteio_BWMinHeat_9_FD_153572 | JGI IMG/M metagenome (GOLD analysis project Ga0207137, IMG submission 153572) | Enriched cells from forest soil in Barre Woods Harvard Forest LTER site, Petersham, Massachusetts, United States -... | ecosystem: Environmental > Terrestrial > Soil > Temperate forest >...
CGGAAAAATCGGAGGGGCGCCGCCGCGGCCCAAACCGTTCCCCTTGTAATAGTCGGGCTCATCGGGGCCTTCCGGCCTGCGGCCCAGGTTCAGCGTCACCATTCCGGCCGGGCTGAACCGCATCGCTGCATGCGTACCTTTGTCGACCACCCACAGATTGTCGTACTTGTCGAATCGGACCGAGTGCGCGTATCCGAGCCCATACACTCCCTTGCCCAGTTCTCGCACGAATTTGCCGGTCGAATCGAATTCCAGAAGCTGCGTGGTCGCGTTACCGTACAGCGGACCTGAAGTCGCGCTGCCAGGGTGATTGAGAACTACAACCGTACCCTTGGAGTTGACCGCGACACTCAGCACTTCGCCAAGATTCATTTGGTAATTGAGCTTAAGGAAGTTCGGGTCCGAATCGAACGGAATTAACGGAGGTGTCTTTTGCCCAAAAGCTGGCAGCGCCAGCAGCAGGAGCATCGCAAAACGCATGGTAATCCTTTCTAACCGGAAATATCCGTTGCTTACGAGTATTAAGGATACCCTAAAATAACTCGAATGGTAATGGCGCGCCAAGGCCCCTTCAAATAACCTTCAGACCGAGACCCGTGCGAACCGGATGAGTTACAGTGAGTGTTCATAGTGAGGAAATGACTTGGCTACACCGGCCGCAGCGCCGGCGATGGAGTTCGACGCGCTGGAGTGATAAAATTCCGAGAGTTGGCCGATCCCCAAGGAGCAATTACAATGACACATCGTTACGCCGCTTGGATAGTAATAAGTCCTGTGATGCTGGCCTTCTTGGCCGTTCCGTGCCTTGCGCAGGATCCTAGCGGACGCGAAGTTGCGGCGGCCCTAAAAAGGAAAGACATCCCGCCGGCTCCACGCCTGGCCGATGGGCATCCGGACCTAGGCAACGGGAAGGGCGCCTGGGCCTCGCCTGCCATTGACAACCTGGGCGGCGGGAAGACTCCCCGGGGAGCGGGAGAAGCGCAGCCAGAAAAGGTAGTCGAGGTCCCCATGCTTCCCTGGGCCAAAGAAATCTTCGACAAGCGCCAGAGCAACAGGGATATTCAAGATCCTGAGGCCTATTGCCTTGTGCCTGGGCATCCACGCTATTCCGCGAATCTCTTCCCATTTCAGATCTACCAACTCCCGGACCGGATTATCTTCGCTTACGAGAAACTCAATTCGTTCCGAATCGTATACATGGATGGCCGGAAACATACACCAGCCGACAAATGGAATGTGAACTTTCAGGGCGAGAGCATCGGCCGTTGGGATGGCGACACCTTGGTAATTGACATCGTCGGGAGCAATGACAAGTCCTGGCTAGACGCGTCCGGCCATCCCAAGACCGAGCAACTTCACTTGATCGAACGCTGGCACCGGGTGAACGAATTGATCATGCACTACGAAGTCACGGTCGACGATCCAGGCGCTTATTCCAAGCCTTTCACGAATAGTTGGAACATGTTGTTCCACCCCGGCATGGAGCTTTTAGACTACGTGTGCGAGGAAAACGACACCATATTGAAGCGGCTGAGGCCGGACAAGTAGCACGGCGTCATTGGGAGGAATCATGAAGATCGCACTGACTGCGACGATTGTTATAATCGCTGGGTTCGGGGCTTATGCCCAGAGCTCCCCGACCGTTCGCCTGGAACCGCCCGTCCCGACCGGCCCCCCAATCAATTCGGCGCCCAATCCCTATCGCACCGTCAGCGGCTGGTTCAAGATGCCCGAGGGCAGGACCTTTGGCTCGACGGGCGGTGTTGCTGTCGATAAGCGCAACCACATCTGGGTGGCCGAACGATGCGGTGTAAAAGGTTTTATCGCCGCCTCCTGCGCCGATTCTAAGCTCGACCCCGTCTTCGAGTTCGACGAGAACGGGAAGCTGCTGCACAATTTCGGCGGCGGGTTGATGGTCATGCCCCACGGCATCAGCGTGGATGCGGACGGAAACGTGTGGGTAACCGACAACCAAGGAAAAGATGGCAGGGGTCACCAGGTGTTCAAGTTTTCTCCCGAAGGAAAAATACTGATGACGCTCGGCACGCCAGGGGTGGCAGGTTTGGGGCCCAATCTCCTCGATCAGCCGAATGCCGTCGCGTTCGCTCCTAATGGCGACATTTTTATCTCCGAAGGCCATAGCGCGGAAGGCGGCAATCGGATCGTGAAGTTGTCAAAAGATGGGAAGTTCATCAAGGCGTGGGGCAAAAAGGGGAGCGCGCCCGGGGAATTTGATCTTCCGCATTGTGTGGCCTTCGATTCTAAAGGGCGCCTGCTGGTCGGCGATCGCAATAACAACCGCATCCAGGTCTTCGATCAGGAGGGGAACTTCATCGAACAATTCACGCAGTTCAGCCGGCCCAGCGGGATTGCGGTCGACAAGAACGATGTCATCTACGTGGCGGATTCCGAGTCTGAGTCCGTCTCGAAAAACCATTTCGGCTGGAAGCGAGGCATCCGTGTGGGAAGTATGAAGGACGGCAAGATCACAGCATACATTCCCGACCCGTTGGAAACCAGCACGACGACAAGCGCGGCGGAAGGCATCGCCGTCGACTCCAAGGGTGTGGTTTATGGGGCGGAGGTCGTCCCCAACGATCTGAAGAAATACGTGAAGCGATAGCGTGCAAAGCGTCTTGTTGAGGAACTCGCGCAAAACGGAGCGCGGCGCGAAGTAGTTCCTCGCATGTAGGGTGGTGCGCGCCGCACCCTTTGCGCTTCGAAGGAGGATTGGCATGAAAAAAAGGTTGGCGCTTTTGGTGGCCGCCGCTGCGGTTATCTTTACCGGTCTGTATCTGGTCATGCCTCGAACACCGGAGCGCATCGCCACAGGGCACTCGACGCTGCCTTCCGAGGCTGGCGCGAAAACCGTGTTGAATGCAACGTACCGGCACCGGCAGTGGGTGAACGTTGAAGCGGGCTCATCGAGCATTCGGGCCTTCATCGTCTATCCGCAGCGTTCCAACAAAGCTCCGGTGGTGGTGCTCTCTGCAACCGGACAGGGAGCGAGCGACTGGATTCGCGCCGTAGCGGATCAAGTGGCGGCCGAAGGTTTCATCGCCATCGTGCCGGATGTCTTGTCGGGTCTAGGCCCCAACGGCGGCGACGCCAACGATTTTCCCAGTGCGACGGCAGTGGCCGATGCTCTTGAGCGGCTGGGGTCGCGAGAGATCGCGCGACGAACCGAAGCTGTCCGCCAATATGCGATCGAGTTGCCTTCGGCCACGAGTCAGAGCGCCAGCCTCAATTTCGATTCGATCGGGCGCGTTGCGACAGTCGCAGTGGGCGAGCACACGGCCAGCTTTTCGGGGAACGCCGACGTCTGGCCACGGGCGATCGCGTATCTGGCCAAGCAAACCGGTGATCGGCCGGTCGGAGGTGTGAATCCCGACGCGCCCGAGGATCACTCCGCTCACATTGGCATGGCCATGGCGCAGGGACGCGGCTTTCCCAAAGTGCCCAATCTGCCAGCCAGCGGCTTTAATGCCAAAGGAACACTGGCGAGCTCGAAGCTGCGCAAGGAGTTCGTAGACATCCCCATGGAGCACGTGAAACTTCACACCTGGGTCGAGTATCCCGAGGGCGACGGGAAAGCGCCGATCGTGATTGTCATGCAGCATGCCCCGGGGATGGATGAGTGGCAGCGGGCCCTCGCCGACCAACTCGCCCTAGAAGGATTCATCGCCATTGCACCCGACCTGAATTCCGGGCTGGGACCAAACGGCGGCAACTTCGATTCCTTCGTGGACGCCGACTCGGTGTCCCGAGCCATTGCACGCCTCAACGAGAAAGACATTCTCGATCGATACATAGCCGCGCGCAATTGGGGCATGAAGCTAGCCAGGGCCAGTGGCAAGAGCGCGAGCATCGGTTTTTGCATGGGCGGCGGCAACAGCTTCCGGCTCGCCGCCGAAGTCCCAGAGTTGAACGCCGCAGTGTCATACTACGGGAACCCGTCGAAGAGTCTCGACTTTTCAAAGATTCACGCGCCGGTGTTGGCATTCTATGGCGAAGAAGATGCCCGTGTGACTTCCACTTTGCCTGCGACGCAAGCCGCAATGAAGGAGAACGGCAAATCCTTCGAGGCGCACAATTATCCACACACCACGCACGGCTTCGTCGAGTATCAGACGCTGGCCGGAAACCTGGAAGCGCTCACCGACGCGTGGCCCAAGACGATCGCGTTCCTCAAGAAGCACACTCAGTAAAGGGGAACGGTGATAATCAAAAGGAGAGCGAGGACGAGTATGAAAATGAAACTAGCGGTTCTGCTGACGGGCATTTTGGCCGCTGTCCCGGCGATGGCCCACCATTCGTTTGCAGCGGAATTCGATTTCAAAAAGCCGGTTGCGCTCACCGGGACCGTGACCAGGGTGGAGTGGATCAATCCCCACGCGCGCTTTTACGTGGATGTGAAGAGTGCCGACGGCAAGGTCGCGAATTGGGAGTGCGAGCTGGGAAGCCCGAACACCCTGATGCACAAGGGGTGGAATCGAAACTCGCTGAAGCCGGGCGATCAAGTGTCCGTGGATGGCTTCTTAGCCAAGGATGCCCCCAACGTCGCCAACGCCCGTGAAGTGAAATTGGCAGACGGCAGGAAGGTCTTTGCCGGATCCGAATACGCCGCCGAGGGCGAAGCCAAATAAGCGTGGCGTGCGGCACGCATCGCGGCTGCATCCGTTTCTCCGGTGCCGGCGCGGACTTTGCTCACATACAATGGTTTCGAACTGCCGAAATTCGGTTCGGCGCGAATAATTAAGGCGCTCTCGAACGGCGGTAATTCAGGGGATGCTTCTTCTGAATGCTAAACTGAGGTCGGAGTCGTCATGGCGTTTCCGGTTTCACCCTACATCGAAGAGCAGGACGGCGCGCTCAAGATCGCAGGTACTCGCGTGTCGCTTGCTTCCGTTGTCATCAGTTTTACGGATGGCGAATCTCCGGAAAAAATCGTCCAGTCGTTTCCAACGCTGATGCTCGCGCAGGTGTATGGCGCTATTGCCTACTACCTCGAGAACGAAACACTAATCAACGACCACATTGCCGAAATGCAGCGTGCGTTCGAGCGATCCGTGCCTCCGCTGAGCCAGACGAATCCCGAACTCTTTGCCCGCCTCAAAGCCGCCCATCGCCCAATTCGTTCGAAGCGTACGTGACTATCCGCTTCCCGGCGGATGAGGATCTCAGGACTGGCATCATCCTAGGTTTGCGCTCTCGCGAACCGACAATCGACATTCTGGATGTGAAAACTGCCGGATTCCGTGGCATGAAAGATCCAGCGCTGCTCGAACTCGCTGCCCAGCAGGGCCGGAGCCTGATCACCCACGACCGCGAAACGATGACCCATTATTTTCGAGAGCGTGTTGCTACAGGCAAGTCAACGCCAGGTTTGTTTGTCGTTTCCCAGCAGCTGAGTGCCATCGGGGGGATCATCGAATGGCTGCTCCTCGCATGGACAGCATCCCAGGCGGAAGAGTGGCATGACCAAATTGTTTACGTGCCCCTCCATTGACCCTCGCTCCAACCCTGCGTCGTGTTCTGTTCCTTATCAACTGCTCTGAAGTAGCAGAATTGAATCTGTTGATCTATCGAGGTCTGTATGCGATGGTCAGCCTCTTCAAGGGATTGCCAGTCCCTCAGTTTAGCTGACTATGATAAACGAAGAGATCCCCCTCCGCGTTTGAGCAACCTACTTTTTGAAGCTCACGGCGTCAATCAAACACAATTCACTAATGGCCGGGCGATCAAGTGTTGGCAGACGGCGGGAAGGTCTTTGCCGGATCCGAATACGCCGCCGAGGGAGAAGCCAATAACTCACCAGGGCTGGGTAACGTTAGTCACGTGTTCGCGGTCGGGTGGCGTCAAGCAGATGCCGATGCAAAGGAACGGGAGTTCCGGATGCGGATTATGGCCGCGATGGAATTTCGCAATGGGCTCTGAATAAACATCTCCGGCCTTAGCCTTTATCAGAACGCCTTCCTGGAAGTGAGCTTCGAAGATCCCCTGCAGCGCAATAAAGAACGTCGCCCCGTTATGACAGTGCCAGTTGGTGTAACCACCCGGGGCTAGTTCCGCGTTGTAGATTTGGACCTTGACCTCCGGATCCCGGGGGATCGACGCAAACAATTGGTCGAACAGAACATTACGATAGAGCTCCTGGCCCGGTTTGGTATAACCGCTCAGGCGAAGTTTCAATTCTTGATAGTCTTTCTCAATTGACATATGAGTCCTTTCTACCGCAAGTTTGTTTCGCGTGCGCGTTGGTCCGGCGCGATCTTCGGATTCGCAAAAATGCCCTGAATCGCATCGCTGTGTTATAAGTATGGCGAACTCATGCGCATCCCGACTGCACTTGCCGGAATAATGCTGGCTGCGGTGGCGCTGCTGGGACACCACTCGACTGCTCCCTACGATCTAATCCACGGAACGATCATCGAGGGAGTCGTCACCCGGCTCGATTGGGAAAATCCGCACGCCCACATCTCCCTGGACGTTACCGGCGAAGAAAACGCGATCGAACACTGGAGAATCGAACTCGGTAATCCAGGTCAACTCCGCCGCTTAGGCTGGACCCAGAAGACCATAAAAGCAGGCGACAGGGTTACAGTCACAGGCGGTCGCGCGAAGAACGGCAGTTTCAACCTGCGCGGGGTTTACATTCAGCTCCAAGATGGCAGGAAGCTGATGTGTCTACCTGGTCCGGATCAATAGGGCTGCGCCGCATTCTGGCCTCTGGCGCCAACACGCGACCAAATCGCGTAAATCGGGAGGCCCAAGCACACGATCGCCAGACCCGGCCACGTGTACTGCGGCTTGTAGCGCAACAGGACTGAACAAATCCAGACCGCCATTACGATGTACAGCGCCGGAAGAATTGGATAACCAAAAGCCCGGTAGGGACGCGTTGCCTGCGGTGCGCGCACACGCAGGATGAAGACGCTCCCGATGGTGAGAATATAAAACACCAATGCCGCGAAGATGATGTAGTCGAGAAGCTGTCCATAAGAACCGGAGATACACAACAGTGCCGTCCAGAAACCTTGCAGGACCAGGGACGTCACCGGGGTTCTGTAGCGCGGGTGAAGCTTGCCGACCGATCGGAAAAAGAGACCGTCTTGGCTCATCGCGTAATATACTCGCGCTCCAGCGAGCGTCATTCCATTTACGCATCCAAACGTTGAGATGAGGATCGCGGCAGCCATAAGGTAGGCGCCCGCGGACTGAAAAATGTTTTCTAAGACTGCGGTCGCCACCCGGTCTTCAGACGCATATTGGATACCACGCGCAAAAACCGAGGTTCCACCCGGATCGCCATGCAAGGGCAGCACGCTCAAATAGGCAAAATTCGCCAGGATATACAAGGTAAGCACCAGGCCCGTGCCGAGCGCCAGAGAAAGCGGTAAATTGCGCCTGGCATTGCGGACCTCGCCCGCCGTGAACGTGACGTTATTCCATGCATCGGCGGAAAACAGGGAGCCAACCTGCACGATGGCGAGAACGGCGAAGAGTCCCACTAGCTCAACCACGCCACCGGCACCGGTTGAAACGGGATGCAGCACGGAAGCCGAGGCGTTATGCCAAAACGCACTCCAGCCCGGGCCAAAGTTTTGCGCGATGGCTGCCGGATCGCGCCCCACCGTGAAGCCGATGACGATGAGACCCAAGAGTGCCGCGGCTTTCGCCGTGGTGAAGATGTTTTGTACAAGCGCTCCTGTCTTCACGCCGAAAACGTTGATCACGGTCACAATGGCGACGATCACAATGGCAGCCAGGTTCGCCGTGTTCAAGCCGATGTCCATATTGCCGACGGCGATCGATCCTACTCGGAGAGCGGGTACGTGGGCTATTTTCAGGAGCCAGTGGCTTGAAGAAACGGAGGGGAAAAACACTCCCAGGAACTTGCCGAATGCTACGCCCACGGCGGCGATCGTGCCCGTCTGGATTACGAGAAACAATGTCCAACCATACAGAAAACCCCACATCGGACCGAGGGCCTCCCTCAGATAGACATACTGGCCACCCGCGCGGGGCATCATGGCGGCCAGCTCTCCATAGCTGAGAGCCCCGATAATCGTCATGATCGCTGTGATGATCCAGGCCGCAATCAATAGCGCCGGCGAATCCACGGAACGGGCAATATCGGCGGAAACAATGAAGACACCCGAGCCGATCATCGAACCGACTACTATGCAGGTCGCGCTATAGAGTCCTAGCCCCTGAACAAACTGCGGCTTCTCGCCGGTGGCGGGCAGCTTGCCGTCGATAGCGGGCGAGGCCGAAGGGGGTGTTTCCATCATCACGTCCTTACTCGCCAGTGTATCCTCGTTCTTTATGGGTGTGCGCACGTTCACGCGTTCCTTATTAGCCTTGCTCGGAAGCGGGAGCGCATTCGCGGCAACGCCGGATTGCGGCCGCACCTGCCTTAGAGACGTTCTGGATCGATATTTAGGTGCGGTCGTGAAGCCTAACTGGATGCGGCGAGGAGAGCCGTTTCTACCCCCAAGAGCAAGCGGCAGCGCGCGCAAGTCTTGGCGAGTCTACTCAGGGACGGTTATTGAAGTTTTGCTAACAAGCTGCGTATGTCATTTTCCGTCTGTTTTGCGGGCCGTTCGGATAAGGCCGCTTGGAGTTGTTGTTTGGCTGAGCTACGGTCGCCCTTCTCGAAGAGCGCCACGGCGTAGTGATAGCGATACATCGCATTTGCCGGATCCTTGCGGGTGAGCCTCTCTAGAACCGGAAGGACCGCCGCCGAATTACCCCGTCTAACGTGAATCCAAGACAAAGTATCCTCGATGGCCGGCTGGTTGGGCGCTTTGCGGCTCGCGGCTGTGGCGAGTTGCAGCGCTTCATTCAGGTCGCCTCCCGTTTCGGTCAGCAGGAACGCCAGATCGTTTAGAACAACCGGGTCGTCCGGCATCTGAGACAGCGCCTTGCGATAACTGGCGATAGCTTCCTTTTTCTGTCCCCCTTCGTCCTGAATATTTCCAATAGCCGCATCCAAGCCCTTGGATTGAGGGGCAAGCTGGCGGGCTTGCTGCAAGGCCTGGAGAGCGGCCGGCAGATTCCCTTGTTTCCGCTGAAATTCGGCCAGACGAATCTGAACTTCGGCAGATTTCGGATTCTGGGCGGCTAGCTTCTGCAGTTCCGAAAGAGCGATGTCCGGCTTACCTGACTTTTCAGCGGTAGCTACGAGCAACGCCGCTTTGCTGCCCGACTCTGGGCTGTGCTTCAGCTCCGCTTCCGCAAGTTGTATAGCGCGGTCCGGTTGGTGCTGGCCTAAGTAGCTGTTGATCAGGCCCGCCAGTGGATACGGATTCGGGTCACCCTCGCGGTACACCTTGCGAAAGTGCATTTCGGCCTCCGCGTAGTTCTTTTGGTTTAGCGCAATGATCCCCAGTTGTATTTCAACCGGAGCGGCGTTTTTCGTGCTCCGGCCAAGTTGTTCGGCTTGCGCTTTGGCTTGTGCATAAGAGCCAAGCCCGGTCAGCGCCATGATTCGAAACAGCCGAGCGGTCGGATCCTCTGGCCTAACGGCCAGGACCGCGCCAGCTTGATCTAGCACGAAGGAATAGTTTTTTCGTAAGAGGCCGATCTGCGCGAGAGCGAAATGAGGAGCCACGACCTGCGGGTCTATTTTCACGGCCTGCTGGAATCGCCCTGTCGCCGAATCGAGGTCGCCTTTTGCCATGAGCGCTTGTCCGGCCATCATCTGGAGACGGCCATCCTCGGGCATGTCTTTCGCTAACTCGTTGGCGAGCACCGAGGACGCCTCGATGTTTTTCGCGCCGCCAAGCTGGAATAAGATCTGTGCTTTCAATGAACGAGAGAAAACGTCCTTGGGGTCTTTTGCCAGGATAGTTTCCAGGAGTTTGAGAGCCTCGTCGCGGCGGCCCATGGAGACGAGCACCCCTGCCTCTCGCTCCTTATAAGTGGTCTCATGCGCCCGATCTCGCGATTGGCCGCGCTGGTAATCGGCCAACGCTTTCTGCCAGTTGCGGATCAGAGCGTGGAAATCACCCACCAGCAAGTCCGCTTGTGAAATGGTTGCTTGCCGCTGCACCAGGGAATCCAGCAGCTTCTCGGCTTCGTCGGGCTTCTGCTGGCGATAATATTGTGTGGCCAAACGGATAACGGGCGTAGAGTTAGCGGGGTTATTCGCAATCCATGACTTTAGCAGCGCCTCACCGTCCTGCTGCCGGCCATGGGTGGCGTAGAACGAATATAACAGCTCATAGGGAGGCGCATATTGAGGATGTTTCGCAATGGCGTCACGCGCGGCCCGCTCGCCTGCCTCGACTTGATCGTCTCTGAGCAAGGCCTCCGCGAGGTCGGTCGAAAGCTCCAAAGATTCGGGTGCATTTCTCAGCGCCTGCTGAAATGTCTTTACCGCTTCGCTCGGCCGATTATCCACCAGCGATATCGATCCTTTTAGGCGTAGAGCCTCCGAAGAGCTCGCATTCTTTGCCAGCAGTGCGTCCGTGAGCGACCTGGCTTCGTTGTACAAAACCGCCGGATGCCGTGGGTCGCCTACGTAAGCGGCTAGGCACATCGTGGCCAATTCGAGCTTTGCTGGAATATTGTCCGGACTCAAGCTCACTGCCTGATGAAGGTTCTTATAGGCATCGATCGCCTGATTGAGTTTCAACTGGGCCTTAGCGAGCCGATAATAGGCCTCACCGGAGCGAGAGTCCCGCTGAATCGCGTTTCGATAACTCAGCGCCGCATCGTCGTATTTGCCCGCGTCGAACAACTGGTTGCCGCGCTCGAGGTATGTTCGCGAACTTTTACAGCCCCAGCTACAGGCGGCGAGCAGAATACAGGTCGCCATCCAAATATTCCGATTGAGAGGGTGCATTGCAGAATTCTCCGGAGGGCACATCGCAAGTGCAGGATATGCGCAGAGTTAGTCTAGCATGGGTGCCCCAAGGCCACCAGTTCTTGATGTACCAGTACAGTTCACGTTAGCGCTCTGAACTTGGGCGCAAATCCTTATTGCCAAAGGTCAATTCGGTGCTCGGAATAGTACCAAAAGGCAGAGGCATAGTACTGTTATAAAAATTACAGTAGCTACCAAAGTCGAGATAAACCCTTTATTAAGCGTGGGTGTTGTAGTACTGTCCGAGGTTGACATAGGACTTTAGTAACATTACACTAATGATGTTCTTACCACCGGAGGAGGAACGAATGCGTTCTCGAGCAGTACTGTATTGCCTGACGTTGGCTCTGAGCGTCGGGTCAGTGGTTGCGGTTGCTAGTCCTATTTCATTTACCTTTGTTGGTACACAGCAGCCCTCAGATGCACATAACAATACTGGTGCTTCAAGTTTTGATGGAATCAATTGTACTCCGGGTGGTTCTAGCCGCTTAGACGGCCTTCCTTGCGTAATTTCGTCTGACGGCAATCCCCATACGTATCAGCCGTTTTATGCCAAGATTTACGGTGATCAAGCTATAGCACCTGGAGTATGGAATTTGGAAATTCAGACCAACGCACCCCTAGATTACGGGGATAGCGCAAGCAAGCTTGCGTTTGGGGATGCGCTCCTTAGGGGTGGTGGCCCGGCTCCGGGGACGGACCCTCTATATTGGGGCATCTCGATTGGCAGCGGCCAGACCGAACTCAACCCCCCCAGTCCCCTTCCAAGCCAATCTACCAAGCAGGGGGATCTCTATGAGGTAGGAACGTTTGGAAACGGCCATCCTAGGTTCTTCTATGACAGTATGTACCTTACGCCCATGCAACTCTTAGGCGTATCAGGTGGTACTGGGCGTGGTAACGAACCGATCTGGATCAATCCCAATCCCGGCGATAGTTTCGGTAACCCGTTTATGTCCGATGTCTCCGACCCGAAAAAGACCGCGTTTAACATTGCTACGCCCGGCTGTGCCACCAATGTAGTGGACGCGGCTGATCCCAACTGCTTTAATCCCATAACCCACAGCGGAAGCTTTCAGTTGTACACCATCACCGATACATTCACTGCGCCCCAGGCTTTCTCGGATATGCTGGCGAGCGGTGTGTTCAGCTTTGAATTTTCGTCCTTTATTTGTGCGAACGGCATGATCATCGGGAACGGTAGTAGTGTGCCCGAGCCGCGCGCCGTGTCCTTTTTCGCACTCGGCATCCTATTGCTTGGCTACCGCCTTACTCGCTGGCGGAAGGCGCAAGTTAGTTAGCTCCGCAGCCGCATCTCCTGACACCGCCTCATCCTCTTCGCCAGCAGGTTTTCGCGCTGCTTAGGCACCCTGTCAACGCATCGTACCAAAAAAAAACACGCCGCTGCCTTGCCGGCACCATCTAATACAGTGCGCAGCTAATTTGGCTGGCTTCGCCATGCGAGGTGAGCCGCGCCGTCTCTAAAACCACAAAACTGCACGCGCCATACCAGGTACTATAGCTAATGTTAACGCTATTCCTCCCAGAACAGTTAGCAATTGTGCCAGTAATCGATTGGTAGTATCGTACTGGCTGTAAGTAAGTACTCAATGGAGGAATTTCGAATGAAGTTACGTGTTCACATGCTTGTTTTCGCGACGCTCGCAACTGCGGCGGTCGCATTCTCTCAAAATCCAGTTACCATGGACGGTCCGTTTCAGGTCCGATATGCATCTAACCTTATCGTGGGCCCCTTGGGTGGGGGCGGGGCTGCGGTGGTCAATATCACCAACACCGGCGCTTCCGCATCCATGATTCTGACGGGCCAGATCCCCCCTCAGAACAATATCAACGGGAGCCTTTGCGTAAACATATACACTTACGCGGCGGACGAGCAGGAAGTAGCGTGCTGCTCTTGTTTGGTTACTCCCAACGCCCTGTGGTCGGCTGGGGTCCAGACCGGTTTGCTCAATAGTACACTGACTCCTTCCTTCCCGCCCGAAGTCGTGATCAAGTTGATTTCGACCATCCCGTTTACGAACGCTGTGAGTGGGGTACAGAGCTGCAATCCGGCTATGATAGACCAAAGCGCCGCGTTGCCTGGGTCTACAGGCAACAAAGTGCCTACACCGGGATTTTTGGCGAACGGCCTGCTCGCTTGGGGCACCTCGACTCACGGCTTCCCATTATCTACCGGGCCTGGCTTCCAGATCGCAGAGACCCCCTTCCTTCCGGCCACTCTATCCACCGCCGAGCTAACCAGGGATGTGATGGAGTGCCAGTTTATCCAGGTACTGGGCAGCGGACAATTCGGCATCTGCAAGGGCTGCGATAACAAGGGTCTAGGCGCTAGCGCCCAGTAACAACCCGAGTGGCTGGGCTTAGTTAGCCAGCGCATTTCCTTAGCGCTTCGGATGTTCCAGTGGAAAGGAGGCGCGCAGCAAACCGTATTGCTCGCGCCTCCAGCAGTACAGGTCAACAGGCAGAACTGGCTGTTCCTTGTGGTTAGACAAGCTATTGAAAACACGCTTTACAAACCGTGTTTTCAGTCTGTGATTTTTAGTAGTTCAAGATACAAGCTTACGGTAAGTACTTCGACAGAGGACGTAGCCCGCTTAGTACATTTATTCCCAGCCGCACACCAATTTCCTCTTGCAACCAACTATGGTTCTGCCTGAATCTGGATGTAAGGAAAGAGGGCAAAAACATCACCCGTTCGAGCCCCGATCCGTTCGCCTTTGATTCAGCTTGTAACAAACCTCCGTGAATATCACCGTGCCTGAGCGAACTAGCTTAAGAGTTATCATGATCGCGCTGGTTCTCAGCGTGTTTTCCACATGCGTAGTGTCTATGGAGCTTTTTAACCCGTTTGTAACCACCAAGGCTCTATGGTTGCGCGCGTGTGTGGCGTTGGCATTGCCCTTCTATGTTCACCTTTTACTCGTAAATCCCGCGCTTCGGCCCAATCTCAAGAATCCTTTGACGCTCGCCGTTATAACGTATGTTTTTTGGGCGGTGCTCTCCGCTGTGTTTGGCGTCAACCGTATTCGCAGCTTTTGGGGCAACTACGAGCGCATGGGGGGCGCTTACCATTTAATCCACCTCACGTTGCTGTATTTTTATTTACTGCTGATCGCACGAGCAAAGGGTGAGCGTGTCGTCAGAAGGCTGCTTCTGCTGTTAGTGTGGATCGCAGCGCTTTCCAGCCTCTACGGAATCTTCGTGGCGCTCGGCATGCCGCCATGGGTTCCCGATAACGGAATGCCCCGTGTTTCGAGTCTCTTTGGCAATCCCGGTTTTTTCGCCAGCTTCCTTATTCTACCCATGGCGTTGACTCTGCTATTTTGGCACGAGGCGAAGACGACAACACAGCGGATTGTGTATTTCACGCTGTTTGCTTCCCAGCTAACCGGTATAGTGATCAGCGGTACGCGCGCCGTCCTTCTCGGAGTGGTGGCTGCGGCGTTGCTAGCCGGAATTGCGCTCATAGTCACAAGATACGACTCGTTCTCCCGGCACACCGGGATTGCGTTGCTTAGCGCTATGGTTGTCTGTATCTTAGGGATATTTGTCGGACACAGGTTTTCAAATGAACTCCTACTTATGCGTTTCGCGAACATGCAAGACGATGCCACGAGAATCCGTGTCATCGAATGGCGCACGGCGTGGCAGGGTTATAGGGAACGGCCGCTCCTGGGTACGGGTCTGGAGAACTACTACATCGTTGCCGACAAATATTTTGACAAGAACATGTATAAGTACGGCAATACTAATATTACGCTCCGAGCCGACAAACCACACAACAATCTATTAGAAGCCCTAGTAACTATGGGGCTAGGCGGCGTATTGCTATATTTAGGAGTTCTCGGGACCGCAGGCTTGGCCTTTTGGAAGGCATTTCGAGCCAATGTTATTTCTTGGACCGGCTGCGTCATTTTGGCCAGTGGGATCGTGGCATATGAAATTCAAGATTTGTTCTGGTTCGATACACCAGCTGCGAGTGTGACGTTTTACACTTACCTCGGCCTTGCAAGCTGTCTGTGGACGAAAATCGGACGGCAACCGCTCAAGCAGCAGAATTCCGCGCGAACCGGTATCTTGGGAACCGGGGTGTTGGCCTTGACAGCGCTCGCTTGCGTCTATTGCGTGTTTGTGACCGACGGCATGACTGCGGTTGTTCTTCGCAACCTAAATCGCGCTCTCAACACGCGGAACGTTCATTTGGCCAAAGCCTATTTTGACAAGGCGGCTGAGTCCGAGTTTCTTTACGATCGCGGTGAACTGCGCACACGGTATGTGGACTTTGTCGGGCAGTTGTCGGGAGAGGACAAAGATCAAGCGGACCTCGGCCTTACGAAGGCAACGATCGACGATGCCATTGCAGTGTCGGATCAAGTAACCCGCCAAGGCACTCCCGAGCCGCGAGTGTGGCTCGGGTTAGCGTATTTATACTTGGAAGGATCCCGGCTGCAAAATGCTCCGCCTGATCCACGCGCCTATGCTGCCGTCCAAAAGGCGATTGCATTAGCGCCCAATCAAATCGAGCCCCTATTAATGTTGGCCCACTATGACGCCTTAGACAAGCGTCCTGACCAGGCCCTAGCTATTTCCGAGGACATCGTACGCACAGTGCCTGAGTATCCGCTAGCTCGGTGGCGGCTCGCATTAATGTACCGGGATTTGCATCGGGACGAACTCGCTATCCAGACTGCAACTGAAGCGTTGCGGTTGGGCTATCGGTTTCAGCCCAGCGAGCTAGCCTGGCTCATAAACTGCTATGCAGACAGGCAGGATTACAAAAAGGTAGCAGAATTGTACGAGAAAGCTGTTAGAGTCGCCCCGGCCGACTTTCACTTGTATGCGAGCTTGGCCGCTACCTATGACAAGTTAGGAGAGCGGGAGAACGCCATAGCTGCTGCGCAAAAAGCTCTACTACTAAACCCTTCCCTTGAGCCCTACGTGAAGCGATTTATTGCGCTTCCGGCTACTCGATCGGCTTCCAGCGGACAGTGAACTAACTTCGCTGGTACCAGAAAAACACTTTTAGTACCAGCGGGCTCCACTGGCCAGCACAGCTCCAGCATTCCTGAATGCTGGGTTACCCTACCGTTTACTTCCAGGCAGGAGCGGCATAATAGATACGGCATCACCGAATCAAGGCAGCCGGCACGAGGCATGCTGCTTGGCCACGTTGCCAGAACATGTTGCAAAACACTGCTGGGCTTAGTGTTTAAATGCTGTTCTTGAGCGAGCTAGCGGCTTCGTTCAGTCTTTCTAAATCCCTTACTAACATGGTTTCTAACCGCGCCTAGTACTGTAACTCCTACACCTCGCGTTACTCCCGTTCCACTCAGAACCAAACCTTAGTTTACGCGTTTTGATTAGGCCATTTAGAGAATTGCGCCAGTTACCGATTGGTAGTAACGTACTAAGCTGTAGTGCAATTCCACTGGAGGATTTTCGAATGAAATTACACATGATTGCTTTCGCGGCGCTCGCAACATCGACGCTCGCATTCTCTCAGGGCATCCAGCCCAAGGGCCCATCCCAACTTGACGGTGCGTTTCAGGTGAGATATGCATCTAACCTGATCCTCAACGACGCCG
>Ga0207137_1113_pt1 | contig 16398 bp, 13 predicted proteins | sample Alteio_BWMinHeat_9_FD_153572 | JGI IMG/M metagenome (GOLD analysis project Ga0207137, IMG submission 153572) | Enriched cells from forest soil in Barre Woods Harvard Forest LTER site, Petersham, Massachusetts, United States -... | ecosystem: Environmental > Terrestrial > Soil > Temperate forest >...
GAACCGGTGAACTCGAAGATACTGTAGCGAATGCGACCAACAGGAAATGTGCCGCAGCGCGGCAGGACATCCACCACGATACCAATCGGTGGGAAGGGTTGCCAGCGCCCCAAATCCAACACATCGGCGTCCCGGCGAGCGGCGGACGTCAGTCCGCCGGTGGCACGCGCGTCGTTGGGCTTCGACTGGATTAACCTCGAACCCCGAACGGCACTCTCGGCTTGACAGCGCGGTTTGCAAGCCCCATTCGACGCCCGATAGCCGCAAGGCAGGTCAACCGCCCGGTGTGTCAGTGCCAAGAGGGCTCGTCGCACACTGCATGTCTCGATACCGGGGTTTCCCAGAAAAACGTCGAAAAAAAACAAAAGTTTTTGCAACTCATTGTTATGCAATGTGTTGCGGTCGTCTTGATGGCCTTTTTTGACTGCCGAAGCGGGGAAATCTCGGCCTCGGGATGTCAGTAAAACCTCAGTTTTTACGGTAGGGACAATAGAGAGGCTGTTTTTCATTGCGATGTGGAATGCCATGCGGACATTGGATTGGAGCCAGATCGACGGGCCTTATGAAAATCGTCGAACACAGTCAGCCGGCAGGCTCGAGCGGGGTGGCCTCGTGACCACAGCGCACTTGCCCGACGACTCGACCCGCCGAAGAACTGTTCTGCTTGTGGAGGACGATGCCGCGGTGCGCCTGTCTTTGGTGACGGCACTGGTCCATCACGGCTTTGACATCCTGGAAGCGGAAAGTGGCGACGAGGCATTGAATCTCGTTCAGAACAGGACTGAGACGATCGATGTGGCGATCATCGATATGGCGATGCCCCTGATGTGGGGAGACGAGCTCGCCCAGCGGCTGGCGATTGTCAGCCCGTCGACACAAATCATCTTCATTTCGGGGCATTCGGAGGACTTCCTCCGAAGCACTGCAGCATTGGCGGGAAACGAGACCTTTTTTGCGAAGCCGTTCTCTCCCAAGTTGTTGCTGATAAAACTCAAGGAGATGTTGGGAATCGAAGATGCAGTCGTTCCTGGACCGGGCGTCACATTGCCCGCGCCGGACGATTCGCACGCTCAGTCTCCCCATTTTACCGAACATCCCGATTTACATATGGAAACTGACCACCATGTTGAGTAGAATCCGCGAAACCCGTCGTTCCGATTTTTTTCTCAGTCCACGTATCTTGTTGCCACTTGTCATTGGGCGGGCCATTGTCGAATTCGGTCAGCCAGTTGATTGCAAACCTTCAGAAAGGTGACGCTGACGCGGCTCAGCGCCTCTGGGATCGCTATTTCGAAGAGCTGGTGAAATTTGCCCGCGAGCGCCTGGGAGAGACTCCCCGACAAGCCAAGGATGAAGAAGACGTAGCCCTGAGCGTGTTCGATAGTTTTTGCCGCGGCGCCAAGGCTGGGCGGCTGGCCGGCCTGAAAGACCGCCATGAATTGTGGTGGATGTTGCTGGCCATTACTCGACGCAAGGTCGTGGATCAGTTTCGAGGGAACAATCGAGAAAAACACGGGGCGATGGCCGCCAGGCCCGAGACCGACGTGCGAGCCAATCCCAAGACGGGAGAAAAATTCGATTTGGATTTCGTCCTTGACGAGACGCCCAGTCCAGACTTGCTTCTGCAACTCGATGAAGAATGGCAACGGCTCTTGTATCTGCTTCGCGACGACACCTTGCGACGCATCGCCTGCTGGAGAATCGAGGGGTACTCGGCCCTGGAAATCGCCGCCAAATTGCGAGTCCTGCCACGCACTGTCTTCCGTAAATTGAGTCTGATTCGCAGCAAATGGACCGAGGAATGGTGCCATGAACCTGGGACGGATTGAAGAGCAATATCTGGCAATGTCGTTCGATGACGAAGTCGACGTGATCTGCGACGAATTCGAGCGCGAAATGGCTGCCGGCCACCGGCCGCAGATCGACGTCTTTGTCGGCCGCGTCGGCCCGTCACGCCGTTCTCAATTGTACAGCGAGCTCGCGGCGATTAATTCCGAATACATGAAATGGTTTTCCGCCGAGGCGAATCTCACGGGGGCGCCACATGATCTTTCGGCTGACACGGCACGCCAGCTCGAGACGCATCATGACGACGTGGTCAAGGTGGACGAGGCAAGCGTCAGCCCGGATCAGACCGGATTGGCGATCGCCCAATACGAATTGATCGAGAAAATCGGGGCCGGCGTTTTTGGCACGGTATGGCGGGCCCGCGATACGCACCTCGACCGCACTGTGGCCATCAAAGTCTCGCGTATCCAATGGGGAATCGCCGAAGACTGCGACCATTTCCTGCGAGAAGCCCGCATTGCGGCCCAGCTCAATCATCCGGGAATCATCAATGTGCACGAAGTGGGGCGGGCCGGCGACCTGGCCTACATTGTGTCCAAATTCGTCGATGGCGTCATTTTGGACCGCTGGCTGGCAGCGAGCCCCAGACCGGCGGCGGACGTCGCCACGATGTGCTGCAAGCTCGCTCTGGCGCTTGATTATGCTCACCGGAACGGCGTCGTTCATCGCGACCTGAAACCGGCCAATATCATCATCGACGCAGTTGGCGAACCGCACATCACCGATTTCGGCCTGGCGAAGCGGCTGACTCACGAATCAACGCGGACGGTCGAGGGCAAATTGATGGGCACACCAGCCTACATGAGTCCCGAGCAGGCCGCCGGACGTGCCCACCAGGTTGATGGCCGCAGCGATATCTACAGCCTGGGAGTGATCCTTTACCAGCTTGTGACGGGGCACTTGCCGTTCGAGGGCGAATTGACGACTGTGCTGCAGCAGATCGTCAACGACGATCCGGTGGCTCCACGGGCGATCAACCCGCTCGTTCCCCAGAACCTGCAAAGCATTTGTCTCAAAGCGATGGCAAAAGCGCCCGCCGACCGTTATGCGACGGCCCAGGAATTTGCCGACGATCTGCAACGTTTTTTGCGAGGCGACCCGATCGTGGCCAGGCCTTATTCGCTGTTGCAACGGGCCTGGCAGCGATTCAAACGCAACTCCCTCTCGGCTCCCGGGGCGGCCTTTCTGGCGCTGTTGATTCCCGCGGTCGGGATTCTTTCCTGGTCGAGCGGCCGGCGGCAACACGCCGAGCCTTCCCCGCTTCCGCTGCCGGTGACGCGTGCGACGCGAATCACGACCGAACCATCCGCAGCGCGCATTGCGCTTGTGCCCATCGACGAAGAAACCGGTCTACCGGACGCCGAGCGGGTCATTCGGCCTTTGGGACACACGCCGCTGGTCGTCCCGCTGGAGCCCGGCAACTACCTCGTGGTCGCCGATATTCCCGGATACGGCTTCAATGAAGTCTATCGCAAAGTCCCGCAAGTAGACGACGAAGAAGTCCGCGACTTTCATCGATCATTGTCCTGGCATGAGTCCGCCGACGGGAAAATTGAATTGGCGACCATCGACATTCCGCGCGAAACCGATGTCATTGCCGGTCTGGTCCGCCTGCGAGGAGGGCCGTTCACGTTGGGAGACAACCGCGAACCCATGATGGCCGCACACGAGTGCCACTTGGCCGAATTCTACCTGGCGCCGACCGAAGTCACCGTCGGCCAGTTCCGGCGAGTCTTTCCAAATATGACCAACTTGTTCGTCGAAGCGGGGCTTCCCGATGACGACGATCTGCCGATGACGTTTCTGAGTTTTCATTCCGCCTTGGATTACGCGGAAAGCGTCGGTATGCGATTGCCGACTGAAGCGGAATACGAGTATGCGGCGACTGCCGGGGGAACACGCGAGCTTCCCTGGGGAGACGATGCCGATCGAATTGGTGAATGGCAATTTGGGCCCGTAGGCAGCATTACCTTTGACCGTACGGCAACCGATCCGCCATTATTCGGGCTGTATTCTAACGTCGCCGAATGGACCGATTCTCGCCCGATCCCCTATCCATCGCCGCTGCTGCCGAATTTTCCCAGTTCGTTCAGAAAAGCTTTTCTTCAGGGTCGCGTCGTTCGCGGCGGCCCTTCCTCGGTTGTGCGATGCGTCCCGGACGCGGGGGAATGTCGCCGTGGGCCGCGCTGGCGGCACGCAGAGAATCCGGATGAGAGTTATCGCGGCCTGGGATTTCGCTGCGCCCGCAGCGTTACGCCGCGATTTCTCGATTAGACCTCGCGCGGCCGCGATTGACTCGCTTAACCCGGAGCCATCGGCGACGGCGTCGTTCGGCTTTCCAGCCAGCCACGCCATTGGCTCGCAGCGTCTGCCGAACGCGGTAGAGCAGGCCGTTGAAAAACGAGCCGCGACCGTGAATTACGATCGCGGCTCAGGATCGATTCTGGTCAGCATCAACTCGGAAGGGCGAGGCTCTCGCCATTTCACGGCAGCGCCGTTGATCGCGACTAGCACCAGGCCTCGCCCTCTCGAGAATCGACAATACTCTATCGCAGAATTCCGCTGAACAGCGGATCGGGCTGCGGAATGAGCGTCAAATCCGCGGGGTCGATTTCAATCGGCTGGCCTGTCCCATAAATCGGATCAGGACAGGTCCCACAACCTCCTGTCTGGTGCAGCCGCATATCCGAGGCAGCGGAGTAATAGGGTGATTTACAGTCGCTGCCGCTCACGATCGTCATATAGTAGTAGACCTGACCAAATTGCCCGTATAGTGCGTAGGGACAATACGTCCCGCCGCTAGAGGCAGATATCGACTGAGATCGTTCGCCGCCGAGGAGCACCAGCCCGGCACAGCAGCAGCCCGCAAAACAGAACCAGACGACTTGCTTCAACTTTCTCATAACGTAACCTCTCCTGATATCTAGAACCTCAGACAGTTTGGAAGCTGCGCAGTGGTCCACGACCGGCTGCGCAGACAGAGCCGGTCGGCCTTCACGGGGACAATCGCAACCGGACGTTCTCCGGCCGAGTCAGCCACGCGAGTCAGGGGAGTTCACAACTCCCCCTCTATCCTGGATACCGTAAAAACTGGGCCAGAGATGACACAAATTCCGGTCGAGTTTCACAGAATTTTAGAAATAGCGCCGCCGAGCGTCCAACGTGGCCAGCAGTCGCCCGAATGATTCGGGCCGCGACACCAACCCGCAGCGCCAGCGAGGCCGGGGGCTACGCCATGCGAACGCCCACCGACAACAGAATATTGGCGTAGCGCTGCTGGTCGGCGGTCTGCACCGTGAGCACGTGGTCGAGGGTCGCCACCGCGTCGTAAAAGGCCCACTTCTCGATCGGGACCAAGTCGAGCGCGAGGCCCGCCCCGCGAATGATGGCGCGGTATTCATCCCAGACCGGAGGGTCGGCGTCCAGGGCATAGGGGTCGTCATTCGTGTACATCATCGTGTTTACGGCATCGATCGGAATCGCCGACAGAATCGCCTCGAACACCTGGCTGCAATTGACGACACCCGGCATCAGGTTCAGACACACGACTTCGGCATTCGGGCCTTTCTTCGTCGAAGCGGGATAATTGCCGTCGGCAATCAAAATCGTCGCATGATGACCGGCGCGTCCGAGAATCTCGCTGATCGCCGGATGCAGGAGCTGGTGTTTCAGCATCATTTGCCCTCGTCGCGAAAGTACTTGCGAAACGCGTGAATCGTCTGGCGGGCGGCCGACTCGGGATCGGGATAGGGCAGGGCCTCGGCCGAGGCGAAGCGATCGTAGCCGATGGATGCGAGCGCGCTGGCGATCGGGCGGTAATCGATGTGCCCCAGTCCGGCGGGCCGGCGGTTTGAATCGACGAAGTGCACATGCCCGACCAGTCCCGCCGCTTGCCGAATGGCGGTAGCCGAGTCGACTTCCTCGATATTCATGTGAAACAAATCGGGCAGCAATTTCACGTTCTTTGTCGAGAGCGGCTCGACCAGCTTGATGCCGGCCGCGATTGTGTTGATGAGATTCGTTTCGTAACGATTGATCGGCTCGAAGATCAGCGGAACGGCGTACTGCCTGGCGTGTTCGCCCAGCTCTTCGAGGGCCTCGGACACGAATCGTAACGCAGTTGCCTGATCGACGTCGTCGCCTGAGCGCCCCTGCATCGACCCGATGATCGCCGGCGCGCCGAACGGCCCCGCAAAGTCGATAATGGCGCGGATATAGTCCCTGGCCCTCGCGCGCCGGGCCGCATCACCCAGACACAAATGCAGCTTCTGCCGCACCCAGCCCGCGCCCGTGCCCACCGCGGCCAAGGCCAGGCCGTTGTCATTCAAAAGTTGCCGCAGGAAGTGCGGATCGACGGCATCGGGCGCCGGCGGGAATACTTCGACGGCGTCAAACCCCAGCGACTTCGCGCTTTGGCAGGCCGCCGGCAGATCATGCCAGAAGACAAACGGCCCGCCCCGCGCTTCCTCGACCAGGCTGATTGTGACGGATGAACGAATCATAATCGATTTGGGATTTCGAATTTGGGATTTGAGATTTAGTAACGCAAGTGAGCCGATTTAGCGATGAGGCGCAGCCGAGTCCTTCGCATTGTCACGCTCATCAAAGTGCCGCCCTCAACACCTCATCCAGCTTCTTCGGCGCGCGCCCGAACAGCGTCTCGTATTCCTCCCGGGTTGGCCGTAATCGCACCTGGACCTTGGCTTCATGATTCTTCGCAATGTCCGCCAATTTGTGGGTCAGGAACGGATTGCGGAAGCGATCGAATGTCTGATCGGCAAACAGGGCCGCGTCGTCGACTCGGTAGGCGATCGTGGGGACGATTTCCTCATACAACAGGGCCCGCAACCACTTCACCGCTTCGCGATCAGCCATCACTTGCAGAACCGTCTCGAACCCGGCCGGCCGGAATTTGGCTGCCATCGCCGAATGCAGGCCATTCAAAATCCGCACCTTGCGAAGGTAGTAGGGGGCCAGATCGTCGACCACCCGAATCGCCCGGTGGCAGAACAATGTCGGCTCGAAATTCGCTGGGCGCTCGATCGCCCAGAGCATATAGGGTTCGGCGCTGACCAGCAGTTTGTCGGTCGTCGCCAGGGAATGGCCCTCCGGCGCGGGAGTGACGATGCAATCGACCAGGTTCTTGAGCCACTGGCAATCGCCGGCCACCCAGGCCGCAAACTCCTCGGGGAGCGACCACGACCGCGCCAGCGAGCAGACGATCTCGCACAGTTTGCCGGCATTCCCTTCGATCAGTTCGCAGGGAAGCAAGACCAGCGGTGCGCCCCCTGTCCGAAATCGTTCCCAGAGCACCTGCGTCAGCTTGCCAGACATCGACTGGGGAGGAGTCGAATCGGCCCGGTCGGCTGCATCGAGCGCATAACCCGCTTCGGTGGCGTTCGTCACGATGATCCGCAGCTCTTTCGAACGGGCCACGGCCAGCACAGCGTCCCATTGATGTTGGGCCACGAGGGCCCGGCCGATCGAACGAACCGGCTCGGTCCGGTCCACGAGCTCGCCGTTCGCAAGCCCTTGAATCAGGACGTGATATCCCTCGGGTTGAGAATTGAGGAGATCGGCCCTTTGGCCGGGCGTCGACTGCACGACGACCACCCGGCCGACCGCCTGTCCTTCGTCGTTCGCATTCTGGATGAACCGATCGACAAAAGCGCGCAGGAACCGGCCTGCACCGAACTGCAGCACGGTTTCAGGCAACTGGCTGCCCGGCGGCATCATTCACCCACCTCGACGACCGCCTTGATGACGCCGGTCTCGGGGCGCGTGTACGACGGAAACACGTCAATGAGCTCGTCGAACGACGCTCGATGGGTGATCCACGGCCGGGTGTCGATCCGCCCCTCTTCGATCAACCCGATGATCCGCGTGAAATCGGCCGATAGCGCGTTCCTGGAGCAGAGCAATGTCCCCTCGGGCTTATGAAACTGGGCATGGCGAAAATGGACGTCGTCGGTCGTGATCCCCACGAAGACGAGCCGGCCCGCGTGCGTAATCAGTCCGAACGCATTCGTCATGGACCCGCTGTTTCCGGTCGCGTCGATCACCACGTCGGGAAGGTGACCTTCGGTCAGGTCGCGCAGCTCATGCTCGGCTTTGTCGGAGAGGCGGATCGTGTGCTGCACTTTCATCACGTTGCGACAGAATTCCAATCGCTTTTCGTTGACGTCCAGGACGATCGTCTTCGCGCCCGTCAGCTTTACGAATTCGAGCGTCGCCAGCCCGATCGGTCCCGCGCCGATAATCAGGCACGATTCGTGAGACTGCAACGCCGATCGGTTCACCGCGTGACATCCGATGGCCAGCGTTTCTACCAGAGCCAGTTGTTCGAAATTCAGCTTACGCGACACATGCAGCTTACGGGCCGGAACGAGAAACTGCGGACGTAATCCTCCGTCGCAATGCACCCCCAGAGTCTGGTGCTTCTCGCAGCAATTCGTGTGGCCGCGACGGCAGGCGTAACATTGCTGGCAATTGATATAGGGCTCAACTGCGCACCTGTCCCCCGGCTTGACGTTTGTTACCTGCGAACCGACCTCGCGCACTTCAATTCCCAGCTCGTGCCCGGGAATGCGCGGATAACTGAAAAACGGCATCTTCCCCAGATACCCGCTGATATCGGTGCCGCAGATCCCCACGTTATGCACGCGCACCAGCGCCTCGCCAGGCCCCGGCTTCTCCGGCGCCGCGATTTCGACGCGTTTCCACTGCTGCGGCGCTTCGAGAGATAGAGCTTTCATATATCAATTCCTGCGAGCATGTCGAATCCATGATGTTTAGCGGCGCGGCCAAGCCCCGCGCACCGTCAGCCATCTCCCGCACATCACTGCACTCAATGAATCTGAGCCAACGATCACGTCAAGCGTCATTGTTCTCTGGACGCCCCTCGATGTAATGCCAGTCATGAATCGGACGCAAAATCTCCTGCACTTCGCTCAGCAACTTCTGATCCATCGGCAAATCAGCCCACTGGGCCCACTTGCGGACATTGTCGGGATTCGCCGAGCCCACGATGCACGTCGTCAGGTCGGGTGCGGCCAGCGAAAACTGCACGGCCAGTTGAGCGATGTCGATGCCCTGCGCCGAGCAATATTCGGCCGCTTTCCGACAGGCCGCCCGCACTTCCGCCGTCGCTTTGTGCCAGGGAGGCAGCGGCGAATTCGTCAGCAGCCGGGCCGAGAACGGCGCGGCGTTCATAATCCCGACGCCCTTTTGTCTGAGAAACGGCACGAGCCCAGCCAGCATCGTGTTTTGCAGTGTGTAGTGGTTATACGATAGTACCACGTCGAGCTCGGCTCGATCGAGGACGTAACGAAAGATGTTCATCGGGTAGCCGCTGATTCCGACGAACCGCACTTTGCCCTGCTGTTGAATCTTGCGCAACGCGGGGAGCGTTTCAGCGACGATCTGCGACATGTCGACGAATTCGATGTCATGGCACAGCATGACGTCGAGGTATTCGACTCCCAGGCGGCTGAGGCTCACATCCACGCTTTCGGCGACGCGGCGGGCCGAAAAATCGAAGTGCGCCCGATCGTTTCGTCCCAGCTTGGTCCCCAGATAGTATTGGTCGCGAGGCACGTCGCGGAGCGCAACACCCAGCAGGCATTCGCTCATCCCCCGTCCGTAGAAGGGAGACGTGTCGATAAAGTTCATTCCCAGATCGAGTGCCGTGCGCACCGAGCGGATCGCCTCTTGCAGGTCGACCTGCCGGAATTCCTGGCCCAGCGACGACGCGCCGAAGCTCAAACGGGAAAGTTTCAAACCAGTTTGGCCGAGAGGTCGCAATTCCATGTCGTTGGCTGGCTCTTACGAATCAGAGATGTCGATTATCAGACTGACGAATATACATGAAGAGCGGCCGGACAATAAGGGACCAAGGTACAGGAATGCACCGGCTGCTGTTCTTAAATTTGCAATTTGCAATTTGCGATTTTTAATTCTTCCGTCGCACGCAATTGCAAATTGAAGATTGACGAATCCACCGCTTATACCGGCACATCCTCATCCCCGAGCGTGTATCCCATTTCCTCCAGGCGGTACCGCGGACGGAAACCCAACAGATGCTCCGCCTGGGAAAGATCCCAGCGACGGCGCGAGCTCTCGCCGACCACTGTCACGATTTCGAATCGCGATATTTCGGCAGTCAGCGCCAGGCGATACGCCTCGAGCAGATCGGGAAAGGGCACCCACTGCGGGCGAACCGGTCGCTGCTTCCAGGCCGGTTCGTCCAGGTCGATCGGCTTGGCGATTCGCAGACAGACAATCGACAGGTTCGACATGCGTGTCGCCTGCTCGCACAGAACTTCCGCCAGATGCTTCGTCTGGGCGTAGGTTCCGACCGGGCGGGCCGCCGCATCGGCCGGCACCCACTCTGGATGCGGGTAACCCCACACGACCATCAGACTGCTCGTATGGACGATACGGCGCACGCCTGTGCGGCGCGCCGCTTCGAGCACGTTCCACGTCCCCTTGACGTTGACGTCGAATCGCAATTGATTGAATTGATCGTCCTCGTAATCCCCTTCGTGTCCGGCCGCGATCGCCAGATGAATCACTTCATCGATCCCGTGCATAGCCGCCTGGACCTCGGGCAGACAGGTTACATCGCAAGGAACGAACCTCGCATCGCCGGCACTTGGCTGGATGTCTCCCAGGCGCAGGTCATGCTCGCGTTCGAGCGACTTGGTCAATTTGCGACCAATGAACCCCGCCGCGCCGGTGATGAGAATTCGCATGGAAGTTTGCTCGAGTTTTCGTACTACTATCAGTTTTTTTCTTCGCGGGGCGCAAAAATTTTACCGGCGACGAAGCGCAACTCCATGCGAATCCATTGAATGCGGCGCGATATGGCTCAGTGACGTTCACGCCGCTTGAAAAGGAGCACGCAGAGGTCACAGAGATTTTAGACGCAGTCGTCTCTGCGTCCTCTGCGATCTCCTGTAGAGCCTTTTTTACTTTCAACGGGGTTAATGCAATCATCTCAGTAACTCTCCGGCAATCCCTTGTCCTTGGTCTCCGGCAGGAACCACACGACCACCATTCCCGGTATGAATACCAACCCCAACCAGGAGACCGCCACGCGCAGGTCCATTCCCGGCAGCGACTTCAACCAGCCCGAAAAGTACAGCATCGACGCGGCCAGCAACCGTCCTCCGTTGAAGCAAAAACCGGTTCCCGTCGCCCGCAGATGCGTGGGAAACAGTTCCGGAAAGTAGACCGCAAATCCCGCGTGCATTCCCAACGTCAGAAATCCGTAAAGCGGCAACAGAAACAGGAGTTGCCGATAGGTCGACGGCGCAAAGCAGGTGGTCGGCACAATGACGAGCGCTGCCAGTTGAATCAAGAGGAATGCTCGCCGTCGGCCCAGCTTGACGCACAGGGGACCGAATGCCAACAGTCCCAGCCCCCCTCCGGCGGTTTCCACAAACCCATAGGCAAACTTAGCCTGTTCGAGCGCCTTTGGTTCCGATACGCCCTCACCGAGCAACATGGCTTTGGCCAATCCCTGGCCGGCCACCGTCACGGCCCAGAAGCTCCCCAGGCCCACTGCCGCCAGGCACATGCCCAAGAGGGCCCGGCTTCGCCAGCGGCGGTCCGTAAAAAGTTCTTGAAAACTCCCCGGCTTGATCGTTCCGCCCCCTTTTGCCTCCGCGCCAGCCTGCACCCAGGCTTGCGGCTCTTTGACACTCGAGCGGACCCACAGAATGAGCAACGCCGGCAGCACGCCGACCAGGTAACAAAAGCGCCATTGCGTGTCGGCGGCCATGCCTGCGAACGTCGCCAACCATGTTCCCAGAATGCTGGTTGCATGAAAAAGTCCCGAGGCCTGAGCCCGCGCTCGTGGTGGAAAGACTTCGGCCACGAGCGCCGCCGCAACGGCCCATTCGCCTCCTACTCCGGTTGCCACGAGAAACCGCAGAATGGCGACTTGCCACAACGACTGGGCGAAATATGTGAGGCCCGAGAAGACCGAGTACATGAGAATCGTGACCATCATCGTCGGCCGGCGACCCCAGCGATCGGCCAGCGAACCGAACACGAGTCCTCCCAACGTGCCGCCGGCCAGAAAGATCCCCAGCATGCGATCCAGGTTCAGCTTAATCGCCGGATCGGAGCTTCCGACATGGAGCACGTCGGCGAGAAGTTGCTCGCCGGTGATGTTGAATATCTGCCCTTCATAGACGTCGAAGACCCACCCCGCCGAGGCGACCGCCAGCACGACCCACTGCGGCCGGGTGATGCCGCGATACCACGGTCGTGACGGTTCATCGTCGGAATCCGAGGCCATGTCTCAAACAGTCGACAGAGGAAAACTGCCAGCGCTCGGCGGCATCGTATCGCCAAGTTTTGCAGCATCCTAACGCCGTGGCCGTTTGCGTGCCAACCGCATCTCAATCCGAGTCCGCGAGCCAGACGATGACCTCGGGGCGGCCGGCACGGTCGATGCCGCCAACGGCCAGCGCGCGGCCGTTGGCAGATATGCCCGAACTGGTAATCTTTTCGTGTCCCGTTTCGAGGGTCATCAGCAATCTGCCCGTGGCGATGTTCCAGAGATTGATCCGACTTTTTGATCCTGCTCCCGCAAGCGTCCGTCCATCGGGAGAAAACACCAGGTTGTCCGTGTGCCGGCCGTCCCCCGCGAACACAATATCCTGGTCGCGCACCCCCGCGCTCCAGATGTGGATTGAGCTGTCTGCAGCGCTGGCAGCGATCCGCCGTCCGTCGGGTGACCAGGCCACCGTTGTCCAAAATAAATTCGGCCCGCGGCCAGGTTGCCGCCAGATCGGCTTGCCAGCAGCCCAAATCTCCAGATCGTGCGTGGTGCCGAACACTTCGTCTGATTCTGCGGCCGGGCCAAGGCAAATGACCGATGGAGGAGTGTATTCGTTGTCGCTCTGGATTGCCGCACGCTTAACTATTGTGTGCGTGGAGGTGTCAAAATAGAACACGCTCCCACCCGGGGCGTAGGCGGCCAGCAATCTACCGTTGGCGATAAAGCTGAGGCATGCGACGTTGTTCGCCGGAATGCGCCAACTCGTGCCTTTCCGCCAGCCGGCGACGTCCCAAAATGTGAGCTGGCATTCGGCATCGGCTACGGCGAGCGTTTTGCCGTCCGGCGATACGGCCACTGCGGTGATTCCTTCACTGCCCGGCGCGAGTGTGATGCGCGACGAGGTGTTGGCAACATCGACGACAAACAATTCACCGCTCAACACGACGACATACTTTCCATCAGGCGTCAGAGCGACTCGAGGGTGATGCGATCCGGCGATTCCGCTGATGCGAATTCGATCTGGAGTGCGCAAGCGATTCCAGCGGCGGACTTCGCCGTCGTCCGATGTGGCGAACAATTCATCTGTGTCGCGAAACCGCACGGACCAGACGCGGTCGCCCATCCGAAAATGCACAGTGGGGCTGTACATGCGCTCGCGACCGGTCTCCCAAACGTGGACCTGATTATCCTCGCCGCTGACGGCAATTGCCGAGTCATCGCGAGAGTACGCGATCGAGTCGAGGTGCATCTCACTGACCTGAAACCTGGCTTTGGGCGACCCGTCGCTGCGGTTCCAGAGCCAGACGAGCCCGTCGCGCCCGGCTGTCGCCAGTTCGGGCGGCCTATGTGCAAACGCAACCGCATTGATGCCCACGACTTTTCCGGACGCGTCGTGGTGAATCATTTTATGGAGCAGCCTCCCGCTTGGAAGCTCATACACGCAGGCCGCACCGTCAAAGCCCACGCTTGCCAGGCGAGTCCCGTCGCTGGAAATCGAAATCGACCGCAACTGATCGGTATGGTTCCTCAAGACGCCGGCCTCCTCCCACGTCGCCGTGTTCCATAGTCGCACGACATCGTGATGAGGTTCGCCAGGCCGCGGGAGTTCCAATTGCTCCTCGGCCACGGCCAGAAGTCTTTCATCGGGCGTAAATGCCAGCGCGAACACGGGACCCGCGTGCCGAATGGCACGCAACACATGCCATTCGGTCGTGCTCCGAACACGCACTGTTTGGTCGGCGTCAGCAGAGGCCAGCCATTGACCGCCCGGCGAGAAACATACGTCGGTGGCGCCCCCGTCATTTTGCGACAACGGCCCCAGCAGCGTACCGACACCGAGGTCCCAGACGCGGATGCCGTCGCGGCCGCCCGTTGCAAGCATTTTGCCGTCGGGTGAAAATGACGAACACATTGCGGGACCCGTATGGGCATAAAGTGGCGGCGGCGGCGGGCGCGTCATCGCTTGCAAAAAGCGCCACTCGATACTTCTCAGGTCGCCCTGCCCTGTGGCCGGCACGCAAGCCTCAAGATAGCGTCGTGCCGTCGACAACGCGTCAATTTGCGGTGCCCGATCAGGCAGATTGACGTTGTTCACAGCCAAGTTGACGTTGTTCACATAGCTGGTCACATACCGGTGGGCGTCCAGGTTTTCCTGTGCCGCATCGGCGATCTTCTTGTCTGCTCCACGAGCTTGCTGTTCCAGCCGCGTCTGATAATGGGCATGATCGATGAGAAACGCGGCAATAGTCAAGGAAATCGCGGCGACAACCGCCAATAGCGCGCTGCTCCGCACCAGACCGCGATTCCGGCGCGCCCATTTGCAAAGCCGGCCGAACGGCGTCGGCGGACGGGCTTTGATCGGTTGCTCGTCCAGAAATCGACGCAGGTCGTCGGCCAGGTCGTGGGCAGTCGCGTAGCGGGAAGCCGCTTCTTTCTCCGTGGCCTTTTGAACGATCGTTTCCAGCTCCGCCGGGATTCGTGGATCGACCCGCCTGGGTGGAATCGGATCATCGGTGGAGATGCGGTGGAGCAGTTCGTGACGGCTGGCGTCGCCGAACGCGGGTTTCAGCGTGAGCAGTTCATAGAGCGCCAGTCCCAGCGAATAAACGTCCGTCCGCTGGTCGACCAGACCGCGTTCGCTGAGCGCCTGTTCCGGGCTCATGTAACGGAGCGTGCCGACGATGTCGCCGGTCATCGTCAGGCCGGCGTCGATCTCGATTTGCGCCAGGCCGAAGTCGGTCACCCACACTCGCCCCTCCGAGTCGAGAATCAGATTAGCAGGCTTGATATCGCGGTGCAGGACGCCATGCTCATGGGCGTAATCGAGCGCTTCGGCCGCCTGAGCCCCCAGCCGCGCGACACCGCGATAATACTCGGGCCGGTTCGTAGTGCGGTCGGTCGATAGCGGCGCCTTCTTGGCAGGCACCGTTGGCGCCTCGTTCCCAGGCTTTGCCTGGGAACGCACTGCGTCCGAGGCTCCGCCTCGCGCGAGTCTATCGACGTCGCCAGCAAAGTCACTCGGCTGCACCTCGCGGCTGGACGATCCACTCGTGAGTCGCATTTCGGCAATGATCTGTTCCAGCGACTGCCCTTCAATATACCGCATCGCGTAGTAGTGCATTCCGCGATCGCAGCCCACCGCATACACGTCCACGATGTGCGGATGGTCGAGCTGGGCCGCGGCCAGCGACTCCTGGCGGAACCACGCCAGGGCCCGCGCATCGAGCGCGGCGGCAAATGGCAGGATTTTGAGCGCCACCCTGCGATTCAGCGAGAGCTGCAGGGCCTCATAGACGATTCCCATGCCGCCGCGCCCGATCTCGCGCACGATGCGGAAATCGCCCACCGGTTGCCCGACCGGCTGTTCCGCAGCGATCGTTGACATCGAGTGACCAGCCGCCGGTTCCGAGAAGCGCGGCGATGCACGACGAATGAATTCGAGCCCTTCGAGGCATTTTTCGAGATCGTCCGCAACGTCTGCGTACCGTTTCAAGAATTCACACCGGTCGACCGGTTTTCCTTCATCGAGCCGGGCGAGAAATTCGTTGACCGCCTCGACCAGCCGTGGGGGTGCATCACCCGCCAAAGAACCGGTCGCCGCCGGCGTATTCCGTGAGCCTGAGCCACTACTTTGCAAATTAAACCCTCCGTTTCATTTCGCGCCGCGCAGAATGCCAATCTGGGTATGTATGCAGGCCACGGATTGAATACGGATCAAACACCGATAACGAGAAACGTGTCGGCCCGCGAATTTCGTATTCAGGTTATTCGAGCTATTCGTGGTTTCTCAGGCCACAGAGGGAAAAAATCGACTGACGGCCATTTTTTGCCCCAGAGTCTTTTGCCTTTCATTTCGTTCCGGTTTCGCGCGGATGGCTGGCAATCCCGGCGCGCCGGGACGGAGAGAGCCGCCGTGCACGGCCATCAGACAAATCGAGTGTTCCATCCGTCGGATTGCCGCGCTCCGCTTCAGACCGATGGGCACAATCCTGATCCGAGTTTAACGACCTCCAAACAAGCAATTAGTGTCGATTAGCGTTAATTAGTGTTCCTTTTTTCAACCTTCGATTTCCATCAGCGCCTCCCGCAGCGCCGCCAGCGCGCGGAGCCAGAGCCCCTCGACGCTCTTTACTGTCCGTTGCATTTTGTTCGCCACCACTGAGATTGGGCAACCGTCGAGGTGCCGCAGTATGATGACCTCGGCGTAATGCGGCGGCAGTCGGCTGAGGGCATCTGCCAACTGCACGGCGTCTTCCCGC
>Ga0207137_1139_pt1 | contig 16377 bp, 15 predicted proteins | sample Alteio_BWMinHeat_9_FD_153572 | JGI IMG/M metagenome (GOLD analysis project Ga0207137, IMG submission 153572) | Enriched cells from forest soil in Barre Woods Harvard Forest LTER site, Petersham, Massachusetts, United States -... | ecosystem: Environmental > Terrestrial > Soil > Temperate forest >...
GGATAACGGCGTTGTCGTCGATGCGCTGGAGCATATGGAAGGCCGAGCCGCCGGCGTCGCCAGCGTCAGCGAAGATGTCACTGCAGGGGAACTGCGGCGTCTCGATGCCGCCGGCGTGCGCGGCGTACGCTTTGCGTTCCTGCCCCACATCGCCAGCGAAACGACGCCTCCCGATGTGATCCGGCGCATCGCTGAAAAGATTCAACCGTTGGGCTGGCACACTGACCTTTATTTCCTGCCGGAGACGTTTGAGATGATGGAACCTTTGATACGGTCGCTGCCCACTCCGGTAATCATCGACCACATGGGGCGGCCGGATGTAAAGGTTCCGGTGGAGAAGAACGAATACTTCCAGCGCCTGCTCGAACTGGGAGCCAGCCGGAACGACATCTATTGGAAGGTGACGTCTCCGGACCGCTACACACGCTCCGCGCGCCCCGAAGACTGGGGAATCGTCCTGCCGTTTGCTCACGAAATACTGCGGCATTTTCCGGGAAATGTCATCAGCGGTACAGACCGGCCTCGGCCGAATATGAACACGGTGATCGTTACCGGCAGAGGCAATCCGCCGAATAAAATGCCCAATGACGGCGACATCGCCAACTTCTGGATCTGGCCCGCGGCGCACAAAGATCCAAACGTGCTGAGGCAGATTCTCGCAGTGAATCCGCGCAAGCTCTATCATTTTAAGGAGAAATAACGGAGGGGCTTTGCCCAACGAAAACGGGGGCAGGCCACAAAAACCACAAAACACGAGACAAAAAGCTTCAAATCGTATCAGCCAAACGGTCGCGGCAATTCTGAGGAATAACTGCTTCTGGCGATAAGGCCGAGGGATTCCCTTTCCCACCGGTTGATGCACGGCTATAATTTCGCCGAAATTCATGGGCATCACGATCGGCACTAGACTTGGCTCATACGAAATCCTCTCACTCCTCGGAAAAGGCGGAATGGGCGAGGTGTATCGAGCCCGCGACGCTGATCTTGGCCGCGAAGTTGCAGTCAAGATTCTGTCTGAAACCCACTCGTCCGATAGTGAAGTTCTCAAGCGATTCGAAAAAGAAGCGCGCCTTGCGTCGTCGTTGAATCACCCGAACATCGTTACGGTCCACGCGGTGGGCCGGGACCACGACATTACCTACATAGCGATGGAGTTGGTTGATGGAGTGACACTGGATGAGATCCTTCGGAAGGGTCCGCTGCCCCTGCCTGCGCTGCTCGATGTGGCAGTGCAAATCGCAGATGGCCTGGCAAAAGCGCACAATGCCGGAATCGTGCATCGCGACCTGAAACCACTCAACGTGATGATCACGAAAGACAATCTGGTGAAGATTCTCGATTTCGGCCTGAGCAAGATTGTCGCGCCGCACCTTGTGGATCCTCAGGGCCCAACCCTCCGCGACGCGAAGGATACAAAGCCAGGAGTGATTCTCGGTACGGTCGCATACATGGCGCCGGAACAGGTCCGGGGGACCAACGTTGATTTCCGGTCGGACCAGTTCTCGTTTGGTTCGGTCCTCTATGAAATGGCGGCAGGAAAGACTCCATTCGCTCGTGAAACGAGCTTGCAGACGCTTGCAGCAATCATCGAGAGCGAGCTTGTACCGATAGCGACGATTAATCCCGCAGTTCCTCCGTTATTGCAGGAAGTCGTGCGCCGATGCATGGAGAAAAAGCCCGAGGATCGTTATCCCTCGACTCAGGACGTAGCACGCTCACTGCGCATGCTTCGTGACACGATTTCAGCCGAAATTCTATTCCCTGGAACTTCCCCTAAAGCTAAGCGGGGCGGGCAGTGGGTTGTGATCCTGGCAGCGATGATCCTGGCAGCGATCGTACTGTCCATTGTCATTCCGGAAATTCGAGGGCGATTTTCAAGCGGGCCGGATGTGATTTCACTTCCTGCATCAAAGCAGCTTGCGATTCTTCCATTCGTCAATATTGGAAGCGATCCAACAAATCAGTCCCTCTCAGATGGCCTCGTCGAAACGCTGACGAGCAAGCTTACCCAACTCGAGCCCTATGAAAAATCGCTTCGCATTGTTCCGAGCACGGAGGTGCGGCGAGAATCGGTCACGAGCGCACGGGATGCTTTGAGGCTATTTGGCGTGACGCTGGTCATCACAGGTAGCGTTCAGCGGCTGGCCGACCGCGTCCGAGTGACGATCAATCTGGTGGATGCCAGAACACTCCGGCAGATCGCCGCGAAATCAATCGATGCGGAAATGCGCGATCTTTCCACAATGCAGGACGGGATCGTGCTGCAGGCTGCAGAGCTGTTGGGCGAGCATCTCTCCGAGCAACAGCGGCAACTCCTGGTTGCCGGCGGAACGACAGTTCCCGGAGCATTCGAGTTCTACCTCGAAGGCCAGGGATACCTGCGGCGATACGACAATGCAGATAATGTCGATAGCGCCATTCGGCTTCTCAATCAGGCTGTCGATCGAGATCCGCAATACGCGCTGGCATACGCGGCCCTCGGCGAAGCCTACTGGAGAAAATACGACCTGACGAAGGACCGGCGTTTAATCGAACAAGCACGAAACAGTTGCGCTGCCGCCAGGCGGCTGAATGATCGATTGACATCTCTTTACGTCACGTTCGGGATCATCGGTAACGGAACTGGCCAGTATGAGGACGCCATCCGCAATCTTCAGCGAGCGCTCGAACTCGATCCCGTTAGCGCCGACGCCTACCGTGAACTCGCTGCTGCTTACGCCGCGCAGGGCAAATCGCAGGACGCCGAGGCGACGTACAAGAAAGCCATCGAAGCGCGGCCGAGCTACTGGGCGGGCTACAACGAACTCGGCGCTTATTATTTCCGGCTAGGCAAATATGCGGAAGCCGAAGAGCAGTTCCGGTACCTGCTGGATCTGACGCCCGACAGTTATCGCGCCTACAGCAACCTTGGCGGTGTCTATTACGCCACCAACCGCTACGCGGATGCCGCTTCGATGTTCGAAAAGTCGGTTGCAATCAAACCAACCGGTACGGCGTATTCGAACCTCGGCACCGTTTACTTTTATCTTGGCCGATATGCTGACGCCGTACCAAAGTTCGAGCAGGCCCTGAAGATCAATGATCGGGATTACCGGCTGTGGAAGAACCTCGCCGCCGCCTACTATTGGACGCCCGACCAGCGGAACAAGGCGCGCCAGCCTTACGAGCGCGCCATCGGAATGGCCGAGGAAGAACGGAGAGTCAACCCGAAGAATCCCAGGGTGCTGATCGATCTTGCCGACTGTTATTCGATGATAGGGCAAAATCAGCGGGCTAAAAATCTCCTCGATGAGGCGCTGCATTCCTCGCCTATGAATACTCAGCTGATGTTTGATGCCGGAGTGATTCATGAGCAACTCGGGGATCGAAAGGTCGCGCTGGAATGGATCGGCAAGGCCCTGAGCCAGGGTTACTCGCGCGACCTCATCAAGAGAACGCCGAACCTGGCGCAACTACGCGCAGATCCGCAGTTTGGAAAATTACTCAACCCGTGAATCAATTCAATGAAGGAGAATGCAATGGCTGACAAGACTAGGATAGTCGTGTGGTACGACGCTATCAATAACGTATGCAGGGTTTGGCCCCCCTGGGGCATTGGCGCGACCGGAGACCATGTTATTTGGTTCAACCACACTGGGCAATCAATGCATGTGCACGTGGATAAGGGTGTGTTCAAGCCGGCTAACGCCCCCGTGGATTTGGACATCGACGACAACAAGCATGACAAAGCCGACATTGACAACGGCGCATCCCCGGGAAACTATCTTTACAATATTTACTGCAACCGAACGCTCAGTAACGCGGTAGGGACCTCCCCCCCGGAAATTATCGTGGAGTAGCGCGCGATCCAGCGAACGGGAACTAACCAGAAGAAGCACAATAGAGGACACAAAGGCACAAACAGTTTGCCGCGTACCATGTTTCTGTGCCTTTTGTGTGCCATCCCCGGCGCGTTGTGCAAAGCCTCAAGGCGGGGAGTGAGAAACACGATGCTCGTTGACTTGATCATTGTGCGCGTAGTAATAGAGGTTTCGATTCGCTCGAAAATGGTCGTTTTCGATAGTTAGGAGGTCTGGTTATGAAGCGAAGTGTTCTCGCCGTACTGGTGACGGGTGTAGTTTTGCTCGGGGCCGGAGTGCCAGTTTGGGCGCATCACTCGTTTACCGCAGTGTTCGATACAAATCAGCCGGTGACGGTTAAGGGTGTGATCACTCAAGTCCGGCTGGAAAACCCGCACTCGTGGTTCTTCCTCGATGTGCGTGACGACAGCGGCAAAGTGGAGAAGTGGGCTTTCGAAGCTGGTACGCCGAGCGGGATGATTCGCAATGGTTTCAAACCGGGTCTCATCAAGGCTGGAGAGGAGGTCACGATCAAGGGACTTCGTGCGAGGGATCTTTCCCAGAATATGGGAATGTTGAGAGAACTCACCACCGCTGATGGAAAAGTCTATGGCCTCTTCGGGTCCGAGACCGCGAAATGAGAAAGCGAGGGTTTCAAATATGAAGCGCGCCTGGATCAAGTCATCGGTGATGGCTGCAGCCGCACTGGCGCTCGCGCTGGTGTGGTTCGCGACAGCCCCGGTCAATCTCGCGGCTGCACAGATTGGGGCCGCTCCTTCGGGGTCCGTCCCGCGCATCGATGGTCACCCGGATCTGTCCGGTGTCTGGTGGCCCGGCAGCGATATCGGCGGGGCACGAGGCGCGCCAGCCGGTGGCGGGGCACGAGGCGGCGGACGGGGAGGGGCACCGCAGACCCCTCCACCTCCGTCTTATAACAGCCTGTATCAGCCGTCAGCCCAGGAGAAGGCCAAAACTCTGAGTGATAAGGACGACCCAACACTGCGATGCATTCCGGTAGCATTCGGCACTCTGAACGTGAGCCTTTTCAGCGTCGGCGCTGTCGGACAGATCGTTCAGACTCCAAAATTCGTGGTGATGCTGACAGAAACCTATCACGGATTCCAAATCATCCCTACCGACGGAAGGGCTCATCGCGACGATGTCCCCCCTGCGTATCGTGGAGATTCGGTTGGGCATTGGGAGGGAGACACATTGGTTGTCGATACCACGAATTTTTCGGACTCGACCTGGATGTTTGCGGAGGGCAGAGTTTCCCCCCATTCAGACGCCCTGCATATCGTGGAGCGCTATCATCGCTTGGACGCGAATACGCTTGAGGTCGAGGCCAGAGTCGAGGATCCGAAGATGCTCACCGCGCCGTGGACCGTTCCGAAACAGACTCTGAAACTGGCGCCGTTCGACGAAATCATGTCATTGAATTGTTCCGGTATCGAGACTCAGTCCCTCATGGACGCCGCAGCCAAACAAAACTACGGGAAGAAATAAACACAGAGGGAAGTAACCACAAGAAGCACAAAAGGCACAGGATTGGATCAATCCAATCCTGTGCCTTTTGTGCTTCTTGTGGTTACTTCCCTCTGTGTTTAATAGCTCACGGAATAATTGGACTGCTGCGATCGGCCGACTCCAGGACCCCGATCATGAGCACCGGCGCCATATTGTTGTCCTGGCAGACGTATTCAAACAGTTCGTCGTTCGGAACATTCCGCAGGTTGAATTGGCCCGACCACGGCGCCGTGTAAGCGCCCGGGTCATCGACCGTCACTTCGTATTTGATGTTGTCGAAATCCACGCGGGTGAAGCGTTCGATCAAGTGAAGCTGTTCCGTATGGGGGTGTGTGCCCCGGTCGAACCAGAATTTCTCATTGTAGCCGACCGAGTCGACGACCAGCGTGTCGCCTTCCCAGTGGCCGATGTTGTCTCCATAGTAGCTCGGCTCGATCTTCTTTGGATGAGGCCGGCCATCCATGTAAATGATCCGGACGGTATGGGGGCCGCCGACATCAAATATGAAGATGCGTTGGAGTTCGGGCAACTCCAGGAACTCGACTCCATAGGGCGTGAGAAACTGGCGCGGGCCACCTGAAGGTTTGCATCGCGTGTGCGGCTCAAACGCGTTTTGCCGGCGGTCTTGAGCCACCGCCTGCGCCCAGGGCTGGTAAGGGACTTTAATGGGAGTGTTATCCGCATTCGTTAAATTAGTGATACCACCGATCCAGAGTCCTGTTTCCCTTCCCTGTACAGCCGCGCCCAGGGTGAGGCGGCCATCGGGTCCGCGAGGCGCCGGGCGAGATGGCACGGCGGGTCCACGTCCCCGTTGCCCCTGCTGGCCGGGCGCATCAACAAGCCCTCCGTTCCCATTTGTGGTAAATGTTTGTCCACCTTGGCCCCGTTGTCCCCGCTGGCCGGCGGCGGCTCCTGCCTGACCGCCTGGTGGGGCCTGACCGAAGGCGAACACAGCGCCTCCAATCACCAGGACTGCCGTGTATCCAAGCACACTATGTCTCACCATAATTCCTCCAGCCTCAAACGTCGCGATTGGACTCCAGTATGTACAGGCGCGACAGTGAACCTGTCAACAAAAACAGAGTCAGCCACAGTATACTTGCTCGGCAATTCTTCGGAGGGCATATGAAATCTCAGCAGAGGATCGGAAACTTCTGGCGCGCGATGGGCTTGGTCCTCGCGCTTGTCTTCATAGCGTCAGCCACGGCGCAGGCGCAGATGCCGCCGGATATTGCGGCTCAGTTGAGAGCGATTGGAAATGGAGTGTGTGTGCCGGAAACGGCAAAGATCTACAAACCGCTGCAGCAGAAGGCGCCCTATCCGGGAGTTACGGTGGTTCGAGATATTGCTTTCGCGCCGGATCCCAGAACGATCATGGATGTCTTCGCGCCTGAGAAGGGAGGCGGGAACCGGCCGGTGTTGATCTTCGTTTCAGGAGGCCAGGGCAACAAGATCGAGGGGCCGCCCGACGGCGACGCGTTCTACGACAACATCATGCTGTGGGCCGTGAAAAACGGCATGGCCGGCGTGAACATGCAACGCCGTGGGGGGTTGAACGGCGCCGGCATGGCCTGGGACGAGCCGGCCAAAGACGTGGGATTGGTTGTCGACTGGGTTCGTAAGAACATCACGAAGTACAAGGGAAATCCAAACCGCATCTTTCTCTGGTCGAGTTCTGCCGGAAACGGCCCGGTGAGTACGTACGCCGCTCATCCCGAAATCTCCGGCGCGAATGGAGAAGCAGTCAAAGGTATCATTCTGATGTCTGCGCCCAACTTCAACATCCTGCCGGAGACCGCGCCTGCGCCGCCACCTCGGGGAGGAGCCAGCGCGAACGCCGCCCCGGCGCCAGGAGCGCTTGGAACGAATTGCGGCCGGCCTCCGGCAGAGGCGAGAGGCGGGAGAGGCCCTGGAGGAGCGCCGGGTGGAGCGCCGGGCGCCGGGAGAGGAGGCGGACGCGGGGCGCCGGAACCCGTGGATCAGGCGACTCTGCTGACGCGATCGAACCTGCCCGGCCTTGCAAATGGAAAGACGCGGGTGTATCTCGCCTGGGGAGAGATCGATCCTCCGAATATCATCACGTTTGACAAGGCATTGAAGATCGCGCTCTGCAAGGCAGGCCGCTGCCCGGCCACCGGTTTCTTCAAGGACCACAGCCACATGTCGCTGGTGTTCTCGCCGAACACGGCGGACAACTCCGTGACCGGGCCGATACTCAAGTGGATGAAGAGCGTGAAATGATCGGGACTGCTGCGGATTATTTGCGACTCTTGCACTGAGTGAGTACAGCCCGCAGATCGCGAGGACGACTCCGAGCGCGTCCCTTGTCCAACCGATCCTTCGTCGGAAGTCTGTGGCAGTAATCCTGTGTTGTCTAACTGCTGCTACACCACCATCTAGTTGTCAGGGGACCCGAAACGGACCGTGTGTCCGTCGGAGTAGGTAATCGCTCTCAGAAGCCCAATCGGACTCTTGCCGTCCAACGCCGGAATGTGCGTGACGGTGATCTCATCTCCGGGGCGGAGCGCATTCGGTCCGGTTTTGCCGATCCCGAGCCTCGCGAGTTGGGTGACGCCGCCGCCGACGATCGACCACTCGGTTATCGAGCCATCCGGGTTCTTGACGTCGAGTTTCAGCATCGAGTGGGGATTGACAAGCCTGAATGCCTTGAACGCCCCGGTCACCTTCGCTTCCTTGCCCAACGCGTACACGCCCGCGAGGGAATGATGCGCGTACAAACCAGCACCGGACAGGAGCCACCCGCACAAGACGACGCACCGCAAAGTCCACTTAGTCATTTGCACATCCTCCTCAAGATCATCTCTTTACCTAGTGCCGAATCTGCGAGGCGGCCGCTTCGGGCTCGGAACTCGTCTCGCAGTTGCCGCGCTCTCGCAGAAGGCCCGCGTTGGGATTCGTGTTGCGCCGCAACGTTCGTGTCGGCAGCACCCACGGCTCCGTCAGCACCTCAGGGTCTTCGACCGTGACGTCGTACAGGATGGTATCGCCCTGCCGCGTGAATTTCTCCACGACGTGCATGTCGGTGGAGTGAAAGAAACCGCCTCGCCCCAACCATGTCGTGTCGATGAAACCGATGGAGTCGAGCACCAGCGTCTCGCCCTCCCACCGTCCGACGGTCTCCCCAAAATACGTCATTTCGAAGTTCGCGTCCGGGGAGTGCTTGCGGCCATCGGTCGGGATCACGCGATACTCGCCGTATCCGCCCCCGGCATCGCCCCCACTGTAGAGAAAGGTGATGTCGTTCTCCGACTGGTAGATGCGGCGAGGTGGGCCCTCTCGCGGGACTCCGAGCGGCTGGCAGGTCATGACCGGGTCATATTTGTTCGTCCACATGTCGAGCTCCTGGACTTTGTTCCAGTGCTCAGGTTTGTAGAGCGGACGATTCAATTGGCCAAACCGCGAAGGCGAGTAGAGCTCGAAATCTTCAGTCTGATTGGCAGTCCGGTTACAACCCTTTGCCTGCGTCGGACCGCATCGGCGCCCGCCTCCTGTCATGTAGTTTCCGATCCAGTCGGTGAAAGTCCAGTTACCCGTCAGGTCAGGATGGCCCGCCAGGCGCGGCGTGGGCGCCGTCTTGTTTGCCGCAGGCTCCGTCTTCACAAACACGGCCTTGGGGAGCTGCTCCGTGACCTTGATCGCCGTCCGCACGCTTGGCGGCACGGGCGCAACCACATACACGTTGCCCGTCTCCGTCACATCCGTCGTCAGGTCGCGGACGACCGCGCCGTTGCGGCGCTCGATCATCCTGCCGGCGTAAAACACCTCGATTTTGTTCAGCGGGCTGTTCCAGTCCCGATAGTTGCTGTAGGTGAACTCCGTGGTCGTCGACCCCTGGGCGACGACCACGCGTTCGGTCATGTACTTCGCATCAAGGGTGGCTGTGGCGGTCGCGCCAGCAACGCCCGGAATCGGGAACGTCACGACTGGCTTACCCGTCTCCCATGACACGGACGTATTACCAACTTTCGCGACAGCGTCCTGGAAGACCGTGCCTGGGTTGGCCCCTAGCAACCATTGCTCCGTTGTCCCTGCCAGCGCGGCTTTCGGCGCACCCTGCGGACTCGCCCAAAGGCGGATGAGCCGCTCCTGCACGGTCGCCGGCATCGGAGTGGTCTTCCCCTTCGTTGCACCGATCTCCGCACCGGGCGTGTCTTCGTTCCAGGCGTACTTCCAGCTGACCACCTCGATGTTCGAGTAGGTCTGGTTGTTTGGCCGCGTGCAGGTGTACTGAATCCGCTGACTGAAAGTTTGGTAGTTGGTGCTCGCACGATATTTGGTCAGCGTGCACGGTTGGCCGTCCACCTGAATCGTGCCTCTGCCCTGATATTCGAGCGACGCGACCATGTCGCGCTCATCGTGGCCCTTCAGCATGCCCGTGCCCCACATCCAGTTGAAGAGCACGGCCTTGAGGTCTTTGGCGTTCGCTGCGGGTGTGTAGGGTTCAGCAACTCCACCGCGTTGACCCTGCGCACCGGCCGTCCACGGCATGCCGATCGCGAGGACAACCACAAGCGCGACGCTTGTCCAATTAATCTTTCGACGAAAATCCATGGTAGTCCTCCCTCTTACGCTGCCTATGCTACTGCCATTTTCGTTGATATCAAATATTTTTGAAGCCCGCACATTGAACGATTGGACCCCCAGGAAATGAGCGCGGACGAACATGAGAAGAGGTCCGCAACCGGAGCTTGATGCGCCTCTTACCGGCGCCTAGTTGACAATTGGCAATTATGGGACATTCCGGCCATCTATAAGCCCGATCGTTGGATCCGTGATCTTGCGATGGCGCGCTATGCTGCGTATGTTGGTGTTGGTCTGAATAAGGCCCAGCGCCCCATCAAATCCGATCGTGGCTTTCAAATACGAAACCGTCGTCCCGTGGGGGCGCTCATTCAACGAATACCGGCGCATGTTTGCGCTGACTGAAACCGACCTCGAGGCGCGGCTGCTGGGTTGCGCCGATGGCCCGGCAAGCTTTAACGCGTGCTCGTTCCAGCAGGGCCGCCGCGTTGTGTCCGTCGATCCGCTTTATCAACTAACGAATGACCAAATTCAGGCTCGCATTGATGTGACCTATCACGAGATCATGAAGCAGACCCTGCAGAATCAGGAGAAGTTTAATTGGAACGTGATCAAGTCCCCCGACGAACTCGGCAGAGTCCGTAAGGCCGCAATGCAAGAGTTTCTCGCGGACTACGATACCGGAAGAAAGTGCGGACGCTATGTGACCGGAGAACTGCCGAACCTTCCGTTTGCCGCGGACTCATTCGACATTGCTCTGTGCTCTCATTTCCTGTTTTTCTATTCGGACAACTTCCCATTGGAGTTTCATCAACAGTCAATCGAAGCGATGTGTCGAGTGGCTCGGGAGGCGCGCATCTTCCCGTTGTTGAACTACAACGCCGAACCATCGCCTTTTCTTGATCCTTTGCTCAAGTGTCTTCCATCTACTGGGCACACAGTTTCGATTGAGCGTGTTCCGTACGAATTCCAACGGACCGGGAATCAAATGCTGCGAGTATCGCGACGTCAGGCGGCATCCCGGTAAAACGACCTGTTCAGTTGCGCGTTTGAGGCGGGAATCGGTGGAAAGAACATCTCAACGGCGATTGCTCTTGATAAACGCCCCGGCGTAGAGCGGTCCGTTCGAAAACAGCCGTAAATTGCTGAAATCTCGGTGGAGCGACCGTTGGCCATTTTCATTGTTCGTCGTGACCGCCACGGTCATGGGAGCCTCAGATGGGTTTGGTGCACACGATTTCGTACTTGATCCCCTCCAGATCCTTCAAGAAAAGAGCATAGTAGTGGGCCGGAGTTTGGGCCGGGGTATACTCCCGATACTCCTTTGGCTCGCTTACAATCATGGCCCCGATCTGCTTCAACTCGGAATGCAGCCTATCGACTTCGGCCCGAGACTCTGCCTGAAACGCGAGATGATGCAGGGCTCCTGGCCTTCTGCGATGGATCGTTTCGCCGGTAAACGCGGTTCTTGGTGAGGTGATTGCAAACCCCAGGCGCGGATGGGAATACTCTACCACCTGGAAATCGTGCGCCTCGATAACGGCGCTGCTCCTGCTCGCGCGATCGAATCCCAACAATGGGAGAAACTTGTCGTAAAACGGCACTGCCACGTCCATGTCCTTCACGGTGATCTGTATATGGTCAATAATCGGTTCCACAGAAAATCTCCGGCTCACATCGTATTAAATATCTGTCCCTTGCTTTCATGTGGGCATTGCCATCGTGTACATTAAACCATCAGTCGCAGTGTACTATCCCGGCAAACGCTCATCCTATTCAACGATTAACCACGCTACCGGAAACAGAGCAAAGTTGCGACCCACGCACCCAGGCGGAGGACGCGGAGAACGGACGCGGAGAGGGGTGGCGGCCGACGCCGGTGTTGCGTTACCCTGCCGGGTGCCCTATCGGATCGACATCTCTTGCCCGCCTCACGACGCGCTTGACCAGCTCGTGCAGTTGGGTGCGCTCGATATCGAACCGGTTAACGAAGGCCTTGCGGCGATCATTCCTGATGGCGTGACGCCGGACGCCGTTGCCGGCGCGTTGCGCGTGGCCAGCGTGGCCGTGTCGCCCGCGGTCGCGCGGGATAACGGGTCGGTGTGGCTGCTGAGTCCTCGTGCCGTTCGTATCGGAAGTGTTCTGATCGCGCCGCCGGAAGTGGCCGCTCCACCCGGCGCGCTCAGATTGACCGATTCCAGTGCGTTTGGAACCGGACATCATCCAACCACGGCACTGTGCATCGAGGCTATCGAAGAGGCCTTGACCATCGCCGTTCCCGGCAGCGTCCTCGACGTTGGCACGGGATCGGGCGTGCTGGCATTGACGGCACTGATGATGGGCGTGCCGCGAGCAGTTGGCCTGGACATCGATGGCGATGCGCTGAAAATCGCGGCGGAACATGCGCGCCTGAACAACCTCGCGGAGCGGCTGCAGCTGGTGCTCGGCGAGCCCGATGTTGTGGGTGGCGCCTGGCCGCTCGTCGTTGCGAACGTGCTCGCCGCTCCCCTGATCGAGATGGCGCCGGTCATCGTTCGACGTGTGGGGAGCCGTGGCCGGCTCATTCTCTCCGGCATCCCGTGGTCCGTCGAATCCGAAGTACGGCAGACCTACCAGCGGCTCGGAATGCGGCATATCCATTCGGATACACGCGCCGGGTGGACGGTCCTGGTGGCTCAAGCTTCCTGGTAAGACTGTCCATACCGCCCGTCGGCCTGCACTGCTGTTCTGTGCGGTGCTCCGCACTAAACGCGCCCCGGAACCGGGCCGTTTGCCCGGCGCTGCCGAGTCACTTCATAGAGTGCAATCGCTACTGCCGTGGATAGGTTGAGTGACCGGACGCGCGGTGACAGCATTGGCATCCCGACAAACCGGTCTCCATAGCGCTCGTGCAACTCCGGTGGCAGGCCGTCGGTTTCGCCCCCGAAGATCAGGACGACATCGGGCGGTCCACCGAGTGGCACGTCCCAGAGGAGTCGCTTCGCCTTTGCCGAGAAGAAGTAGGGATTGCCGAGAGTCGGAAGCTCGGTCTCGAACGCATCCCAGTTTGGCCACACGCGCGGATCGACATGTTCCCAGTAGTCGAGGCCGGCTCGCCTCACCTGACGTTCATCAAGTGAAAAGCCAAGCGGTTGGATGAGGTGCAGAAGAGCGCCAGCGGCGAGGCATGTACGGCCCGCGTTTCCGGTGTTCCAGTGAATTTCGGGATGCACGAGCACGACGTGCGTTGCCATTGTCACTCGCCTTTCCAGTGTTTTCTTGTCCGCCCAACGGCTCAGGCCATTGCCACTTAAGATTGTAGAGAGTTCCGAGGTGGGTCAATTGGCTTTCTTCAAGCGCTAGTTTCGGCACCGAGTCGAGACGCACACAGTGAACACGGGACCGCCTCATTCGCATTGGGGTCGCTGTGATGTGGGTTGCGTTCGCCTCGACCATCGTGGTCGGTCAGGACAACTGGGCGCGGGAAGCGAAGGACCGTGCCGAGATCGAGGCCTTGATGTCGCACTACGCGCGTGCCCTCGATACTGTTGACGGGGCAGCCTACGCCGCGACCTACACGGTCGATGGACAGTTCGGCACTGGCGCTAACGCAACCAAGGGACGCGAGGCGCTGAAGAAGATGGTCGACGGAACCCGGGAGCAACAGGCGGCGGCGAAAGCGAAAGGCGAGCCGGCGCGGCCTCCGATGTATCACATGGAAGCCGACACCTGGATCGAGTTCATCGACAAGGGGTACCCGCTACCACGCATACTACCTGACGGTGTTTGGCGCCGGCGCGCAGAAAGAGCCGGCGCGCATCGCTGCCGCCGGGCGCAGCGTCAACCACCTCGAACGCGTGAACGGCAAGTGGCTGATCAAACTGCGCGACGTGGCGCCGCAGGATTGACGCGCGGATCAGCGTAAGGTTCAGAGACAGACAAATGATTGATTCGGGCGCCGGAGCGCGAGTTTGGAGCGTCTCGCTAGATAACTTCTGCTCATCCGGTTGTTTCAGCACGCCGCGACATCTTGTGGTTTCGCTGCCAACCTCAACCGATTCTGGTCATGCTGAGACATCCGGATAAGCAGAAGATAACTAGGGCTTCCTCTCCAGGGCGGCGATGGCCGTTCTTGCCGTTTCCGCGACACTGGCAAGAGTGCCGGAGTGACTGCGCTCGCTGTCGTTCAAAAGGGAACGGATTTCCGGGAGCGCTTCGGTGGCCTGCAGATTCACAAGCGATTGGATAGCAATAACTCGAACTTCGGAATTCCTGGACTTTAACGCTTCGATCAGAGGGGGAATGGCGGATTTGTCTCCGATTTGGCCAAGGGCCCAGGCCACCTTGTAATCGATCTCGGTGTCCTTCAGAAGAGGCTTCAAAATGGGGACCGCGCGGGCATCCTTCAATTCGCCAAGCAGATGGACGGCGTAATAGCGATCCGCACGAATTTGGGATTCGACGTGATATTTGCCGTCGCCGGGGGCGATACCCTGGCCCTGGCCTTCGGCGCGATAGGATGTGTCCCGAATAATTTCCGTAATGATATCCAGAGCTCGAACATCGCCAAGTCCCGCAAGAACAAACGCGGCGTTCCCACGTATGTGCCTGTCTTCGCTGCCGAGCAAGTCTTTCAGATTTTCAAGAACACTGGCGTCGTTGAGCGAAACGATCTCCTTGGCGATATCGAGTTGTCTGAAAAAATAGGGGCTTCGTCTGAAATCGTCCACAAGCTTCCCCGAGGCAGTCTGTCCGGCCCGCACGGTGCTCGTGCCACCGGCATTAACTACTGACTGGCCGTATGCCAAAAACTCAGCATCCAGGAGACCGCTGCGGTAAGCGTGGATCGCCCCATTTGTAAATACCAGGATCGCGGCTGTAATAAGCAAGTATCGGATGCGCGGCATTTTGTCCTTCTATGATGCTGAATCACTGTATCAGTGGCGACAGCCGGTTCAGAAGAAAATGTACAGGGACTACTCCCGTCAAACACTCTCAAAACTCATCCACAACTCATCCGCGGCTTATGGCGCAGCCAGACCGCCGATGTCAAAGTAGCCGGGTCGAAAGCGAATCAACTGATCGGAAAGAGCGCGATTATGGTATTGGAATGTTCCAGTTCGTCTATCCTAGCGGGCTGAACTGATACTGTTCTTCGCGCGAAGTTCGACTTCCAGTGGCAGCTGGGGTATGAAGCCGAAGAGCCCATCAGGATTCCGAAAGGCACGAAGATGATTGTGACCGCGCACCACGACAATTCTGCAAATAACTCGGAGTTTTTCCTCCGTCCCGAAATTCAAACTGAGACGCTACCACTTTTTGAGAGGATACGTTCATGAAACCATTTGTCTACGTCGCGACACTTCTGCTCATTCTCGGCGCGTTTCCGGTGTTGGCGCAATCGCCTTCCACCGGTGCGCAATTGACTGGATCCGTAATGGATCCGTCTGGCGCCCTGGTATCCGGAGCGAGGGTAACGCTGCACTCTGAGACTACCGGGATCGAGCAGTCGGCCACTTCCGGCGCCTACGGTCAGTATCGCTTTCTACTGGTCCCGGCCGGTCAGTACACGCTCACGGTTGAAATGTCTGGCTTTAGCAAGCTTACGAATGAAGGAGTCATCCTCACCGTTGGTCAGGTCGCGAACTTTCCTGTCACGCTCCGGGTTGCTGCAACTCGAGGAGAAGTGACAGTGAAAAGCGCCACGGAACTGGTCGAAACACAGCGCAGCTCCGTCGCCACGACAGTAGATCAGACGCGAATCGATAATCTTCCGATCAATGGCCGCAACTATATCAACTTCACCTTGACCAACTCTCAGGTGGCGCGCGATACCGCGCCCTCCATCGGCGCTGCGCCGACATCCGGCTTGAACGTCGGCGGCCAGCGAGCCCGCGCCAACCTGGTAAATGTGGACGGCGCGGATGCGATGGACAATTCAGTGAATGGCGTACGCTCCACCGTATCGCAGGAGGCGGTGCAGGAGTTCCAGTTGTTGACCAACGGTTATGCCGCGGAATACGGCCGCGCCTCAGGCGGCGTAGTCAACATCATTACCCGCTCGGGATCGAACGAGATCCACGGAACCGCGTTCGGTTATCTGCGGAATCGCAACATCCAGGCGGTGAATCCCTTCTCTACGGTGACAGACCCCGCGTACACTCGAGTGCAAAGCGGCCTCACTCTGAGCGGTCCGCTTCACAGGGACAAGTCGTTTTACTTTTTCTCCTTTGAGAGTACGCGCCGGCACGAGACGGGCTTTTCGAGTATCGGCTCAAACAACTTTGGACTGGTCCCGATGAGCCTGCCGGGCTTGGGAACATTTCAGGTAACTCCGGATCAAGCAGCGTTCATCGGCGCGAATGCTGCTGCGCTGGCATTGCCGGCCAGCGATCCGCGCTATCAATTCGTCGCCTCATATACTTTTCTGGCGGGCGCGTCCTCCGCGGTTGCGACCAACGGCGTGCAACCCGCGGTAGTCGGGGGCCGC
>Ga0207137_1140_pt1 | contig 16375 bp, 14 predicted proteins | sample Alteio_BWMinHeat_9_FD_153572 | JGI IMG/M metagenome (GOLD analysis project Ga0207137, IMG submission 153572) | Enriched cells from forest soil in Barre Woods Harvard Forest LTER site, Petersham, Massachusetts, United States -... | ecosystem: Environmental > Terrestrial > Soil > Temperate forest >...
CGGCGGACGCCACAACGGAGACGAACTCATGCTCGATTTTGACGCGGGTTGAGGCGCCCGCGGGCACGCTCGGAGCGCCTGCAACAGCCGGTTGAAGGCCGTATATTTCGTCGGCAAATACAATGAGGCCGGCGTCGCTGGATTTGAGGAACACCATGCAAACGTTTCCCTTGATCAAATTGAGTGTTGGCGCGTCGTTCCCTGGCGCGGAATACTCAATGGAGAGTGTCTTGCCCTGTTGGTCGTCACCCTTGAGTGTGCGCAGGCATTTGACCTGCGCGACAATCTTGCCGGGCCCGCCGCCGGGCGCCTGATTTCTTTCGATGGACAGAACTTCAACGACGTGGATGCCGGTCGCGTCGGTCTCCATGAGGTCGAAATTCATGGAACGGACGGGTGCGGCGAAGGCGGGTGCGGAAGCAAATGAAAGCAGGAATGGAAGGATGGCGAGCGATTTGATCATGGCATGATCCTTTGTGAATCGAGTTACCGCCCGATGCGCTTCACCAGCACACGCAGCTTCTCCAACCCAATGAAATGCCTCGCGATTTCTGCTCCATTAGAAACCAGCACGGGAATATCGCTCCGGTATTTCTCAAGGAGCGTCGCATCCGATTCGATGTTGATCACTTCCAATTCAAACGCGCACTCGCGGCGAAATTCGTCCAGCGCGGCTTTGGCCTTGTCGCAGAGGGGGCAGTCGGCTTTGGAATACAGCGTGAAGTTCAACATGACGGCATCCGCTTTTGCACATCCACCAGCAACCGCCCCAGCACGGCTTCTTCGCTGAGTTCGGTGCTGTCCACGTCGATGGCATCCGCCGCCTGGATCAGCGCGCCGACTTCGCGCGCTTTGTCGGTGTCGTCGCGGTATTGGATTTGTTTGCGCAGGCCGTCGAAATCGACCAACTCGCCCTTCGCTTTGAGTTCGGCGGCGCGGCGGGCAGTTCGGGCGTCGAGGCTGGCGTGGATGTAAAATTTGATGAAGGCATCCGGAAACACAACAGTGCCGATGTCGCGGCCTTCGAGCACCACGCCTTTCGCGCCGTGGGCGCTGATGTTGAGCGCGGCGGTGCGCATTTTTTCAACAAGCGCTTCGCGCACGAGATGGTTGTTCACGACGGGCTTGAGCTGCGCGGTGAGCGCGGCGGTGAAGAGTTCCTCGGTGCGGTCCATTCCATTGACAACGAAGCGCTGCCGGCCTTCGCGCTCGCTGTAGTCGAAGCGCATGGAGCGCGCAACTTCGGCGACTTTCTTCTCGTCGGCCAGATCGAACCCGCCTTCCTGCGCCAGCAGCGCGGCGGCGCGGTACATCGCGCCGGTGTTGAGGTAGGTGAAGGCGAGCGCCTGCGCGAGGCGGCGGGCGGCGGTGGATTTGCCGCTGCCGGCGGGGCCGTCGATGGCGATGATTTTCAAATTCGATGCGTTGCTCATAGGAATCCGAAGATACGTTACAGGCTACAAGTTACAGGTTACAGGTTTTTCAATGCGGCAACGGTCTCTAAATATACCCTTCCGCTTTCAAAAACTCCACCAACGCCGCGCTCTCCTTCTTAAATGCCAACCGTCGGCAAGGGACCGCTTCGAATAGGGCTTTGAACAATCGCAGGCGCTGTTTGATGGCGACGGGATTTTTCCAATTGACCATGGGGTTGAGCATCAGCGCGGCGGCTTCGGCCTGGTCCATTTTTTCGAAGGCGTTTTGCGGGTCTTTTTTCAGCCAGAAAATGCCGGCGAGCGGCGCGATGGCGATGCTCAAGGGTTTGGCGTTTTTGCGGGCGTCGCCGAAGACCACTACGCGCGGCTGGCTCTTCCTTGCGGGCGCGGTTCCGGGCGGGGAGACGAGGATGGTGACCTGGTCGTCTTCGAGCAGCGGGAAATCTTTGAGCAGCTTTGTGGAGATCGTGGTCTTGCCAAACGTGCATTCGCCGCAGAAGACCAGCGCGCCTTTGGGCGTGAGCACGGCGGAGGCGTGGAGGTAGAGCGGGGCTTGAAAATTCGACGGCGCGCGCGCGACGGTTTCGAGGCCGTTGTGTTCGCCCAGCAGCGCGATGCTGAAGATGACGGTGCGGACAAAGGGATTCTGGTCGCCCAGATTTTTCATGTGCATGAGGCGCGGGGCGTGGCGCGGATAGAGCAGCGTCCTCTTCTCATAATCGAGCGCGAAGCCTTCGCCCAACAACAGGCCGGCCGTATGGAGCGGGCCGCCTGCTTCGAAATCGTCGAGGTTTTCCACCAACCCCACGCTCAGCAGCGGATCGTCCTGCGGCTTGGCGAGCCCATGCCGCCCGAGCAATTCATTGAACTGCTGTTTCGCCGGCTTCGCGTCTGGAAAGTCGATGCTGATATCATAGCCGAATAAGTTGGAGTGAATTTTGAAACAACGGAATCTTCGCGCGTTTGCTTTCTCGTTGGTTTTGCCACGTGCCGATGCTCGTCTAGTTCGTTCCATGCATTGCTCTTTCATTCATATCCAATTGCAATTTGTCTGCACTAAGCACTCAGGACTCGGCACTCAGGACTTCGCATGCGGTGTATCCATTTTCACGGAGACACGATGACGACGCCAAAACTTATTCTATTGTTTGCGGCCCTTATCGCGATCGCGGCCAGTTTTTTCTTGCCGCTCAGCGCGCGCGGCGAGGAACCCGCGCGCGACGCGATTATAAAGGAACTGGCCGAATCGCGCGATGCCAAGCGCGCGCAGGCGCTTAAAGAGGCGTTGAAACTCGAGCCGGATGCGGCGCTGATTCAGGCGGTCGCGCCGCTGCTGAAAGACAGTGCGAATGACGTGCGGCGAAACGCGGCGATGTTTTTTGAGAAGTGCGCGGAGCGGCAGATTCCGGCCGGGAAAGGCGCGCAGGCTGTTGCGGAAGCCAAGCTTGAGACGGCAGCGCAAATTGGCTGGAAGCCGGCGCTGCAACTGGCTGCCGCGCCGCTGGCCGGGTGTCTGAAAGATTCGGACGGGAGCGTGCGCAAATCGGCTGCGGCGGCGCTGACGGGAATGGGGGCGGATGCGCTGCCCGCGCTTTCGGAATTGATCGCGCTGCTTGCGGAGAACGATTCGACTGTGCGCGTGGCCGCGGGCGGCGTGCTCGAAGCGATCGGCGAACCGGCGCACGAGGCCGTCCCGGCGCTGTTGAAATTGATCGAGGACAAAAATCAATTCTGTCGAAATGTCGCGGCAAAGGCGCTGGCCAAAATGGGCGCGCCGGGGTTGGACGGTTTGTTGAAACTGCTGGCCTCGCCGCGCGACGACGCGCGAACCAACGCCGCGCAGGCGTTTCAATTCTTCGGCGATGCGGCCGTGCCAGAGCTTGCGGCGCTGATCAAGCCCGACGCGCCCGAAACCGCGCTCGCGGCCGTCGCTGCGCTCAACGCAATGGGCGGCGCGCGCGACGCGGCGATTCCGCCGCTGATCGCGCTGCTGCGCGAAAAAACGCCAGCGCTGCGGCAGGCGGCGATGCAGGCGCTGAACAAATGCGGCGCGCGCGGCGTGAAACCGCTGCTCAGCGCGCTCACCTCCGTCTGCGCCGACGCGCCGCCGGAATACCGCACGGCGCTGACCGATGCGTTGGGGCGCGCGGGTCCGGCGGCGGTGCCTCCATTGATTGAGTTGATCCGCGCGCACGGCGAAAGCGCGGCGCTGTGTTCGGCCATCGAAGCGCTTGGGAAAACCGGCGCTGCGGCGGCCGACGCGACGCCGATGCTGATCGAAATGCTGAGCACTGCGCCGCCGCAAATCGCGCCGAACGTAAAGCGCGACAAGAATCAGCCGCCGCCGGCGCCGGTGGTGCCGGCGTATGTGAAGCTGGATGTGGCTGTGCTGCAAGCGCTCGGTTCGATCGGCCCGCGCGCGGGAAATGCACTGCCGATTCTGTTCGAATTGCTCAAAGACGGCGACAACAGCGTGCGCGGTGAAGCGGGGCGCGCGATTTCCAAAATCGCCACAGGTTCCGAACACATTCCGCCGCTGGCGGAAATTGTGGAGCGCTGCGACGGCGGCGTTTTGGCCAACGCGCTGCGCCCGTTTCAGGCGGACGGCCTGAACGCGCTGCTGGCGGAGTTCGACACGCCGTCCGCGACGGTTCGCACGCGGGCGGCGAACGCGTTTGCGTCGATGCCGGTGGAAAGCGTGTGTCCGTTTTTGGTCGCGGCGCTAAAGAGCGACGAGCCGCGCATCCGCTCGGGTGCCGCGCTGGCTTTGGGCGATATGCGGCGCATGCACAAGGCACGCACGGCGGCGGGCACCGTGATCAACAGCGATGCCGTGCTCAACGCGCTGAAGGAAGCGGTCAAGGATCCGGACCCGGATGTGCGCGTGCTTGCTGCGTATGCGTTCACGAAAGCGGTCGATGTGAACGACGCGGAACTGGTGGGCCTCGTGGCGACCGGGCTGGCGAACTGTTCGCCGGACTATCGCATGCGCGGGCTGGCGGCGCTGGATTACTACAACCTTGAAAAGGCCGGGCACAAAGCCGCGGCCGCGCTGCCGGTGTTGATCCGTCTGGCCGGCCAGGACATTGGCGGGCCGGCGTCGCCGCGCAATTTGATTCAGCGCATTGGCGTGACGGCGGAGGACGTACCGGTGCTGGTCGAGGCGCTGAAAGAGAAAAACGTCTACTCGCGCAAAACCGTGTTCCGGCTGCTTGAAGCGCTGGGCCCGAACGCGAAGGAGGCGACGCCGGCGCTGATCGAACTTTTCGGCGACGACGAGCGCGTGAAAGGAAAAGGCGGGATCGATTCGGTGCTCGCCGCCATCGGCACCGACGCGATGCCGCAGATGCTCGATGCGCTCAGGAGCCTCAACCAAAAGAAGCGCCAGGGCATCGCGCAGGCGCTGATCCAGATGAACCTGGACGGCGAGTGGCTGGCGCGGCTGGCGGACATGCTTTCGGACGACCGGCCGGAAGTGCGGGCGGCGGCGCTCTCCGTGCTGGCGTCTAACAGCGAGCGCGCGAAATTCGCGCTGCCGCACGTGCGCGAACTGCTGATCGACGACGACAAATTCGTGTGCCGCAGCGCGCTGGAATTGTTCAGCCTGCTTGGGCCCGGCGCGACGCCGGTGCTGATCGAGGCGCTCAAAGACACGCGGCCGAACGTACGCGCGCGCGCCGCGCGGGCGCTCAAACCGCGCGGAGCCGAAGTGCCGCCGCCGGAAGCGGTCAAGCCGCTGGCGGAGTTGTTGAAGGACGACAATTCTGAAGTGAAAGCCGCGGCGCTGCAAGCGCTGAGCGCGTGCAAGGACGCGGCGCAGGCCGCGGATATCGTCGCGGGGCTTTCCGAGGTGATGAAGGACGAGAACACGCAGACGCGGCGGGCCGCGCTGTTGTACCTCAAGGCCCACGGAAGCGCGGCGCCGGCCGCGGCGCGAGAAGCGCTCACGCCGGCGTTGAAAGATACGCTGGCGGCGGTGCGAATCAACGCGATTGAAGCGCTGCAAACGCTCGGCACGGACGCGGCGCCGGACGCGCCGCTGCTTTTCGAAGCGCTCGGCGATCCCGAACGCCGCGTGCGCGCGGCGGCGGCGGACGCGCTGGAAGCGCTGGGGCTGGCCAGCGAGCCGGAGAAAAAGATTCGCATCGACGAGATGTTCGCGCTGGATGCGATCGAGCAGTACGCGCAGGCGCAGGAGGAATTCTTCATTAAGACATGGGACGACAACAAAGTTCATTATTATGCGGCGCCGTTGAAAAAAGTGCCGGAGCTGCCGGAGGGAATCGCGGCGGCGGACGCAGCGCTTGAAAAGGCGCAACCGTACAAGGGCTATTTGTTCCGCATGCTGGACGGGCAAAGCGCCGGCGCGCCGGGCGGCGAAAAAAAATTCGTGGTGGACGGAAAGATGTCGCAGGGTCACGCGCTGGCGGCGTATCCGGCCGAGTACGGCAAGAGCGGGCGCTTCACATTCATGGTCGGCGACGACGGGACGATTTACAAGAAGGATCTCGGCGCTCAAACCGCGAAACTCGGTGCCGATTTGCGCGAGTTGGCGCCGGACGATTCGTGGGCGAAATTCAAAGTGAGGCCGAAGGACGAGGGGCCGGTACGGTTTCATCCGCTGGAACCGGAGCGGGTGGATGATATGGAGTTTTAGTCGGCGTCGGGGCGCGCCAGCCACGGCGCGGTCTTCTCAGCGTATACGTCCAGAAAGAACTTCTCGACTGCCGCCTTGACTTGCGCGAAACTGTCGCGCGCGGTTTTCAAATCTTCGCTTCTCAGCGGCGCGACCGGATAGCGTTCGGAAATCTGCAAGTATCGCGCCCGTTTGCTCAAGTCGAAAAGTGCCAGGTAGGCGGAAGCAATCGAATTCAGTTGATGAAATGGTGCGACTCTAATTTTTTCGATTTCGACGTTGCGGTCCGTATGGCTCAAGAAGTGCGCCTTTGAAAAACTGCTTGGAAACGCAACCGCACACGCTTCAAACATATGCAATGCGCAGTAAAAATACTCGTTTGTCAAAGGGTTGATGAACACTTTCGGATCGGTTGACTTTACAGAGTCAAACCAGGCCAACGACAACCGAATTCGCTTGGAATGTTGTTTGAGGTTAGGCATTGAGTCGGCTATACGCGAAAATATATCCTGGTAATGGTTCGATTTCTTCGTGAATCACACAGATTTCAACGGCCGCTTCCGCGTATCCGCCCATCAGCGCTGCAAAATCGCCGCATGCCCAGTGTTTTTGAGTATCCAGATCGTCCGCCGAAACCAAAAGCCCGATCTTTGAATGCGGGTCGTCGGGTGTTGAATCCAGCAAATACACGCTGCGAATCCACGGATGCGTGGGGGCCCACTTCGACGCCAGACGCGCCATCGCCTCCGCCAGTCCCTCTTTATACCGGCGCTTGTTCGACGCAAACGGCCTCAGCGTCGCCGCCAATTCCTCCGGCGTTTCCGCTTTCGGAGAAAATGCTGACTCTATGTCATCCGACGATTTTTCGGATGCGGGCGGGGCAGCGGTTACAAGGCTATCTGACATGTCGAACTCCTAAGTTGCCCGATGATATCGCCGCACCATACTCCGGTCAATAGTTTGAATTGTGTCCTACGCAAACCGCTTGATCGCAAACCGCTCAATCCGCTGCTGCGTTTTTCCGCTCCCGCACAACTCGGCCATGATTTCGCCGACGGCGCTGGAGAATTTGAAGCCGTGGCCGCTGAAGCCGGCGGCGATGAACACATTCTTATGTTTGGGGTGTGCGTCCAAAATGAAATCACAGTCGGGCGTGTTTGTGTAGAGGCAGACTTTTCCGAAACTCAGGCGGCCCGCGGCTTCGGGAATGTGCGCGTCGAGGAACGCGCGCAGGTTGGCTTCGTCGGCGGCGTTGAAGTTTCGGTCCACGGTGCCGGGCGTGACGGTTGGGCCGTGCGAATGGTCGGCGACTTTCATGCAATCGACGCCGAAGAAGGGGAAGCCGTAGAAACTGTGGTTACGAGCCGCGACCGCAGGGGAGCGGGAACGACGGGCGACATTCATCCCGCTCCCTTGCGGTCGCGGCTCGTGGCCCACATCCATCAAGAACAACGGAAACTTCCCCAATTCGAAGAGCTCGCGTTTTTTCGGCGTGAAAAAACCCAACGTCTGGCGCGTGACGGTCAGCGGGAGATTCAAATCGGCGAGCATCCGGCCGGCCCACGCGCCGGCGCAGACGACGGCTTGTTTGGCGCGGTACGTTCCCTTGCGCGTGCGCACGCGCACGCCGCTTTTCGACGCTTCGAAATCCAGGACTTCCTCTTCTTCATGCAGGAGCGCGCCGGCGTTGCGCGCGGCGAGGCGGTAGGTGAGGATGCAGCGTTCGACGGCCAGAATCCCCGCGTCCTGCTGCCAGACGCCACGCATCGTTTCGGGCACGACGAATTGCGGGAAGCGCCGCATGATCTGCGCGGCGTCCAGGATTTCGTGCGGGATGTTGTGCTGCGTGCAGCTCAAGACCGAGCCGCGAAAGAGCGGGCTGTCGGCCGCGCCCATTTCGACGATGCCGGTGGTCGTCAGCAGGCGCTCGCCGCTGAGCCGCTCGAGCTTGCGCCACAATTCGTACGCGCGCATCACGAACGGGACGTAGTCGGGATGTTCGTAGTAGGCGCGGCGGATGATGCGCGAGTAGCCGTGGCTGGAGCCGAGGTCGTGGCCGATGGCGAATTGTTCGAAGATGCGCACGGACTTGCCGCGCCGGGCGAGTTCGAAGGCGGCGGCGGTGCCCATGGCGCCGCCGCCGATGATGAGGATGTCGGAGGTGTTCATAACTTTCTCGGACGTTCCGTTTGCGTGAACACGGGCCATGTTTACTTCGATAATCGAAGTTCCGATTTCGGGCCGTCGAATTGGACAACGAACTTACTGAGTATGTCGCGCCCCACGAGGACCTCTTCGCCCCAAAGCAAAAAATAAACAACGCCCCAGGTTCGCATGACATTGGGAATCAAATATTGCAATTTGACGCGCGTGGCAGAGACCAGCGTTCCTTGAGCCGTCCGTATCTCGCATTGCGATTTGGGGATGAGGGGATCGCTCGCCAGGTGCTTGTATTGAACCTCCGGCAGCGTTGAAAAATCAGCGCCCGTGTCAAGAATCGCGCTGGAAATGTTTTCTTCCGCGAACTGTTTGCCCACTGGGCGAATCCGCATGTGGCGAATGACGGCGATGGGAGCAACTGGCGGGAAGCAAATTTTCGATTCGAACTTCTCGATATACACGCTCATTTTCGGTTGGCCCTTACCGATCCCGCGCGCGGGCGGCGCGCTTTATTTAGAGGCAGCTTGCCAATCGGCTGCAAGGCGATGTCGGCCTCCGGATTTTGTTTTCGCAATACGTCGAACAGGGTTTGATCGTCGGAACCGATTTTTGCGAGTTTGCCATTCAGATAAGCCGCCCACTGGCCCTCGCGTCCGACAAAGCGCCCCTTTGCCAAATCAGCGCGAAAGGCGGACAGGATCGCACTTGGCGAAAATTCAATATCATGAGCTGCGGTGTCGCTGGTATTCATGGCAGTCAAGCTATTCCGGAATCGGTTTGAGTCAAGAGCTTAGCGCGATGGCGCGGACGACGATGATGAGGACGTCGGAGTCTTGAGTCATGGATCTCTTGTTAGGGCGCCTTCGAGTTAGTGACTTCGACATATTCAGTCGCGGCTACTCAACTCGCCGAAAACTCCACCCGCTTCCTTCGAGTTTATTGTTATCTACGATTTTCAACGATCTTTCCTCTCCACCTGGGAACACAAAGATGACGCACCCGTTCTTGATTGACCACTTCCCCGTCTTGTGATTCTTTACCTCCGCGTTCGGTGCGACAAGCGTCATGTCTTTATTCAACGTAAATACGAGCCCAGAATCAGTTTTAGCCCAATTTCCAAACAGTTTTTGTTCGAGGGAAGGCTTGGCCGGCAAGGTCTTCTCGAATTCGGCAATTCGCTTCTCAATTCTTGCCTTGGCTAGGCCGGATAAGGATGGCAATGCTTTTTCATAAATGCCAGCAGCCCTACCTTGGAAAAGTCCTTTGTCGTCTTTGTCTAGACTCTTATCCGCGTACTCCCACCACCCGTCCCCCAACGCCGCCTGAGCCGCCCCATCTGTCGGCGCCTGCATTTCCTGCTTCATCAACTCAATCAACGCCGCGTTCTTCGATTTCGCGATGAACGGTGCGGCGTGTTCGACGTCGTTGTTTTGGATTTTGTATTTGCCGATGGTCAAATTCGCGGCGGGGTCGTCGGGTTTGTCGATCAGCACTTTCAGCGCCGACGCGACTTTCGCCAGCTTCGGATCGGAGAGCTTGGAACTCGCGGCGCTCAATTGAGTCTTCATCAGATCGTTGAAATTGCCGTCGAAGCTCGCAGCCAGCTTTTCGAAGATCGCGCTCAGGCGCGGCAGGTCGCCGGCTTGCGCGGCGAGCGCGGCGGCTTGAGTTAGCAGGACGTAGCGCGCGGGCGGATCGTTGGCGGATTCGTCCGCCTGCTTCTCCAGCTTCGCGGCGAGCGCGGTTTTGTCTTTCGGCGTCGTCTTCGCGAATTCATCCTTGTAGAGATCCTTGATGGTCTTCTCGGCCTCTTTCTGTTTTGCGGCGCCGGGGACGGGGACTTTTTTGGCGGGATCGACCGCCACCGGGGCAGCAATCGGATTTTCCCGAGCAGCCGTGCCCGTGTTCGCGGCGCTGGTTTTTTCGAGCGTCATTTCCTTGAGGCTGCGGTCCTGCGCCTGCAAACTCAGGTCGGTGCCTTTGAAGCGGTCGGCGACTTCGTAAAAACGGACGGCGATGAGCAGGTGTTCGGCGGCGTGGGCGTTGGCGTAAGCCTCGGCGCGGTTGAAAAAAGTCTCAGCTTCGTCGGCCTGCGGCGCGGCTTCCATTTCCTTCATGCGTTTGGCGACGGCCGCGCTGATCGCGTCGCCGCCTTTGAGGAATTCATCGATTTGATGCGACGTCATCTTCTTCTTGCACCAATAGAGGAACGAATTCATCTCGACTGCCTTGTCGGTGTTTCCGGCGGCCTGATAGAGATCGGCGGCCTGTCCGAACGCGATCGCGGCGGAGACGACGGCGTCGCCGTCGGTTTGCGAAAGCTTGAGCGCGGCGATGCCTTTGGATTCGAGTTCGGCGGCGTCTTCGGCGCGGGCGGAGAAGCCGAAGAGCGACGCGGCGGCTAAAATGAAAACGAAGGAGCGCATACGGGGACCCTCGGTGTGGAGCGGGTGTTATAGCAGATTTTCAAAAAGTTTCAGGGATTCAAAGTTTCGGGTTAAGCGATGGGCAAGATTCATCGCAGATAGACGCGGAGCACGCGGATGGACGCGGATTCGGTTCAAGGGATTATCCGCGTTCATCGGCGGTTTGGATGCGGGCCGGATTTGCGGAGGGCTGCAAATCCGTGGCAACCGGTTTTGCCGGCGGGGATTTTTTTGAATTTTGGACGCGCTGTTCCGATGCGGCACTGGCTGGGTACAGCCAATGGCACACGAACGGCTTGAAACTGACGGCGGGGAGCGTTGCATTAATTGAGCGCATCTTTACCGCATCGGAAAGTTTTTCATACGAGCTCGCCGTAAATCGCCAGACATTCGCGGGCGGCTTTGTCCCACGAGAAGAAGGGGGCGCGATCCAGGCCTTTGCGGGCGAGCTCGGCGTGGAGGGTGTCGTCGCTGAGGAGGCGCTGGATTTGGGCGGCGATGGAGTCTTCGGATTTGGGGTCGGCGAGCAGGCCGCAGCCGGCGAGGATTTCGGGCAGGCTGCCGACGCTGGCGCCGATGACGGGACAGCCGCAGGCGAAGGCTTCGACGGCGGGGATGCCGAAGCCTTCGTAGAGCGTGGCGAAGAGCAGGCCGCGCGCGCCGGTGTAGAGGGCGGGGATGTCGGCGTCGGGGACGTAGCCGAGGATGCGGATGGCTCCCCCGCCCTCCTCTTTTTCGATGGTCTGGCGGATTTCGTCGCCGCCGAAGCCGATGCGGCCGGCGATGGCGAAGAGCGCGTCGGATTTGAGTTCACGCCGCGCGCGCAGGAAGGCGCGCGCCTGAGTCAGGACATTTTTGCGCTTGTTGATGCTGCCGACGAAGATCAGGTAGGGGCGGTCGAGCTTGTATTTCGCGCGGACGGCGGCGACGTCTTCGGGCGGGCGCGGCGAAAAGCCTTCGCCGCCGGCTTCGTAGACAACGCGCAGTTTGGCGGGGTCGGGGTTGAGCGCGGCGGCGACATCGCGCTTGACGGCTTCGCTCACGCAGACGATGGCGTCGGCGCGGGCGACGAGTTCGGCGTAGCGCTTTTGTTTCATGGCGCGGAAATCGGCGGTGGCGAATTCGGTGGATTGCAGCGGCGAGAAGACATCGTGGATGGTCACGACTGTTTTGGCTTTCATCCAGCGGCCGGGCAAGCGCGCGTCGAGGCCATGAAAGATTTGCTGCGATCGCGCGAAGAAGGGGTGCAGCCCTTCAAGCATCAATTTGTTCGAAAAATTCGGCGCCGGCAGCGCGGGCAGGCGGAAGACATTTTTGAGACGCGAGGCGCGCGTGACCAGCGTGAAGCGGTGCGCTTCGCCGACGCGCGCGAAGGCGGCGAGCATGCGGCGGATGTACATGGCCACGCCGGTGGATTCGGTGCGCGCGGCGCTGGAGACATCGAGGGCGATTCGCATCAGGCGGTCCAACGAAGGCGGTCTCACGCAGAGGCGCAAAGGCGCAAAGAAGAAACAGCGGGTTAAGAGCATTCGGCTGAAAAATGGGACGATACAGGTTAACTTGGTGCGGCCAGTGGGTGCAACCAAAAAAGGAACGCGCGGTCGAATCGTTGGACTCCATTTTTCGCCACGGAGGGCACGGAGAACACAGAGAGAGACGGCACATTCTCCTCCGTGTTCCTCCGTGCGCTCCGTGGCAAATGAAAAGGTCCTACAAAATGACCACGCGCTCCCAAAAAACGGAACGTGCCGCTGCTGGCTTGACTTTCCTGCATTCTGGCGTCTAATACGCCGATCATGAAGAAGCTGGGCATTCTGTCCGATACTCACGATCATCTGGACCGGATTGCGAAGGCGGTGGCGTTGCTGCAGGGGAAGGGCGCGGAGGGGCTGCTGCATTTGGGCGATTTCGTGGCGCCGTTTGCGATGAAGCTGGTCTTAAAATTCAACGACCCGATGTACATGATTTTTGGGAACAACGACGGCGAAAAAAAGGGGCTGAAGAAACTTTTTCCGGAGTTAAAGGACGGCCCGTGCGTCTTTGAAATCGGCGGGCGGAAACTGGGCGTGGCGCATTCGGTGGAGGAAATCCCCGCCGACTATCGCACGTTCTGCGACGGAGTTTTTTACGGCCATTCGCACACGCGCGTGCACATTCCCAAAGACGGCACGCGTCCGCTGGAGTTGAACCCGGGCGAAGGCTGCGGCTGGCTGACCGGCAAACCCAGTTGCGCGATGCTGGACTTGGAGACGATGACGGCGGAGATTTTGGAGATCGAGTGACAAACATTTTGAAACAACGAATCGCACGAATCTTCACGAATGGGATTCAATTGTGCTTCGTGTGAATTCGTAAAGACTCATTGTTTTAACGAGTAAAAATGGAGAGGGGCCAAGGAATGATTCTGAAAGCCACACGTTGGATCACCGCCGCGCTGCTGCTGGCACTGCTTCCGTCCATTCCGGGCTGTACGTCGCGGAGCATCACGATCACGTCCAATCCGCCCGGCGCTGAGGTGTTCATCAATTACCGGCCGGTGGGCGTGACGCCGGTGCGCGTGGGCTTCACGCATTACGGCACGTATCGCATCGAATTGCGCAAAGAGAAATTCCAGACGCTGGTCAAAGAGGAGTGCATCAACGCGCCGGCGTACGGGTACGAGCCGATTTCGGCGATCACGGACAACGCCATCCCCGCGCGGCTGAACGACGACATTTACCTGCATTATGTGCTGAAGGCGGAAGGCGAAGTGAGCGAACGCTCGGCGCTGTTGGAGCGCGCGGATTTGGCCTCCAAAGGTGTGATTACGCGCCCCGACGGCTCGACGGTCAACATCGCGTACAGCGCGCCGGTGAAAACGCCCGAGCAGATCGCGGCCAAGGAAAAAGCCACCGCGGCTGCGCAAAACAAGCCCCTCCCGCCCGGCGCGCCGCCCATGCCGACCAATCAGTTCACGATCAAGCCCATCGATACGAAGGAGCCGGTCGGCCCCACGATCAGCAAAGAGTTGAACATCAAGCCCACCACGCCGGAGAAGAAGCCGGACACAACGCCGCCCGTCACGCCTCCGGTCGAGCCGAAGAAAGACCAGCCCGTGCGCACGCCGAAGGGCGAGGAGTTGATCTTCGAAAAACCGAAGACCGACGAGAAGAAACCGGACGCGCCGAAGACGGAAAAGTAATTCAAAATTAAAAATGCAAAATTAAAAATGAAATCGCGCAACGAATCGGCAATCAATTTTTAATTTTGCATTTTTAATTTTGCATTTATTTATCACGGCGCGAATTCTTTCACCAGATCCTCCGCCCCGTACACTTTCCGCATGACCTCGACGATCGCGCGGGAATCGACGCAAACGGAGCGCTTCGTATCGCCGTCAAAGAGGTACTTCCCGACCAGGCCCGGGTAATTGCCGTCAAAGAGCAGCCCGACAATTTCGCGGTTGCGGTTGAAGACGGGCGAACCGGAATTGCCGCCGTAGCCGTCGGCGTCGGTCACAAAATTGAAAGGCGTGCACGGATTTAACGTGTAGCGCCGCTCCAGCCACGTCCGCCGCAGATGGTACGGCTCCTGGTTGTTCGTGCGCTCACTTAACTCGAACATGCAGCCGCAGCAGGTGAACGGCGGCACGCTCTTCCCATGTTCCTCGTACCCGCGGATCGTGCCGAAGGAAAGGCGCGGCGTAAAATTTCCGTCCGGGCTGCGCCGCGAGCCGTTGGTCAGCGAGAGCGCGTGAGCGATGGAGGCGTAACATTTCTTCTCGATCGCCGCGAAATCGCTTTCGTGGGCGTTCCGCACTTCGACCAGCCGCGGAAGCAGCTTCTTCCCCAGCAGGAGGAGCGCGTCGCCGCTCTTGTCGATGCCCGGAAACGAGCGGCCGGCCTCCTCGTAGAATTGCGGATCGCCGAGCCGCGATTGAGCCGCAAGTTCCGCCGCGCGCTGCTTCGGCGCTTTGCCATCGAGCAGCAATTGGCACAGCGGATGATCCGGGCCCAACAGCGAGAGCGCCAGCGCGAAAGACTCTTCGAGAAAGCGGCGTTCGCTTTCCGCGCGGTGCGCCGGATCGTACGCATAGGTCTTTTCCAGCTCCGCTTCCTGCTGCTGCACCGCGCGAAAATTGATTCCACCGCGCTGTTCCGCGGCAGCCATGATCACCGCCGTGCGCAACTGCGCCGATAGGACCCCCCACGGCCGCCCCAGCAGCGCGTATTCGATTTCGCCGTTCGCGCAATGGCCGAGGCAGCGTTTGATCTCGCTGAGCGCCTCAGCGTAACCTTGCGCCTTCGCCGGATCGCTGATCTGCTTCGCCGCGTCCTCCTCTTCCAATTTCTTGCGCGCAAAAACCTCCGCGTTCTTCAACCCGTCCGCCTGCCCGTGCAAGCGCTTGAGCGAATTCTCCGCCGAATGCAGCCGGTCCTGCACGCTCTGCTTCTGCGCCTCGCCCAACTCGCCGAAGCGCCGCAGCGCCGCGCATTCGCGCGAATACATCGCAAGCTCCATCGGCAGCGCTTTGTCTCGCTCGAATTCCAGATGCGCCAGCGTTATGGAACGGCTGGTTTCGGCCGGATTGCCGCTGAAGAAGACCAGCTCGTCGGCCTTCGCGCCCGCATACGACCATGGGAAATAATCCGGCGTCTGGGCCGGCTTTCCGTTTTCATATGCGCGCAAAAAAGCCACATCGAAATCGTAGCGCGGGTACGTGAAATTGTCCTGGTCGCCGCCGAAATAGCCCGAGCTCAGATCCGCTCCGAAGACGACGCGCACGTCGGTGTACAGTTTGAATTTGTAGAGCCGGTATTCGCCTTCCGGATAAAGTTTCATGGGCTGAATGCGCTCGCGCCCGAAGGTCAAAGCACGGCGCGCCTCCCGCGCGAGCGCTTGCAGCGCGTCGTCCTCGCTGAGATTCAAACGCACGGCAGCCGCACGGACTTTGTCGTTCACGTTGACGATTTCCACAAGCTGCTCAAGGCTCAAATTGGGCGCGCGCAATTCTTCATCCGGCGTGCGCGCGAGGAATCCGTCGCGAATCAAATCGGTTTTGCCCGGCACGCTCAGCCGCTGCAGCGCGGCCTGAGCGACGTGGCGGTTGGTCATCGCCAGGCCGTGCGGCGAAATGAACGCGCCCGAACCGCCGCTGGTCTCGCGCCCGCGTTCGCCGATGATCACGCGCAGCGACGAGCGGCGCGCCTGCTCCAGCCACGCGTCGCCGATTTGAAATTCAAAACGCTTCGCAATGCGCTCGCGCGGGACCATGTCGAACGGCCAGAAGCCTTCTTCCGCGCGCGCGCACGGCGGAGAGAGAAGGGCCGGGAGAAACGCCAGAACCATCGCGCAGCGAACGCGCATCAGAAAGCTCCTTCAGAAATACGTGCGTGACAGTTTGCGCGTGCCGTTCTATCAACGCCAACGGCGTTTCTTCCCAAAGTCCGGATACCATGAGCAAAAGAAGGGAAAGCCGCAGACGGCTCCCGCGAATCGGATTTTGCACAGGGCTTTCGAACTTGCCAATAGAAAATGCCGGAGGGTTCGCAGCTACAGCAGCCGGGGTTGAGCGTGCAACGCGCCCCCCGGTTTTGCGCCGATGAAACCCCCCACCCCCCAGGGGTGCAAGCAATTTGTCCGAGTTGCGGCGCGCCTTGACTGGGACCCCTCCGGGGTCCGGGAATCTCTATCGCTTTTATCCGGGGGTGTCGGGCCTTGCGGCCCTCAACCCCCGG
>Ga0207137_1142_pt1 | contig 16275 bp, 14 predicted proteins | sample Alteio_BWMinHeat_9_FD_153572 | JGI IMG/M metagenome (GOLD analysis project Ga0207137, IMG submission 153572) | Enriched cells from forest soil in Barre Woods Harvard Forest LTER site, Petersham, Massachusetts, United States -... | ecosystem: Environmental > Terrestrial > Soil > Temperate forest >...
TTGTGGACCACTTCCGTAATACCCGCCGCAACTGTGACGGGATCGGAAGCGGTGCGCACCACAAGATAAGGCGTCCATCCACCGGCGAAATACGCATCGTAGGTCGGCCCAGCATCCAGTCCGAATTGATGCACGTTGCCGACGATGCCTATGATCGAAAACCAGCAAGGTTTGGGATCGAGCGAACAAAAATTGACGCGCTTTCCGAGCGCATCTCCATCCGGCCAATAGCGCCGCGCCATGTTCTCATTGATGACGATGTTGAGGACTTTCCAGTCGCCCTCGTTGAACGTGCGGCCCGCGCGCAAGGGAATTGCCAGCGAAGAAAAATAGCCGAGGCTCACTGTTCGAGTCTGCGCGATCGGGCGTGCGCCCGCGGCGGGAATGGGCTGGCCATCAATCACGAATCTCGACGCCTGGCGCAACTCATTGCCGAGCGGCAAGTCGTCGATTCCTCCTGCTTCCTTGACGCTTGGCAAGCCGTGGATTTGCGCGGCAATTTGTTCAAACTGCAAAGATTGCTTCTCGCCGAGTTTGAATTGTTCTTCTTGAGAGAGCTGGTTAATTTGCGCAAACGAAAGCGCGGGCTGCTGGATTTCCATGGTAAGGATGTGGTCCGGGCGAAAGCCAGTGTCCACCTCGAGCAAATGTTGAAAACTCCTGAGCAGCAGGCCTGCACCGATGAGGGGAACGAGAGCCATCGCAATTTCGGAAATCACCAGCAGGTTGTGCGTATTGTGATGGCCGGATGAGCTGCCCCCCTTGCTTCCTTGTTTCAGCACGCCAGCCAGATTTGTCTTTAGCGTGCGCGCCGCGGGCAGCAGGCCGCAGACAAGGCCCGTCGCCAGGCAAATTGCAATGGTGAATCCCAGGACCCAGCCGTTCAGGCCGCTCCCATTCAGGATGCCGAGATCGGGAGAAACCAACGTCATCAGGCCTTTAAGTCCGGCAATCGCGAAAAACACGCCCAGCACTCCGCCTAGCAGGGAAAGCAAAGTGCTCTCCGTGAGCAACTGGCGGATCAATCGCCATGGGCTGGCCCCGAGGGCGGTACGCACGGCAACTTCTCGTACACGCGCAGCATTACGCACCAGGAGCAAGTTCACGATGTTGGCGCAAGCTATCAGAAGGACGAGTCCCACCGCGCCGAACAAGACAAGCAGAGTGCTGCGCAAGTTGGCGGAGGGGTTCTGAAGGTTTTGCACCAGCACGCCAAAACCTTTATGGGAATCCGGATAAGCGATTGCTTCTTGCTGGTTGAGCCGTCCGATTTCGTCCTGCGCTTGCGAAAGGCTCACGCCCGGCTTGAGCCGTGCGATGGCGACGAATGCGTGATGAATGTGCTCGGTTAAGTCATCGTCATATTGGCCCAGCGGCATCCACAAATCGGCCCAGCGCAAGAGCTGAAAACCTGCGGGGAGTATGCCCACGACGGTGTAGCGCTTGTTGTCGAGAGTAACCGTGCGCCCGACTACACCCGGGTCGCCGCCGAACCGGCTTTGCCAAAGCCGATAGCCCAGGATCACTATGGGAGCGCCGCCGGCTCGGTTCTCTTCCGGAACAAAGGAGCGGCCGGCGACGACGTGTGCTCCCAGCATGGGGAAAAGATCGGAGCTGGCGTACCCAACCAGCACGCGCTGGGGCTCGCCATCGCCGGTCAGGTTGAGCCCTTTTGAGATTTCCGCATAGGCCCCTATCTCTGAGAAACTGGTGGCCTGCCGATGCCAATCAGCGTAATCGCCCGGCGACAATCCAGCTCGGGGAACCTGTGGCGGATAGGTGTTCCAGATCTCGACCAAACTTTCCGGGTGAGGGTAGGGAAGGGGCCGAAGAAGAACATTCTCTACCACGCTGAAAATCGCTGTGTTCGCTCCGATCCCGAGCGCCAGAGTAAGCACGGCGTGATGAGCTTTACCGTCAGCCAGCGCACGCAAGAGATCGGGCTGCGCATGGCGCTCGGCGCGCAGCTCACGAATGTGCGCGGAATGATTCTCGGTCAAACTCTTAAATTGACCCTCATCGGCGTCGGGCTTGGCCTGGCGGGCGCTTTTGTTCTTGCGCGCTTCCTAGCAAGTCTTCTCTTCGGCGTCGGCACTTACGATCCGGTTACGTTCCTCGGCGTCGCGCTCTTGCTGATTGGGGTTGCGCTCGCGGCCTCCTACATCCCCGCGCGCCGCGCCATGCGCGTCGACCCGATTGTGGCGTTGCGCTACGAGTAGAGTCCGCGCGGGTCACTTCATTCCACAAGAACAGAAAATCCGGTAAGGTAGTCGGCGGTTCTCCGGAGAAAAGATTCCGTCTTGCTCGCTTTCTGTGTCAGCAAAGGCAAACTCAAGCAGGTTTCGAAGCCGCTTCCGAAGGTGCGGCCGAGATGGGCATTAATCCGCGTACGCCTGGCGGGAATCTGCAACACCGATGTAGAAATTTTGCGCGGCTATCACGCCTTTCGCGGAACGCTCGGGCACGAGTTTGTCGGCGAGGTCGCGGATGTGCGAGGGGTTTCAGCGCGGGAGAAAGCAAAATGGCTCGGCCGGCGCGTCTGCGGCGAAATCAACGTAGCGTGCTCGGCGTATGGGTATCGAGAAGGTTGCAGTTTTTGCCGGCGCGGCCTCGAGAGCCACTGCGCACGGCGCACGGTTCTTGGAATCGTCGCGCACGACGGCGCTTTCGCCGAATATCTCACCTTGCCGCTTGAAAATCTTTACGTGGTGCCCGATTCCGTTGACGACCAACGAGCGGTTTTTGTCGAGCCTCTCGCGGCAGCGTGTGAAATTCTCGAGCAGGTCAATGTGAGTAGGCTCCGCAAGGCCGCCGTACTCGGGGACGGCAAACTTGCACAAGTGATTGCACGAGTTCTAAGAACAAGAATTCAACGCGTTGTGATATACGGCAAGCATGGCAAAAAGCTGGCGCTTGCGCGCACGGCTGGAATCGAGACAAAGCGCGTCCACGGCGACGCGAGCGATTTGAAAAAGATAAAGGAGGCCTTCCCCTTGCTCATCGAGGCGACCGGCTCGCCGACGGGTCTCGCCCTGGCACAGCACATGACCGAGCGACGGGGAACGCTGGTGCTCAAATCCACGTTTCACGGGGCCGCCCGGGTGGAAACCTGGCCGATTGTCGTGAAAGAACTCACCGTGGTTGGCTCGCGCTGCGGGCCGTTCGCGAAAGCGCTTGCGCTCCTTCGTTCGGGCAAAGTTGATCCCCGCCCTCTCATCACGCGCACGTTTCCCCTCGCCGACGCACAAAAAGCCATCCAGTTCACCCAGAAACAGGGAGTCATAAAGGTCCTACTAAGACCTTGACGTCGCGTCAGTGAAACGGCACCCGAGGCATAAAGAAAAAAAGATAACGCAGAGACGCTGAGGACGCGGAGATTCGCAGAGAATCCTTTGAATGCTTTCAGAGCCGATTGATGCAGGAGGCAACGCAAGCTGCGCCGAAACCGTTGTCGATGTTGACCACGGTCACATTTGAAGCGCAACTATTCAGCATGCCCAGCAGCGCGGTGATGCCGCCGAAGCTCGCGCCGTAGCCGACACTGGTCGGAACCGCAATTACCGGGACGGCCACGAGGCCGCCCACCACGCTCGGCAGCGCGCCTTCCATTCCGGCCACGCAAATAATCACGCGCGCTTTCGCGAGCTTCTCGCGGTGTTCGAGCAGGCGGTGAATCCCGGCAACGCCCACGTCGTAGAGATGTTCGGCGGGGTTCCCCATCATTCGCGCTGTGAGCAATGCTTCTTCGGCGACCGGGATGTCGCTTGTCCCCGCGGACACGACCAGAATAGTGCCTTTTCCCGTGATTTCCCGGCTGCGCTCGACGGTGATTACGCCCGAGGCGGGATGAAATTTGGCCTGGCGACTTATCCGTTTGACTGCGGCGAAGATTTTTTTGTCCGCGCGCGTCACCAGAATGTTCTGCCGCGAGTCTTTTTTGCGCAGCATGGCACGCACGATCTCCGCTACCTGCGGGGGCGTCTTACCCCGGCCGAAAATCACTTCGGCATAGCCCTGCCGCAGGGCGCGATGATGGTCCACTTTCGCGAAGCCCAGGTCTTCAAACGGCAGATGCTTGAGCCGCTCGATCGCCTGGGCGGGCGAAATGCCGCCCGCCACCACCGCTTCCAGGATTTTCAAAAGTTCCTGCTGATTCATAACATTCGACCGCAGCGAATTCTACCATCTGCCGCCGACCAAGCGTCTGCTTGACTTGCCGGGGGGCCGCTGCGAGACTGAATTATCCGCACGGAAAACATGTCCGACACACAAAAACAAACCGTTACCGTGGGTGTGACCGGCGCAAGCGGCGCGATTCTCGCGCAAAAAGCCCTCGCCCTGCTCGAGGACGATTCTCGCGTAGCCCGCGTTCACCTCGTTGTGACCGAAGCCGGCCAGCGGCTCTTCGCCGAAGAGCTCCACATCTCCGCCGGCGATTTGAGGCAGCTTCCGAGCCGCCTTCTGGGCCGCGCCTCATCGAAAATCGAAGTGCTATCGAACAAGGACGTGGGCGCCTCCATCGCTTCCGGAAGCTACGCGGTCGACTCGATGCTCGTCATCCCTTGCTCCATGGGAACGCTGGCGGCGATCGCGAATGGCCTGAGCGATGATCTCGTCTCCCGAGCCGCCGACGTTATGCTCAAGGAGAGCCGCAAGCTTATCCTGTGCGTGCGCGATACGCCTTTCAACCGCGTACATCTTGAAAATATGTTGCGTGCGCAACAGGCCGGCGCAGTCATCATGCCCGCGATTCCGGCGTTTTACCACCATCCGAAAACGATCGAGGATCTCGTGACGCAATATTTGTGCCGTGTCCTGGCGCAGATCGGCCTGCCACAAGAACAAATGTTTCGCTGGACCGGTCAGGCCGCGGCCAAGAAAGCTGAGGCGTAATCCGAGATGGCCGGAAGAATCCGCACCGTCCTCGAGATGATCAAGTTCGAGCACTCCGTTTTTGCGTTGCCATTTGCGCTGACAGGCGCGTTGCTCGCAGCGCGGGCTGTACGTCACGGCTGGCCGACGCTGCGTCAGATTTTGTGGATCGTCGTGGCGATGGTCACAGCGCGTTCGGCGGCCATGACCATGAACCGCATCGCCGACCTGCGCTTCGACTGCGAGAATCCGCGTACCAGCCAGCGCGCGCTGGCCACCGGAGCACTCTCGTTGCAATTTGCATGGATTTTCACGCTGGTTGCTGTCGCCCTATTTTTCGTCGCGGCGTGGCAACTCAATTCCCTCGCCCTGAAACTCGCTCCGGTCGCGCTGGCCATTCTTTTTTTCTATTCATTCACCAAACGCTTCACAAACTGGTCGCATCTCTTTCTGGGTTTCGCGCTGGGTGCTTCTCCTGCCGCGGCGTGGATCGCCGTCACCGGCAGCCTCGATCTCCGCATGCTCATACTCTGCGCCGCGGTTACGCTGTGGGTCGGGGGCTTCGACGTTCTCTACGCCTGCCAGGACGTCGACTACGACAAGCGCGCCGGACTTTTCTCCGTGCCGAAACGCTTCGGCATCGCCAGAGCTTTGTGGATCGCTCGCGGAATGCACGTTGGCGTCGTGGCGCTTCTCTGCTGGCTCGCCGGCAGCTTCGGATTGCCGTGGCCCGCGTGGGCCGGCATTGTCGTGGTTGCCGCGCTCCTCGGCTACGAACACTCATTGGTCAAGGCGAACGATCTAAGCAAGCTCGACGCTGCGTTTTTCGCCGTGAACGGTTATATTAGTTTATTGTTCCTGCTGTTCTGGGGCGCCGCGGCGGCGGTCTGGCGCGTTTGAGTTTTTCGGCGGATTGGAAATGAGCGAACTCAAAATAAGCGATGCGAGGCTGAGACCCATCGCGGACAAGGTCCTCGCAGGCGCGCGCCTCAACATGGACGATGGCATCGCGCTTTACCGCTCGCCCGATCTCCTCGCTGTCGGATGGCTCGCAAATTATGTCCGCGAGAAGCGACACGGCAACGTCACGTATTTCAACGTCAATCGCCACATCAACCCGACCAACGTGTGCGTCGCGCACTGCCGGCTTTGCGCGTTTGGCCGAGACCCCAGCGCGCCCGGAGCATATACGTTCGCCCTCGAAGAGATTTATCAGCGCGCGGAGCAGGGCGTGCGCGAAGGCGCCACGGAGTTTCACATCGTCGGCGGCCTGCACCCGGACCTCACCTTCGACCATTATCTGGAATTGGTCCGCGGACTAAAGCAGCGCTGCCCGGGCGTGCACTTGAAAGCCTTCACGATGGTTGAAGTCCACCACTTCGCCAGGATTGCCAAGCTTTCGATAGAGGAAACGCTCCGGAAAATGAAGGAAGCGGGCGTGGATTCGTGTCCCGGCGGCGGCGCGGAAATATTCCATCCTCGCGTGCGCAAAATCATCTGCGACCACAAAACGAGCGGGCAGATGTGGCTAAGCACCGCGAAAAAAGCTCACGAAGCGGGGCTTCATTCGAACGCAACCATGCTGTACGGCCATGTGGAAACCGAAGAAGAGCGCGTCGACCACCTGCTGAAGCTGCGCGAGCTGCAGGATGAAACGCATGGTTTCGTGACGTTTATTCCGCTGGCGTTTCACCCCGAAAATACGGCGCTGTCCCACATTCCCAAGCCGACCGGATACGCCGACCTCCGCAATATCGCCGTGGGGCGCCTGCTGCTCGACAATTTCGAGCACATCAAGGCTTATTGGGTCATGCTTTCGCCGAGCATCGCACAGATTGCGCTGCGATTCGGAGCCAATGACATCGACGGCACGGTGGTCGAGGAAAAGATTTATCACGACGCCGGAGCGAAGACTTCCGAGTTCACGCCACGCGCGGAACTTGAACGCTTGATCCGCGCCGCCGGCCGCGTTCCTGTCGAGCGCGACACACTCTACCGGCCGGTCGACCGTTCGAAAATGCCTCCGCTGCCGCCTGCCCCGCGGCCGGATCTCGTCTCGCTCACCCTCAACGTGTGAGGGTTTCGGCTGGCACATTCATCTGATGACAATAGGATTTGACGATTTCTGTTCTTCAGCGAACCGTCGCGGCTTTTGCTTGTACCTTGGTTAGGACCGATGATGGTAGTGGCGCGTATCCCTGGGACCTGGCAATTTCCTGCCCTGCGGAGAAAACCCATCGCAAGTATGCGGCCACCGCTCGCCCGCGCTCTGGGTCGGAAGCCACGGCCGGCACGTACAGCCAGGTGAAACTGCTGATCGGATAGCTGTCTCTCCCCGGCGCATTGGTCAGCGAGACCCGAAAGTCATCCGTCATTTTGTTTGCCAGCGCGGACGCCGCTTCCTCAATGGATTTCCCCGAGGGCTTGACGAACTCTCCCGCAGCGTTGCGGATCCGCGCGACGGGCAGCCCGGATTTGTCCGCCCATTTCAGCTCCGTATAACCGATGGCACCTGGGGTCCTGCGCACGTTATCGAGAAGGTCCTCGGTTCGCGCGAAACTCGCGCCGACCGGCCATTTCGGAGAAACGCCTCGTCCGACCTTGGCTTGAAACTCCGGACTCACCTTGCACAGAAAATCGGAGAAGATATAACTCGAGCCTTTCCCCTCGGTGCGGTGCGCCACTTGGATGGACAAATTTGGCGACTTTATATCCGGATTGAGCTTCACGATGTCCGGGTCGTTCCAGGTTTTCGTTTTCCCCGAGTAAATGTTGGCTAGCGCTGGTCCAGAGAGGCGAAGGCCGCCTTGCGCGCCGGGGACGTTGTAAACGACCGCGATCCCGATAAGCACTGCCGGAAGCTCCACGATGGGATGCGCGGTGGCTTTCAAGTCTTTTTCAGGTATAGGGGCATCGCCACCGCCGAGATCGCCGGTTCCGGAAAGAATTCGGTTGGCGCTCTCCGCAGTGCCCTCAGGAAGATAACGGAAATGTATTTCTGGATGTTGCTTGTGATATTCATCTGCCCAGGACAGATATAAGGGCTCGGGAAGGCTCGAACCGGTTGCAACCAGCATGATCGACGATTGCCCGCCGCTGCCCCGGGGAAACAGCGCGAGAAGGATGACGAGCGCGATCGAGAGCGAAGAGGTTAAGTAGTGGCTGGACTTCATCACCACCGGGCACCTTTTCCATTATTTTCGACACATTCAGCGTTCGGAATCTGGACAACCCTGACTGATGTATACCCTAAGCTGCTGCCAGGGATTCAACAACCTCTGCTAAGGCCACTGTGTGGAAACATCTAATAGAGAGTCCGAAACGAACACAACTGAGCAGCCCGTCAGAAGAGGTAACCAACTTCGGGAATCTGGTGTCCGTGAAGTTTTATAAGCCAGCCAAACGCCGCGGCGGCCAGACCACGACATCTTGCCGCTCCGCGAAGTGCAGGAGCGGCTTTTGAACAGGCAACGGAATGCCGGCTGCGTCGGACATCGTGTTTCTTGTTAGGTCCGCTTCCGCCAATTGCAACTTCCAGGGAAGATGGTGGATTTCTGCGCGTAGGATCCGGCCCTTGTTGTCGGCTGTATACAGGCAGTATCGTTCGGTCAGGAAGTGCTCCAATGACTCTGGTTTGGATTCGAATGATTCCTCGATCGGACGATACTTCCCATGCAGGATCGCATCCGGGCAGCCTCCGTGCGTCCTCTCGCTCTGGTAGTGGACCCAGCCATCGCGCTGCCCGCAAGACATATGCGCTCGAAAATACGGCGGGTGAAACCATGCCCGCGCAACGGCCACAGCAAGGAAATTTCCTGCATCCAGGCTGAAAAACCATACTCCGGGCTTATTCTCCGCAATCACATACGTGCGCACATTCAGTTCGGGAAATTTGGACAGCCACGGCACACCCGGAGTCCCGAGCAGCCTTACGCCAGACATTCGAAATGGCACGACAGCGATCCACGCCTGTCCCACGAATGTATCGATCTCGAGTTGCGAAGGAATTTTCGCGCGCAGAGCTGCTGCATCCACGGGCCAGTGCGCAAAGAGCAGATCGTGCCAGCTCTGCGTCATGACCCATGGGCCCCTCGGCGGCGGCCACGGGCGGTGAGCCGTCGATTCCAAGAGATGGGGCATAGATTTCTAAAGGGTCCTCGACAGCGTCTCGTTGTCAATATACCCTTCCAATGGCCAGCGGAATCGAATTCTGTGCGCTCAAATAGTTCGAATTGTTCGAAAGGAGAATCGAGATGCAACGCAAAGCGACGGCGGTCTGGAGCGGCGGCCTCAAAGACGGCAAGGGTTCCCTCAGCACGGACAGCGGAGTGCTGAAACAGACCCAGTATTCCTTCAGCACGCGGTTTGAAAACGGAGTTGGGACCAATCCTGAGGAACTCCTTGCCGCGGCGCACGCTGGTTGCTTCACGATGGCGCTCTCCGCTCAGCTCGGGGCCGCCGGGATGACCGCGCAGAAGCTCGAGACCACCGCAACCATCACGCTCGACAAAGTCGCGGACGGCTTCGCCATTACCAAGAGCCACCTCGATCTTGCCGCTTCCATTCCTGGAGCCAACAAGGCAAAATTCGACGCGGCCGTCAAAGCCGCCGAAACCGGCTGCCCCGTTTCGAAACTTTTCAAAGCCGAAATCAGCGTCACTGCGCGCCTGCAGTCCTGAAGCGCCGCCGTTCGCCGCTAATCTCCCCAAACGAGTAGAATGTCGCCCATGATCCCATTCCCAGGCGTCTTCGTCGCAGGTGTCGCGATATTCTTCATCGTCATCTGGGACGCTTTCGAAGCCATCATTCTGCCCCGCCGCGTCACGCGCAAGTTTCGCCTCACGCGTCTGTTCTTCCGGACCACATGGAACACCTGGAGATTTGCTATTCGCCTCATCCCTGTAAGGAAGACGCGCGACACGCTGTTTGGGTTTTACGGCCCCATTTCGCTGCTGTTTCTCGTCGGGGTTTGGGCCGTGGGCCTGGTCTTGAGCTTTGCTTTGATGCAATATGGCGCCGGCTCCGCGATCACATTGACAGGTGGCGAGCGTCACTTCTTCACCGATCTCTACTTCAGCGGCACCACATTCTTTACGCTCGGCCTCGGCGATATTGTTCCTCGGTCTGGTTTAGCGCGCGCCCTTGTTGTTGCGGAAGCGGGCTTCGGTTTTGGTTTTCTTGCTGCGATCATCGGATATCTTCCGTTCATATACGGCTCGTTTTCGCAGCGTGAGGTGAACATCTCGCTTCTCGACTCCCGCGCCGGAACTCCTCCGGCAGCGGGCGAACTGCTCCGCCGCCACAGTTATCCCAACGGCCTGGAAGCCCTCCGCGAACTCCTGAAAGATTGGGAACTCTGGTCCGCGGAGCTCATGGAGAGCCATCTTTCCTATCCCGTGCTTGCTTATTTCCGTTCGCAGCACGATAACCAATCCTGGGTCGCTTCGCTCACCGCCATTCTCGACACCTGCGCGCTCCTGATGGCCGGTGTCGAAGGCGCCTGTCAACGCCAGGCCGAGCTCACGTTCGCCATTGCGCGTCATGCGGTCGTCGATCTCTCGCAGGTTTTCGGCACCGCGCCTAGAGCTCCGCTCCAAGATCGCCTCACTTCGGAAGACCTGCGCCAAATCCGCGCCACCCTTGCCCAGCACGGAATGGAATTGCATCAGGGCGAAGAGCCCGACCGCCGCCTCGCCGATTTACGCCGCATGTACGAACCCTATATTTACGCGCTGGCTGTATACCTGAATCAGTCGCTCCCACCGTGGATTCCTCAGAAAAAGGGCAAGGATAATTGGCAGACCACTGCGTGGGGCAAGGCCGCGGGCGTCGTGGGAAAAGAAACTACAAGCGTCCATGCTGACGAACATTTTTGATCGGCAGCAAACTATTTATGAGTTTTGCAAAAATACGAGGGGAGAATCGTTATGAAAGCCATTGTTGTCCATGAGTTCGGCGCGCCCGAAGTGCTGAAGTACGAAGAAATTCCCACGCCAAAGCCTGCCGCGGGACAAGTGCTTATTCGCATTCACGCCGCCGGTGTGAATCCCTACGACACTTACATGCGCGCTGGCACCTACGCCATAAAACCCCCGTTGCCTTACACACCGGGCTCCGATGGCGCCGGCGTTGTCGAATCTGTCGGCGCTGGCGTGACAAAAGCAAAAGCCGGCGACCGGGTCTACATCGCGAGAAGCGTCACCGGGGCGTACGCCGAATACGCACTGGCGCTCGAATCGCAGGCGCATCTTCTCCCGTCAAAGATCAGCTTCGCGCAAGGCGCAGGAGTCTGGGTGCCTTATGGCACCGCGTACCACGCGCTCTATCACTCCGCCGAAGCTCGTGCTTCGGAAACCGTTCTCATCCATGGAGCCAGTGGCGGCGTTGGGATAGCCGCAGTGCAATTCGCGCGCGCCATGGGTCTAAACGTTTTCGGCACCGCGGGCACGCCCAAAGGACTCGAACTTGCCAAGCGCGAGGGCGCTCACCACGTCTTCGACCATCGTTCTGCCGGCTACACGGACGCCATCCTGAAAGCTACAGGCGGCCGCGGCGTCGACATCATTCTCGAAATGCTCGCCAACGTAAATCTCGCCGCCGACCTCAAGCTCCTCGCCACGCGAGGCCGCGTCATCGTTATCGGCAGCCGCGGCGACGTTACCATTACCCCGCGCGATTTGATGTCGCGCCGCGCTTCCGTTCGGGCGTTTACATTGTGGGCCATCACAGAAGCGGAGGAAGCCGAAATTCACGCGGGGATCATCGCAGGTCTCGATAACGGCACGCTGCGTCGCGTTGTCGGCAAAGAACTGCCTTTAGCCGAAGCGGCGCGCGCTCACAAAGAGATCATGGAGCACGGCGCGTTCGGCAAAATGGTCCTCGTTTCCTGACGCGCCGCGCAAAGGCGCGCAGCGACTTGCCTCGTTGACTGAGCGCCTTCGCCCTGTATACTCTCTTAACGTCAATAAACCAAAGTGTCTTCTTCGCGAGTGCCTTTAGAGACCTGATCGTGAATACCACAGCCCTATTCGCGTTCTTTCTTGTGCGGCAGAGTCCCGTCAGCCATTACTGGCACAAGCTCACCGACCGCACGTTCACCGGGCTTTATCACGCCAACGCTTTCGACCTGATTATGATGATTCCCTACTTCCTGGTCCTGTTCGTCCTCGCGCTTTACGGCCTCCATCGCTACTGGCTGGTCTACGATTACTATAAATATGCGAAAAATATTCCCGCGGCGCCGCCCGCCGTTATCTCCTGGCCGCGCGTCACGGTTCAGCTTCCGATCTTTAACGAGCGGTACGTCATCGAGCGCCTGGTCGACGCCGTCGCGCTCTTCGACTATCCAGTCGAACTTCTCGACGTGCAGGTTCTCGACGATTCGACGGACGAAACACAGCAAGTGGCCCGCGCCTGCGTCGAGCGCCATGCCACCTCAGGCATGCCTATCACCTACATTCACCGCACCAGCCGCGAAGGCTTCAAAGCCGGCGCCCTCGAAAATGGCCTGAAATCCGCTCGGGGTGAATTCATCACCATCTTCGACGCCGACTTCATCCCGCAGCCCGATTTTCTCCGGCGCGCTATCCCCTACTTTCTGAACCCCGATGACGGCGGCAAGATCGGAATGGTTCAGACACGCTGGACCTATCTCAATCGCGAATACTCGCTGCTCACCCAGGTCGAAACCATTCTCCTCGACGGCCATTTTGTCGTTGAACATGGCGCGCGTTCCCGCCGCGGTACCTTCTTCAACTTCAACGGTACGGCGGGCGTCTGGCGCCGCGCGGCCATTGAAGAGGCCGGAGGGTGGCAGCACGACACGCTCACCGAGGACACCGATCTCTCCTATCGCGCCCAACTGCGCGGCTGGAAATTCCTCTATCTCCCCGATATCGAGTGCGCGTCCGAGCTGCCGGTGGACATGAACGGTTTCAAGGCGCAGCAAGCGCGCTGGGCCAAGGGGCTCATGCAAACCGCCAAAAAAATCCTGCCAAAGGTTTTCAAATCTGATGCGCCCTGGCACGTCAAGGCGGAGGCTTTTTTCCACCTTACGGCCAACATCAGCTATCCGCTCATGGTTGTGCTTTCCACAATGCTTCTCCCTGTCATGGTTGTCCGCTTCCAGCAAGGCTGGTTTCAGATGCTGCTCATTGATCTGCCGCTCTTTCTTGCTTCCACCTGCTCCATTTCCAGCTTTTATCTCGTCGCGCAAAAGGAGCTTCACCCCGAGACGTGGCGGCGCACATTTCTCTATATGCCCTTCGTGATGGCCACCGGCATCGGCATTTCCGTGCGCAATGCCCAGGGCGTGATTGAAGCGATTGTCGGAAAGAAAAGCGATTTTGCGCGTACACCCAAGTTCATGATCGAGGGCAAGCAAGATTCTTTCGTGAAAAAATCCTATCGCAACAAAGCCGGCTGGATGCCGTACGCGGAAGTCTTGCTGGGAATCTATTTTGCTTTCACCGTTGTCTACGCCATCACCAACGAGAACTACGCCACCGTGCCGTTTCTGCTCCTGTTTGTTTGGGGCTACCTGTACACGGGCTTCATGTCGCTCGGGCAAACCTACTTTGCGCATCTCCGCTTCGGCGTGAACGCACCGGAGATGCGTCCTGCGGCCTCCGGTGCACCTGGGTTCTGACTTGGAGCAACTGACTTTTCAAAGCGGCGCGGTCAGTCTCCATGCTGTCGCCGCTGGGCCGAAAGATGGTCCGGTCGTCCTTCTTCTTCACGGCTTCCCTGAATTCTGGTATTCCTGGCACAAACAGATTGATCCGCTCGCGGCAGCCGGTTTTCGCGTCATCGTCCCCGACCAGCGCGGCTACAACCTCAGCAGCAAACCGTCGGGCGTAAAATCTTACGCGCTCGCCGAACTCGTCGCCGACATCATCGCCATCGCCGACCAGCTCGACCAACGGCGTATCTTCCTCGCCGGGCACGATTGGGGCGCCGCCGTGGCCTGGAGTGTCGCTCTACTCCATCCCAACCGCGTCGCCAAACTCGCCATCCTCAACGTTCCTCATCCTTCGGTTATGCGGCGCTTTCTTATGAAAAATCGCCGCCAGTTGCGCAAGAGCTGGTACATGTTTTTCTTCCAGCTTCCGTTCTTGCCCGAAGCCTTTTTCGCCGCCAGCAATTTCCGCAACGGCGTTACTTCTCTCGCTGGCTCCAGCCGTCCCGGCACTTTTTCGCCAGACGATCTGGCCCAATATCGCGCTGCGTGGTCGCAGCCCGGTGCGCTTACTGCGACGATCAACTGGTACCGCGCCGCCTTCCGATACCGCACGCCCTTTCCCGACCGCATGGTGCGCGTTCCCACGCGCATCCTCTGGGGCGTCCGCGACGCTTTCCTCATGGCCGAAATGGCGCAGGAAAGTCTCCGTTATTGCACCCAGGCTGAGCTGATTACGTTTCCTGACGCCACTCACTGGCTCCAGCACGAAGAATCCGCCCGGGTCTCCCAGCTCCTGAGCGACTTCTTTCGCAAATCCGACTGATTCATCGGTTTTACTTTCCCGTACTTCTTCGGCTATCACCGGAAGCAGGGATAGTTTGGACACCACCTAGTGAATATCAATCTTATTTCGAGCTATCATAGCGACGTTTCCCAATCCGCGTGGCCATGAGACCAGCCCGATCCGGGCCACCAAGAGATGATCCGTCGAAAGGAAGTTCACGCCATGCGCACGATTTCCCCCATTCGTTCGTTGTTTTTCGCGCTGTTCCTGCTATTGGTTTCCGCTGCATCGTTTGGGCAAGTCAGCATTGGGATTTCTGTAGGGTTTGCTCCGCCTCTCCTGCCTGTGTACGAGCAACCCATCTGCCCGGGTGACGGCTATATCTGGACTCCTGGTTACTGGGCCTGGGATGGAGATGATTACTATTGGGTTCCGGGCACCTGGGTGCTGGCCCCGGAGCCCGGTTTTCTCTGGACGCCCGGCTATTGGGGCTGGGGCGGAGATGCCTTTATCTTCCATGAGGGCTATTGGGGTCCGGTCGTCGGTTTCTACGGAGGCATAAGTTACGGCTACGGCTATTTCGGCCGCGGTTATGAAGGCGGCCGTTGGGACCACGACCGCTTTTTCTATAACCGCTCGGTGAACAATATAAATGTCACGGAAATCCATAACACCTACAACACCACGATCATCAACAACAATACGACGATAAACCGCGTCAGCTATAACGGCGGTAACGGAGGCATCGACAGGCGACCCAGCGCCGAAGAAGAGGCCGCGGCCCGCGCGCGACATATCCCACCCGTGGCGGCGCAAAACCAGCATGTTCAAGCAGCGCGTTCCAACCGGGAGTTGCGCGCCTCCGTAAACCATGGCAAACCGCCCGTCGCGGCGACTCCCCGGCCCGGAGCATTTCGGGACCGCGCCGTCGTTGCTGCCCGGGAAGCAGGAGGGCGCTACGAGCCGCCTGCCAATCGCAAAGCGAATTCCGATCGCCCGCCGAATGCGGGCCGTCCAACGCATGCCAGCGAACTCTCCCCTCACGAGCGGTTCGCTCCTCCAAACACGGGCAACCCCAAGCGCGATCAGAAGTACCAGCAGCAGCAGGAGAAGCTCTACGCCAAACAGGAACAAGAACATCAGAAACTCCAGCAAAAACAGGAACAAGAACATCAGCGTCTGGTTCAACAAAATGCAAATGACGCCAGGAGACAACAAACAGAGCAGCGCCACCAGCAACAGACGCAACACCTCGAGCAACGCCACGAACAACAACGGCAACAGATCCAGCAGAAACAGCAACCACCGCGCCAGCCCCAGTCTCGGCCCGGCCATCCCTAGTTCCTTGGACGCAGTCGCGTATTTACAGGCTCACTCGCGACCTTCTGCCGTCCACTTGCGTTTTGAGATGTAATCCCATTCGGATAGAATCGCTGGCCTGTTCTTACTGGCTTCTGGCTGCAACGACAGCGACCCGCATGCCCTGTGGGTGCACCTAACAAATGGTGGTTTCGAGGTGAGTGGATGGGTGGTCTTCGCTGTGGGACAGGCAATGGTGTTCCTCGTGGGGTTTGCGAGGTGCGAGGCCAAAGGGCCGCGCTCTCTGTTGCTCTGAGAACTCCCCGCTTATTCACCCGCATCGCCGCTGCCCTCTTTGTTCTTTCCGCGCTTCATGCCACACCCGCTAGGGCGCAAGAGCGCCGTGATCGCGAACCGAATAGCGTCTACGCCGAGCGCCGCGCCAAACTAGCCGCGCAAGTTGACGGCCCCGTCGTCTTGTGGGGGTTCACCGGCCGCGAAGATTCTTCTCAGGCCTATGTCTTCGAGCAGGAGGAAAATTTTTACTACCTCACCGGCCACAACGAAGAAGGCGCCGGCCTGATCATTCTCCCCCTTGCAATGGAAAACGCGGGAGCAACAGCGGCCGAATGGCGGGGCG
>Ga0207137_1144_pt1 | contig 16153 bp, 12 predicted proteins | sample Alteio_BWMinHeat_9_FD_153572 | JGI IMG/M metagenome (GOLD analysis project Ga0207137, IMG submission 153572) | Enriched cells from forest soil in Barre Woods Harvard Forest LTER site, Petersham, Massachusetts, United States -... | ecosystem: Environmental > Terrestrial > Soil > Temperate forest >...
CGCTCGGAGTTTGGGGCCGAGACTGCGCAATTATGCCGCCCGGTTGGCGTCATGTCCGGCGGCTTTGGATTCATCCCGACGAGCAATCATCCGGTCATGCAGGTCAGCAACGCAATTACTGCCCGTGCGAACGCACAAGAATGGAAATGCCGCGTGTATGAGACAGGCAGCTCCCCCGACTAGCATGGAAAACCCAAACCTGCACGCCGAGCGCAAGTGCTCAGAATAGGTTTCACCAACGGATATTGGATGCTCGGTAAATAGGCGCTTAAGGCTCATACACCTTCCCGCTGTAGTGACGCCGATGCTGCGATCACGGACCGGTGCCTTTCGATGCAGGCTGAGGGCGTTGATTTATCCGTCGTTCCCACACTTGCGGAAATAATGTGTTAGAGGTGTTGACGGCTTCATTTCCTGCGTTCACCTCGGCCTTCTGCAGATTCACATTCAGACTGCTCTTTGCATGCGAATCGTCTAGGTACTGTTGTACGCAGCTCAAAGTTGGGACCTTCACGTCAGGAATCATTGCCGGCAAAGCGATCGTTTGCGGACCGGCAGCGGCTGCAACGCCGCATGTAAGAGTCAGGAGACACGGCTCAAATCGCATTCGCGGTACTCCATTAAAGCGACCGAGAGTCCTCAGCCAATAAAGCTCAACCAGAAACTTCAAAACAGGGGGATGTCGCGCAACCCTACGGGGTCAAATGCAATCGGTATGTCTGTCAAGACGCGGGTAATGGCGAATGGAATACTGCCAGCACACGAGCGGGCGTCAATATCTCTGGCAGCACATTCGGCTGCGAGTCTCCCAATCGATAGACAAGGTTGAACGGTACGGCGCTGCGTTGCCACTTTGCAAGCTCAGCGGTGATGCGAGGGTCCGCGTTGGTCCAGTCTGCCTTGAGGGTCGCGACCTTGTGGTCGCGAAAGTAGTGCTGCACCGCCTCCGATGCGAATACCACTTTTTTATTGGCCTGGCAGGTGGCGCACCATCGCGCGGTGAAATCGACGTAGATCGGCCGGCCCGCCTCGCGCAATTGCGCGACGCGTTCAGGGCTCCAAGGCTCCCAGACAATGTCAGTGGGTGCGGCGGCCCGCGGCCAACCGAAATTGAGTCCGATCAGCAGCAGGGCGAGGCCACCGACGACACCGAGACGAGCAGCCACGACGCCAGTGCCCGGCCGGTTGTAGCGGCCGTATAGCCATACTGCCATGCAAATCGTCGTCAGCCCTAGTAGCGCCATCAGCAAGCCGTTTTCGCCTACTTGCCCCGCCAGCACCCAAATTAGATAGGCCACGGTTGCATAAAGTGGAAAGGCCATGACCTGCTTGAACGTTTCCATCCAGCGGCCAGGTCGCGGCAACGCTTTGACGGCTTGCGGGAATATTGACAACAGCAAGTACGGTGCCGACAAACCGAGACCGATCGCAGTGAACACAAGGAAAGATTGTAGCGTCGGCAGGACGAGCGCAGCCCCCAATGCCGGCGCCAGAAATGGCGCACTGCAGGGAGTCGCCACCACCGTGGCCAATACTCCGGCGAAGAGGGAGCCGACGTAACCTTGACCTAATCGCAGCGAGGAACCTACGCGCGTTGCGTTCAAACCAAACTCGAATACCCCGCTTAAGCTCAGTGCGAAGACGAGCATGACCACCGTGAGGCCAAAGACGAATACGGGGGACTGAAGCTGAAAGCCCCAGCCGAGCTGCTCACCACCAGCCCGCAGCGTTGCAAGAAGGCCTGCCAGGGCCCAGAACGACAACAACACCCCGAGGGTAAACGCGAGGCCGTGCATCATCACTTGGCGCCGCTCGTGGCCAGACTGGTTCACGAATCCCATGATCTTGATGCCAAGTACCGGAAAAACACAAGGCATGAGATTGAGGATAAGGCCACCAACGATCGCGAATAACAGAGTGAGCCCAAGACCTGTTGTGCCACCGCCGGATGCAACGGCCAGTGTGCCGGTGGATCTCTGTGAGGGGGACCCAGAACGCGAATCCTGAACTGCAGCAGTCCCGGCGCCCGTGGATACGAGTGGAGTGTTCACGAGTACGCCGTGATAGCCCCCCGTGGAATCCGTGTAGGCCAGTACCCCCATCACGTTCTGTGTAGAGGCATCGGCGTCGTCGGAGACCGGCAGAGTCAAGCTCAGTATGTTCTGACCAGCAGCGAGCTGCTGCGCTCCGTCGTACTGAATGAAGGCATCCTCGCTGTAGAAGTGCGGGGACCTCAGCACGTCGCCGCCTGAAATCCGCAAGAGCACCTGGTTTCCTGTGCGGCTAGCTGCGATCTTCCAGTCGGCTGACGCCGACTTTGGCATGGGCATCTTCGCCAGCTCCGCTCTTAATGCTGTATCCGGTTCTGGAGACTGCGAAGAAATGGGCAGAGTCAGCGTCACCTTGGCCTGGCCGGGAATGCAGATGTCCGCACACATCAGCCATTTGGCGAGCGCCTTAACGGTCGCCGTCTCCCCCGATTTCGCATTTCTCGGCGGCGTCACGGTGACGGGCAAGTAGACAACACCGTTGTAGCCGTTTCCAGTGACATCGCCCTGGTCGTTCTTGATCATGACGGGCGTGGGCCACTGAATATCTCCCGCGGTCCAACCCGTCGGCAGGTCCCACTGCAGCTTGGTTGGGTAGCCAGTACCCGCGCTAATCCAGTAGGTATGCCACTTGGGCTGCTGGTCGAGTCGCAAAGCGACGGTAAGCGGATGGCCCGGCTGAACAGATTTGTCAGCCGCAACCAAAGAGGCTTGCACTTGTGCCCGAGCAGCGAACGATCCCAACACCAGAAGTGCCGCGGTGACAGCTCGTGCGATCCGAAACAAGGTCATAACGCTCTAACTACCCTGGGCGTTCCACAACGCGCTCATGACTGCGCGTCTGCGGTTACCCTTATTAGGACGAGTGACGAAGGTAAATCCTGAGCCAAGTGACCTAAAACGTGGAGCGTCTAGCACCTGGCTACACCCCTGCTCTAGGGCTGCTATTTAGCACTGACTCGATCATGTGCTCTACAACCGACTCGCCGTCAGAGTCGTCGATCATGAAGTCCCTATACACAATTCGACCTGTAGGATCGATCACGAAATTCGTCGGCTCTCCTCGGACCTTGTAGTCTTTAGTCTCTTTTCCGGTGATTTTGGCGTCGGGAGTACTCTTCAGCGGCAAAAAGCTGTACTGCGTTTTCGCCATGAAAGGCAGCACGAACTCATCCTGGTCGCGAACGACATTGATGCCCAGATAGACCACGTCCTTATTGCGAAACTGCTGCATCACCGCTTCGAAGTGCGGAAATTCTGCGCGGCACGGACCGCATCCTGGAAACCAGAACGTCAGCAGCACCACCTTGCCACGTAGCTTTGCCAGCGACACGGTGTCGGAAGAGCCGTATTGCTGCAGATTAAACGGCGGAGCCGCCTTGGCCTTGGCGTCCAGAATCCGCTTGAGGTCAGCATGTACCTGATCGGCCGTTTTGTTCAGCTGCTTGCCAGTGCTCTCCAGCGCCGCGCGCGTCGCATCCTCCGGCCAATGGGCATGCTGATTGAGGAGGCTGTCGTAGGCTCCCTGCAATTGTCCCACCTTGATCATCACCTGTGCCTGCAGGCGCACCAACATCGCAGCATTTGACGAGCTACGGTCGGCGCTCAATTTATCCAGCAGCGCCACGGCATCTTCGGCCTTACCAGCCGCGACCTTTTGATTGACTTGCACATAGGTCTGCGCCAACTCCAAACGGACCGCCCACTCCTTTGATCCTTTCTCGCCCTGCATCTCCTGTGCAAGCTTCACTGCCTTGAGCGGATCAACACGCAGGTAGGCATCGAACAAATCAGGCATTCCGTCGGCGGACCACTTGAACTTTTCCGGTGGGAACTGTTCGCGCATCTGCTTTAAGATCGCAATTCGCCTAGCGTCATCCGGCGCCTTGACGGCCAGCCAGTAGAGCGCCTGCGCGCCACGCTCGCTGGTGGGAAAGCGCCTCACAAAATCGAGCGACGCCGCATCATCGTGCAGGTCGTTCGCGTAGTAGAAGGCGTAGTCCGCATTCTGCGGCTCGAGGAGCGACGCCTGGTGCATATATTCGGTAGCGGCCTTCTTATCGCCCCAACGCTCCGCATCGTTGCTGAGCATCCAAAGGATTTTCGCATTGTTTGGATCGCGTGCCGCGGCCTTGAGTAAGTACGACCTCGCCCCCGGATTTTCCCTTCCCGCCAATTGCACGCCCATGCCGTACGGAATGCCAACGGACTCGGGAAAGCGCCGTTCCCACTCCTTGTACTTCAGGTCGACAGTCTTCCTCATCTCGTCGGGCTGCGATTTCAGCTTTGGGTCTTTCTGCTGATGGGCCGCGCTCCGCCAACGACTCATAGAGTCCTCGAGTGCGTCATGCGCCGTTAGGAAATCCGGATCAGCCTCGATCGCCTGGAAGAAGGCCGCCAGTGCCTCGGCCGGTTGCTTCTGCGTGTCCAGGGCTTTCGCGCGTTCCAGGGCGGCCTGGGCCGCCGGCGCCGGCACGTGCTGGGGTGCCGCAAGGACACAAAGAGGCGCGGCCGCCGCCAACAACAGCAATGCAACAGCTTTCTTCATCATCTTCATCGTAATCGCTCCGGTGCTACTTAAATTCTCGACACATCGCTCTCGTTCAAACACCCGCCTCAAAGCTTGTACTTGCTGGCAAATTCCAGATACGGGATTCGGCCACGAAGATCGACACTTCGAGAATCCCTGGGGACTGGGGAGCTGAAGAAGGGAAACGCGGCATTTCGTTTCACACTGAGCAGGGGCTCCGACACGAGTATCTGAATCCCGGCCTGCAGAGCGAATTCCGGGATCGGCGTCGTCGCTGACTTAGCTGGGACGTTGGGGTCCTCAGTTTGCGTTTGAGCCTGGACCTCGACGGGCGCAGTAGTCCAAAGCATCCACAAAGGTACAAATACGGATGTGCTTGTGGCCCGGCGAAGCGCCAAGCGTGTCATTCTAAATTCTCTCAAACTGGACGTACGATTCGCCCTGATGAAGGAACGATGAACGGCAGGGACGTTTCCGTCTGATTCCTCACTTAAATTTATTGCGGACTTCGACGAGACAACCGGATCGTGTCACCTTCCTCTTCGACTTTAGCGCGGAGGGTCGTAGCGACCGCTCTAGCGAATGTCTGCGGGTCTGTCGCGCGAAACTGCCCGACAAGCTTCTCAGCGGCGAGTCCGGGGTCCGAGATCACGAGCTTCCTGGCGTTGTAGCGATTGAACTGTGCCACTGCGTCGTCAAGCGTTTCGCCTTCGAGAACGATCTCGCCGTCGCGCCAGGCGAGTGAGCGCTCGACATCCGCGGACGCTTGCACGACCTTGGGCGGCTCGTAGGCGGCCACATAAGCCTTCGAGCCGGCCGCGACCTGTATGCGCCGCTCTTCCTCACGACCGTCCACGTTTCGACCACGCCCTCCGTCACCTGTACGTCGGCACCGTCATCGTGCCGGCGCACTGAGAACGCTGTTCCTACGGCGCGCACGCGGATACGACCCGCGCTGACTATGAACGGGCGAGTCTTGTCATGTGCCACGTTGAACCATGCCTCACCGCGCGTGAGGGTGACTTCGCGCGCGTTCTGATGCATGGACACTTCGACCGCGCTCTGAGTATTGATAGCGACCAAAGAGCCGTCCGATAGAGGCACTTGCCGGATTTCACCGAGGTTAGTGTCGTAGCGATTCGGAGCGGTCACCAGAATCGCGACGCCTACGAGGCTGGCCGCGAGTGCCACGCCTGCGAACATTAGTTTCCGCCGAACCCAGATCGGTCGGGGCTCGGGTTTCGGTATTACACCGGCGAGCGCGCGTCCCCGATCGACGAAGCTCAAAGCCGCCTCCGCGCGCAAGAGCGCGCCTTGGCGACGCGGGTCTTCATCGAGCCAGCGACGCAATCCGACGTCCGTGTCATGGTCAACCGAACCGCCGTCGATCCGTGTTGCCCACTCGGCCGCCTGATCAGCGATCTCGCGTGCGCTCTCTCGAGTACTCACCATTCTCTCCTACTGAAGTCTCCAAATTGTCATCGCCTTCCAATCCCTTCATGATCAATCGCAATCCGCGCGTCGCCTGCTTTTCCACGGCGGCTTGAGTGACACCCAGCATCTGGGCGATTTCTCGCTGCGAAACGCCGTGGATGCGTCGCAGGACGAATATCTGTCGGCACCGCAGCGGCAACTTCTCGATCAGCTGCTCTACCCGCTGCAACTCGCGTGCTCCGGCCACCACTCGATCCATCGGGGGCGCTTCATCTACGATGCCTAAGGAGCCCATATCCGTCACGTTGTCGATTCGTACGATCTTTGAGCGCCGCACTTGCTCCAGCACGATATTGCGGGTTGTCTGAAACATGTACGCACGACCATTGCTCACGTGTGTAACGTCATCCATGGCCGCCAGACGGCAATAGGCCTCCTGAATGACATCGTCAATATCCTGGTCACGACTGGTCCAGCGCCTAAGCCACGCGCGCACGGCGGCCTCGTGCGGCAAAACATGACTGCCGACCCACGCTATGATGTCCTTCCGCGACTGCGCCAATCTCCTCCGCCTCCCCCCACCTGACCGAACCCGCCGTAACGATACGATGAACGAAACCAGCGGATCCGTCCCCATAATGAAAAATATTCCCGCCGAATGTGCACTACTTCGGCGCTAGTCCACGCGTCAAAGCCTCAAATCCAAGTCCGCTACTGCGACACTGACATTGCGCTTGAATCCGGCGCCGATTGCCAACCTATTGAATAAGTTACTCAATCAACCCGCAAAACTTGAAAATCCATCCCCATTATCCTGAGAAAATGCTCCCCTTCAATAAGTAGCCGCTCAGGCGCGAAGGACGCTGGGAGAATTGCCGCACCTTGCAGCCGGATTGAATCAAAGACACGTTTCATCGCCGTTGCGGCGCCGCGGTAATGCGTACGCCGCCGCGCCATCCGCTTAATGCATCCGCACCGGCGCAGTGAGGGTCGGATCTATAGCCGTAGTTCTGCAATGCTTATAACCACTCACGGTCAACCTTGTTGGCGGCGCAACGCGTAAATCAGGCAGTGGGTTTCACATCGATCGGACGCGGACCTCCTGCCCCCTCCATGCGGCGTGAGGCGGCAGGCGGACAACCGTCAGGCAAGATGGCGATATCATCTGACTCAGCCGAACCGGGTGCCAATAATTTCATCCGGGCTTAGTACGGAAATTTACGCCCCGTTCATCGTTAGTTCAGAAGGACGCAATCGTCGTCCCAATCGAAGGGGATAGAACAAATGACAGTTAAGGCCCGTTGCTGGGCACCCAGCACATTGGTCTCGCTGGTGGTGATTTTACTTGCGTTAGCGAGCATCCAGCCTGCCCAAGCCCAAGCGAAGGATTTTGCAGTCCCGGCTCAATCCGCGACCACGGGAATTCCGGAATTCGCCCGGCAGGCCGGGATTCAGATTCTAGTCTCGGAACCATTGGTTCGTGGAAAGCAAATCTCGGCCGTATCGGGATCGCACTCGGTGGAAGAAGCCCTCGCGATTCTACTGAAGGGTACCGGGCTCGTTGCGACCTCCAAGGACGGCACTACGTACACGGTGGTCGCTACTCCGTCGGGAGCTGCCCGACAAAATTCAACGGGAAAGGCGAGCGTCGCGGCGAGTAAATCCGAATCGAGCGCGGGCCCACCCAACGCGCAGGAATCGACAAGTGCGGAGGCCCCGACCGCCGGCTTGGCGGAGATCTTGGTCAAGGGCACGAGGATACTGAATCTGGATGTCAAGCGCACCGAAGATGACGTGCAGCCCTACACGATCTTTGACGCACGAACGATCCAGCAATCGGGCGCGGTCAATGTTGAGGATTTTCTCAAGCAGCAATTGACCCAAAATACCGAAAGCATCACCAATGCCCAGGGTGCTGGGACTTCACTTCAGGCGCTGGGAGCCACCAGCGCCATTAATCTGCGCGGGCTCGGAGCCAATGAGACCTTGGTGCTGGTGGATGGACGGCGAATGGCGAGTGTCCAGCAACTTGGGGGTACCACGAATAATGGGGGGCAGCCCGATATCAATGGCATCCCGTTAGCCGCTATTGAGCGTATCGAAGTGCTGCCTTCCAGCGCGAGCGCCATTTACGGCGGCTCGGCCTTGGGCGGAGTCATCAATATCATAATGAAGAAGAATTTTGAGGGCGGCGAGTTTCACTATACCTACGGCAATGTCACGGCCGGCCAGGTGCGGCAGGATAATGTCGGGGGGAGCTATGGCTTCACGCTACCCGATGACAAGACGCACATCATGGTGTCGGCTAATTATGCGGATCAGCTGCCGCTCACGGTGGGGGATCGCCTAAATCTCTATGATCGTGGAATATCGACGGGGTTAAACAATTGTGCCTCTTGCCTATACGCTACGTTGTTCGCCCCGGTAGGGGCTGCCGCGACCAACATCGAGGGTATCGACGCCTTTTTCAACCCTACCAACCTGACACTCAGGAACGGCACACCGCTCAATTCGTCGATGACTTTCGTTCCCGTCGGCTCAGCCCCGGGATCGAATTTGTCCGCGGGTCTGCTGGCGAACGCCGGGAAGTGGAACTTAAATCCGGGTGCGGGAGCCACCGACCTCGGTGGTCAGAGTGCTCCGCTCATCGCCGCGCCCACAGTAAAATCCCTGATGATCACCGTCAACCGCGACTTGACCTCCGCTGTCAATCTGTTCGTTGATTTCTCAACGATCAGTAACTATACCAGCACGATTTCCCCACCCAGCCTAGATAACGGGGTCGTTCCGGCCACCGCGCCGGACAATCCATTCCAGCAAGATGTCCTGGTTTCGTACCCCATAACCCTCACGACGCCCGAAGTCACCAACAGCGTCACGCAACGTGTCTCGACCGGCCTGGTGGCGCACCTGCGCGGGAACTGGTCCTCGGAAATTGACTACACGTGGTCCCGAAACATCAGCGATGGCCTCTATTACACTGGAGACCGCCTTCAATTCGGCGCCGATTTGGCGAGCGGAGTGGTCAACCCCTTCGTGGACACCCTTAAAAACCCACCGCAGCTGACTCCATATCTGCAGGCGAATTCCTATAGCGGAAACGCGACGCTGGACGACATCAACGCGCGCGCGTCGGGCCCGTTGGGATCATTTTCCTGGGGAAGTCCCACGCTCACCGTCGGTCTCGAACATCGCAAGGAGGGTTTTCACAGCAACGATTACACCCTGGTGGAGCCCGCAATACCGGCGAATAACGTGGAGACGATCTACAACGGTCAGTGGGAAGATACCAACAGCCTCTATGTCGAGGCGTTGATTCCGCTCGTGACGGCTAAGAATTCCGTCCCAGGCCTTCGTGGTCTTGAACTACAGGTGGCCGGCCGCTCCGAGCGCTATCGGGTCACATCAGGCCCGCCCTGTGAGACGGTAGGCAACGCAAATTCAAGCTCTTGCCAGTTCCTGTATTCCGGGGCAACCGGAGTCAATGAACTGGTGAGCTACACCGCGAACAACGGCACCTTCGGAATCAAGTACAAGCCTCTCGATGAACTCGTCATTCGAACCTCTTACTCGACCGCGTTTCTGCCGCCCACGGCGAGCCAGTTACTCATCAATCCGATGCCGACCCCGGGCGTCACAATTGTGGATCCGAAGAATGGCCAATCGTACAACGTCACTGTGATCGGCACCGGCAATCCTGATTTGCAACCGCAGAGAGCGAGAACCTGGGATCTCGGCGCGATCTGGGAACCCCACGAGAGCGTCCTGGACGGGTTGCGGGTGGATTTGGAGTATTACCGCATCGTCCAACCGAATTATATTGTGTCGCCCTATGTTCAGACGATCGTGGACAACCCGGCCTTCGCCAGTCGTGTGACCCGAGATCCAACCACCGGGCTCATTACGCAGGTCGATGCCAGCCTGATCAATGCCGCCGAGTACAAGACCAGCGGATTCGATCTTACCGTCAGTTACAAGAAGAGCACGGGCATCGGTGTGTTCGGCGTACGGCTCGCCGGAACGGCGATCCAGCATGATCTGCGTCAATACGCGATCGGGTCTCCATTCTTAGAATATGCCGGGTACACCGACGACGGCGGTGAGTCGAAGCTCAAGGCAAATCTGCGGCTGAGTTGGGAATACCGACACTTGGGCCTGTACTGGACGAGCGTCTATTTCGGCTCCTATCCTCCGCCAGGCACGCCGGGCGGCCCTATTTATATTCAGGACGGCGGGCCATCTTCCTTTTATAGCAACATTCAGGAAACTCAGGGCGGACGAATCCCTGTGCAGGTGTACCACAACGTCTCCGGCGTTTATACCTTGGATAAGACTCCCATCAAGGGAATCTCGAGCCTGTCTATCAACTTCGGAGTCACCAATCTATTCGATACGCTACCCGCCTATGACGCAAACAACTATTTCCACTATGCGTTCTCCAGTACGTACGGCAACGTGATGCTGCGTCAGTACACGGTCGGATTTCGGGCCGCGTTTTGAGTGCGGCGAAACAAACGCGATCGTCCGCCCTGGTGTGATCAGGTAGCCGATCACGTAAAGGGTTCAATGGTATGTTAGATGTTGATGTCGGCGCATCGCTGTTCCGGTCTGTCCATGGCATTCATTCTCATCGTCGTTATTCTTGGCCAAAGACATGGGTAACTAGGCAGCACAACAACGTCCGGCAGGCTGGTTGTGGAGTGCCGGGACGTTGCGGCCCGGTTGTGGTGCCGGCCGCCGCGCGGCTGACGCGCGCGTTGACGCCCTGGTGACAAAGTCAGTTCAAAACTGTCTGTGATGAAGGTGCTGCGTGCCCGCATCATCCGGACCAGCGACAGGTGGCCGTTGTGCAAGTATCCCATCGTCGGAACGGACATGACGGCAATCATGCCCCGTGCCGCTTGGTACAGTTAGGCAACGGTTCTGAATACCTGCAAAGCGAGTCCCTGGCACTTGCGATGCGACATTTCGTCGGGAACCGAATCCGTCTTCAAACCGGTCCTGCAATTGCAGCCTCGCTAAATCCAACGCGCCGCGCAAGATATTGAGAGCGAGGCCGAAGCCCGAGCGCGTGGCAAATCGCATAGGTGAGATCGGCTCGATTCAGCGTGTAGAAATGAAACTCCTCTACACCATGTCGACGCAGGTACTCCACTTGGTTGATCGCTACCGCTGCCGAGACAAGTCGGCGCATATCGGCGTCCTCGTCAAGCCCCTGGAACTGCGCCGCGATATTCGCTGGGATTGTTGCCCCGCATTTGGCAGCGAATCTTACGATTTGAGCGAAACGAGTCACCGGCAAAATGCCAGGGACGATCGAGACCGCGATTCCAACACCGGCGCAGGCGTCGCGGAAGCGTAGATATGCGTCGTTGTCAAAAAAAAACTGGGTGATGGCGCGCGTCGCGCCGGCGTCAATTTTGCGCTTCAGATGCTCAAGATCGGCCTTTCGGCTTCTCGCCTCTGGATGCACTTCAGGGTAGGCGGCCACCGACAGATCGAAGTTTCCAATCATTCGCAGTCCGCGCACCAGATCATCGGAACCGGAAAATCCGTCTGCAGCCGCAACATTGCATGCACCGCCAGTGGGGGCATCGCCCCGCAGCGCGACCAGATGCCGAATCCCGTCATCCCAGTAGCGAGCAGCTAACTCCAGCACACTGCGTCGGGAGGCGCCAACACTGGTGAGGTGCGGCGCAACGGTCAATCCCATACCTACACTTAGCTGGTGGACGATGGCGTGGGTGCGTTCGCGCGTGGAGCCATCGGCGCCATAGGTCACTGACACAAAGCGCGGCTGCAGGGGTGCGAGTCGTCGCACGGATTTCCACAACTGCGCCTCCATGCCGGCGTCCGTCGGTGGAAAGAACTCGAAGGAGACGGACACGGCAGCGCTCACGGCGAACCCCGGGATTGGCGCTGTTGCCCCGCAAAGCACCTCAATGCGCTGGCGGATGAGATCTCGCTCACCATGAATAGAGAAAAAAAGTTACGCCGCGGTGGCCAGCGGCCTTCGTGAATCCCTCGATGCCAACGGGGAATACGTTGACAGCCGGGATATGCGCCAGTGCGTCGCAACCAAACCATTTTGTTCTCGAGCCATCCATCGATTCTCATGCGCATGCCTCCAGCATCGACGCCGCCCTGCGCTGGCGCACGACCTCGAGCACATCGGCCATAACTGCCGTTGTGGTGGGCCAGCGGCCCGCGCCCTGCCCCGCAAGGCATACGACACGGTCGTCCTTGAGAACGATTTCCAGGCGATTTTCGGCGCCCCGCGTCTGGCCCAGAAAACTGTTGCGCAGCACTCTCTCGGGAGCGACCGACATCGACACAGTCCCATCGATCTTGGCCGCTCGACCGATCTGGCGCCACAGGCGTGCCTCGTCGCACACCAGGTACCCCCTGATCCCGCGGGTGGCGGGAGGCGCGAGCGGGTACGGCGCACCGAAGGCGATATGGGCGATGAGCCTGAGCTTATCGGCCGCATCCATGCCGCACAGGTCGCGACTAGGATCGGCCTCGGCAAATCCCGCCGCCTGCGCTGCGGCGACTGCCGCCTCAAAGGCTTCCCCTCGGCTCATCGCATCCAGCACCCAATTGCAGGTACTACTGATCACACCACGCACTTCCTGGACCTGATCGCCTAGAGTGCTTAAGGTCTCGAGCACCGGCACCGCGCCGCCGACCGCGGCGGAAAACCATAGTCGCCGCAGTGGCGCACTCGTGAAGGAAGCTAGTTGCGGCCAGTGCGCGGCGATCGCCGCCTTATTTGCGGAAACAACGATCTTGCCCGTTGCGAGGGCCGACTTGATCACGGCACCGGCGGCCTCGATTCCGCCGATGCACTCAATCACGAGGTCAATATCGGGCATAAGCGCCCGATCCAGATCATTGCCCGCGAGAGAGCCCGGCAAGCCATTGGCAACCGCCTTTGGCGGATGGCGCGTGACGACGCAGGCGATTTCAAAGCGATCTGGCTGCGAGGCCAGGCGCTCGTACACTCCACCGCCCACGGTGCCGAACCCTAAGAGCGCTACTTTCAGCGGCATTGGCCTTTTTTTGGTCGGTCCAAAAACCGGCGCCGCAGCCTCAGCAATCAGCGTTTCCAGTACCCCGTTCGCGCGGCCAACGGAGAACGGAATCCGGCGCTGCGCCGCGAACTCCAGCGCCTTCGGCTGGATAAGCGGTCCCGCGACCGCTGCGGCCTCGCGCCACGGAATCAGCGTAAAACGCTTCGCCGTGCCGGGGTCCAGCACCGGATCCCGGTCAAACACGCCTGGCACATCCTTGACCAGATGACAGTCAGCCTTGAAGCAATTGGCAAGGTACAGCGCGGTAAGATCCGAGCCGCCGCGACCCAGGAGCGCTACTTGTCCCTGTCCATCAATACCGAAAAAGCCGGGCAGCACGAGCGCTGTGTGCACTTCCCACAACTGGCGCAGCATCGTTGGATTGATCGACACGGGGTCCGATTCCAGAGAAGTGCCCTCGACGCGCAGTTGTATTTCGCGCGGATCGACGAGCCGCGCAGCGATTCCGGAGTGCAACAATGCCCCTACCAGCAGCGCGGCACTTTGCACCTCGCCAGTGGCGACATACGCGGCGATCGCCTCGGGCGCCGCCGACTTGCCAAGAGCCAGAGCCGCCCTGTCGAGAAGTCTGTCGGTCTCGCCGGCAAACGCGGATACCACCACGAGCAGTCGCGAACCTGTGCGCAGGCGCCGGTACACTTCATCGACGGCGCCGGGCAGATCCTTAGGGGAGCCAAGCACCGAACTGCCAAATTTCAAGACAACCACAGGCAACATCACGCACCTCGTTAGGAAATCGAGACGCCGGACACTTTTGCTTGCGGGAATCATCGACCCGGGAACGGATCGATGCATCGAAGCTCATCGCTTCGCTTTAGCTGTATTTTTACCGCGCCCGCAAGCTGAGAATCAAATCGGCGCGCCATGATTATAAAATACCCAGAGGAAAAATGCCCGTACTTTCTTTCAACGCCCCCACTTTACCGAATCGCGCGCATAAAGCCTTCCTAGACATATAGACGTTCGACGAGCGCATTTCCCCCAAGTGTGGCACTTTAATTTCTCAACCAAGCATTTTGCTGCCAAGCAGTTGCTCGCGCAGGCCAATGTCTTTGTCTCGCACGGATTCGGCTTTGGCGCCTACGGCGACGGGCATGTGCGGTTCGCACTGATAGAAAACGAGGGTCAGATTCGCCAGGCGATACGCGGAATTAAGTCGATGGGGCGCCGTTATGAAACGTGCTCCTAAACGATCAGGCACCTACCTAAGCGGCGCGATCGTAATTCACCACCGGCTCCGCCGGCTCGTTCAGCGCGGATGTCGGAACCGCACCACCGGGCGGCAGATAATATTGATCGCTAATCAGTCGCTGACGCGTCTCGTTGGCAAAGTCGACCACGTGCACGGCGAGCAGCACGAGCGTGCCAATTGAGGAAGCGACAATAAATAATTCCATGCTGGACCCTCCAATTCAAACGTCGCGCATTGTCGCTGCTACGAATGACAAAGAGGAGGATCCGATGTGTCAGTTCCAAGACATGGTTGACACTCACCGACGTTACCCCTGTCTCAGTAACATAGGGCTTTAGAGTTATCCGGCATTTTCCCGAAGGTAGCTGTTTACCGCCTGCGGGTTTGTGTCAATGGCGGTCCATCGCATTTTAGGTGGAGTTCCTAAAGTCTCGATGGTTCCCGGGTGTGGGGGCGGTAAAATCTCCTGGGTCGCAAGCCTCAGGACCGTCAGCCTGATCGCTCGCAACCCATCGCGTTTCGGAATCTTATTCTTGGGCGCACAATGATCCACACTCGTTCATTACGCAACCAGTACCAGGGGAGCGAATCATGGGTGGAAGACGGCCAAAGCCGGCCGCGTTGCGGCTCCTACAGGGTAATCCCAGCCGCCGTAAAGTTGGGCCCGAAGTGACCGCCCCTGCCGAGCTGCCCGTCGCCCCGGATTACGTGACTGGGCGCGCGCTCGCCGAATGGGAGGATTTGGGCTCGAAATTGCTGGCCAACGGCTTGATGACGGCCTTAGACACCAACGGTCTGGGCTGTTTATGCGTCGCCATCGCAGCATTGAAGGATGCACAGGACGCAATCGCCCTCACCGGCGCAACTTACGTCACCTCGACAGGTTTCGTGCGGCCCTCGCCGCACACCGGTATGCGGGATCGCGCAATTAAGCTCGTTGCTCAGCTCTCGAATGAATTTGGCTTGACGCCCGCGGCCAGGACAAAAGTACATCACGAGCAGCAACCCATTGACGATGCCTTTGAGCGATACTTGAAGCGAGGGCCGAACTGATCCCACTGCTCCAGCAGTTCCCAGCTTTCACTTCTCGTCGGGGTGCCCACCGCGGCCACATCATTTGCATCAATGTCTTCCGGCATAAAACAGCGTGTAGGGTAATGTAGGGTCTTCCGCTAGTTTACATACGCGCGCGGGTCACCCATAGGTAATGGGCACAACTTGCACTAGGATACATTTGATTATTTGGACCCCCGCATATGCGGTTCGCCGGCGACCAACTCGATGCCGAGAAAGGTCGATGCAGATGCAAACCGCTTATGTTCGAAGCCATGACGCCTCATCTCCTCCGGAAAATTCTTAATTGGCAACCATCGCTCCCCCGACTGCTCGCAATACTCACGATAACGCTTATACAAGACTGACGATTGAACTTGGCCAAGCTTCGGCGTCGCGCAGCATTCCGAGATGAATCGCCCGAGCACGTCGCATTCAACGCGATAAGCGGTGACCGCTGCGACGACATTCGGCGGCGGCTTTAGACCTTCCGCTTGCCACCGTCGGCACCCCTGCAACGCCCAATTCAAGATGCCTGGAAGCTGTGTCTCTAGCTTCCGAAGCAAGTCGCGGTCCTGTTCTTCAGTGGGAATTTGCACGCTAAACGGAACCAGACGCAGGCGCCGCCAGATGCCCTCGTCAGTGCCGCTGATCGCTGGCTTGTGATTTCCGCGAACGATTAGACGGTGCGTCGGCCTAAAATCGAAAAATTCCTGATGCAGATATCGCGCGGTCAGTGTATCGCCCCCGGTAAGATCTTTCAGCTTGGCTTCGTCGAAGCGCGCACCCTGCGTTGTTTCGT
>Ga0207137_1123_pt3 | contig 16136 bp, 15 predicted proteins | sample Alteio_BWMinHeat_9_FD_153572 | JGI IMG/M metagenome (GOLD analysis project Ga0207137, IMG submission 153572) | Enriched cells from forest soil in Barre Woods Harvard Forest LTER site, Petersham, Massachusetts, United States -... | ecosystem: Environmental > Terrestrial > Soil > Temperate forest >...
CTGTTACCTGAAACCCTCGATATCTCGAAACGCACTTTGCGAACGATTCACCAGAATTTCTTCTTCTCAGTGAGCATCAATGCTCTCGGCGTCGCATTCGGCGCATTGGGGAAACTGTCGCCGTTCGCGGGTGCCATAGTTCACAACGCCAGTACAATTGCCGTGGTCCTAAATTCTCTCAAACTCGGTCGCGAAGTCGCTAAAGCCAATCCGTTGTCTATACTTAAGGAGATCAAGCTGTGAAGAAAAGCGCCGCCGCGTATCAGGGATTTCAGGGATATGGTCCCCCCAATTATGCTCCTTATGGTCAGCCTCAGGCTCCGGCAGTCACTTGGCGAGCGAAGGCCGGTTATGTCGGCACCGGTATAGTCATTGGCCTGGTGATTTACCCTTTCGTTCGCAAATCAGCGGCGATGCTGCAGCCTGGCTTGGATAAATTGTTCGATTCCTTAACAGGAAAAGCCGAGGGCGTGGCCGAAATGGCGGCGGATCTTATTGCGAAGGCGAAGCAAAATGTTCAGGACGTTATCGCGGCCGAAGAAGGCAAGGGCGTTGCCAAGAAAAAGACACGCGCCAAACCTCACGTGCACAAACATCGTCAAGAAGAAGAGCATGACCATGCGCATCAAGAAGGCGAGGACGACGATCATTGACCTGAGAGAGTACGTCGTAAAGCGGTCGGAGCCGCTATCAAGAGTGGCGCAAACATGAGCGCGATCAGCCATCCAGACCGAGATTGGCGCCCTGTGCCAGATCTAACGGCGCATCCCGGCGGTAAGCGCGGCGTTGAGCCATCAATTGGATAGAGTCTAGCGACTGCGGCTTCATCATCTAGACTTAGATAAAATCCGTTCTTGGTCAGGTAATAGCTCATGATTGCCTCTGGCACGAGCGAGTGACCGAGACCAAGGCAGTGGCCGAACTCATGTAGTATTGTTTTGGACATATCGTAGTACGCAATATAATCGCTCATTTGAACGAAGATGGAACAGTGGGACGGATATTTTCCGCTATATTTGTCGAAGATTGCATAACCCGCAGATTCTGTTGGTCCGCTAATAGAGCTTTGCAAATGAATGGTAACTTGCGGAGACGCACTGGCGTCGACCATTTGATACTTGAAATAACTCGTAGAGACGTCGCTCCAAAGCTTCGTCGCGTCCTCTACTGCGGCAGTGTAAACAGCGACGTCTTCCTCGTTATCACCAACAACGGCGACAGTTATCGGCTCGGCACCCAACTTGATATCCCATCGTGAAAGGGTGCCATCAAAGTCAACAGGCGTGGGATAAGCTAACGCCACTGAATTCGGGTACACCACTTGTAGCACCCACGCTAATATCAAAAGCCGACGGAAAGACCTGCCCATAGAGGGTAACTCCAAGTGACGATGCGGTAACGGATGAAGATGAGTTGGGTCGTAATATCGACTCGCAAGGCTGGAACGAAACGTGGAGCCGAGGTCGGAAGCCACAAGGGGAGGAGCGGAATGATGCTGCCCCAGGTGACTTCGGCGATCGGTCCAGCATTCGAGGCACCGCCCCCAAATTGCGCGAAAAACTGCATCCAACAGGAGTCGTCGCATATGGGGAATCGCCAATCATAGGTCCCGCCGGTAAGCGGGTAATTTCCGGCCGTGATGTATTGGTTGCTAAAGAGCCCTGCTTCCCAGTCGTTCGTTGCAAGACGCAGAGAGTAGGCATCTTGTCCGCCAGCGTTTGGCGCAAGGCTCAGGCCCTGCACCGTCACCGTGTAACGGGTGCTGTCAGCTAGTGTGATAGCTGTTCCACAAAAGCACATTACTGCGCAAAGGATGCTGACGGTTGATGTGCGGATACGGCTCACCAGCTCACCCCAAGGCTGGCGGTATAAAAATTAAATGGCCATGCTACATAGGCCTGCAGCTGTTCCGAATTTACATATCCGATGAAGGTTTGGTGACTGAGGGCAACGGAAAATGGCCCCAATTTGGCGGCATACTCCAGAGCAGCCGTTACGCCATTGACTGTATAGGATACTTTTTCAGGTGGGACCTCGGCAGCAGCTACCGCTGGCGTTGTCTTGACGTATCCCGCCATCCGCCCGAAACCCAAGAAAGCATAGAGACCTCGATTCGATTGCTTGGTGATTTTTGTACCCACAAAGCCAAACCAACCGGAATCTTTGTCGGCGTAGCCAGCGTTGCGAAACTCCGGTCTCTCTAGGTAACTTCCTCGGCCTATTATTCGTTGATCGTCTGTGGCGACATCAGCATTGACCCCGTAAGACGCAAGGTAGTAATGGCTCGTCGGCTGCTGCATGATGCCGCCGACAGACTCGACTTCAACTGTGGTTCCAGCGGCTGTACTCACAAGTAATAGCCAAGGAATCGCTACGGCTAATGGCCGAGCCCAGCGTCTAGGGAAATTTGACAAGAGTTGCTCGAAGGCGGAAGGAGTGGTGACGTATGTCTATTATAGCAGCATAAGCAGCACGAATTGTGCGGCGTCCGTCGCTCTTTCGGAAGACTTGGGCGTCAAGCAACTGCTAAGCTAAAACCCCCTTATAGCTGCCGGATTCACCAGCAATAGGAAGGCTCTAAGGGACTAGCAAATGTAAGGCGCAATCCTGCGCGTAGGTACTAATTGCCCACCGAGGTGGGGCGAGGAGATCTCTTGGCGCCGGTGAAACGCTACATTCAGCAAGCTACAAATACCGAATTGGCGATCACTTTATGCAAGTCAACGGCAGTTGTCCTGAATGCCTACTTGCTGAGAGATGATTGTCGCGGACGATCGAGTACACGAAAACGTTGGAATGCATCTCTACGCATTAGCGACAAGGTTTCGTTGGTGAATTTGGGCGCAAAGGATTCACAGATCTGATGCTGTCTTTTGGTCAGGACTTCATCAACATCAGTCAATGGATGGGCCATTCAACCATTCAGAGGACGTGGCATAGCTACAAGTCAAGAATCAGAGTTCACCACATGCGCTATCCGACGTAGCAACTGGGATGGGGGCGCAAAACTGAATTATTCGCTAGCAGACTATATTCAGTAAAGGTTGGGTTCTTGGTGCAACTAACGAGAGTATTTGGCAAAACCCCATCCTATTCGACGAAAATTATCATATATGATAACTATTACGGCGACTAACATGCATTGGAAATTGGCGTGCATAAAGTTCATCGGTACCGAACAGAGAATACGAGCTGTTTGATGGCAGTGCACCATATCGTAAATGGCTAAATGGCTAGATGAGCTCGACTCAGTCGCTAGAGCTCGAATCCAAGCAAGGATATTCCGATTCGAAGCGGGGAATTTGGGTGACGTAGAACCCGTCGGTGGCGGAGTCATTGAAGCCAAATTTAATTTTGGTGCTGGATACAGAGTCTATTTTGGATTGGCAGCCGGCCATCTTGTTTTGCTGCTTCTAGGTGGGAACAAGAAAACCCAGAAACGCGATATTGAACAGGCCAAATCCTATTGGACTGAATGGAAGGAGAATCATCAACATGGCTAGACGAAGTCTTGATTGGAACGAGGGGCTTAGTCGAGATCTCCATAACGCGGAGTTCGCCAAGGAGTTCATCCTTGCAGCCATTGAAGAAGGAGCTTCGATTCAGGCCGCCTTGGGCAAGGTAATACGTGCCTTCGGGGTCAAAGAATTTGCTAAGCGAGCTAAGATGGCTAGCTCGAATGTTCTTCGAGCTATCGATGGCCGTCATAACCCAACGCAAGATACTCTCAACCGCTTGCTCAAACCCTTCGGATTACGCCTTACGGTCATGACTGTCGAATCTAATCGACGCCGCGCGGGCTAGCGTCTGAGAGGATTGGGAAGCGCAAATTGAAACCCGCGAAGGTGGCGACACAAAACTTCGTTCCTGATCAGGCGAAAGGACAAACGGCAAATTATCGTTAAGGCGTCTGGCCGTGAATATGCCCGTGATCTGATGGCCTGGTTCAGGATCTCGCGGGATACGGTGGGGTGAGACATGAAGGTTTTAAATAACCGTGACTACTTTGAGTTCCACTAATTTCAGAACGTTGCTTCGGGTTGTCCAACGAGTCTCCTATCCTCCACCAGCCTTCGCCAAGGCTACGGCTGGCAGGCCAGCTCGGCGGCCGAAGCTTTAGCGAAGGTGGGCGTCAGCTGGCGTGACGGCCGTAGCCTTGGCGTAGGCTGGTGTCCGCCGAAGCGCGTAGCGCGAAGGAGGACCGGTTCCAAAATCGCGGCGTCATTCCCAGCGCTGCGGGCGCGTTCCTGCCTTTCGTGCGTCTGGTGCGGCTCCAGCGCAATTCGCATCACTTTCGGAAGCCGCGGAACCTGGGTGCCGGGTTCTATTCACGATGAATCAAGCGGCGATCGCATAATTGTAGACTAACGCAATTCCGGCCCTTAAGCTCTCTTGAGACGACTATCGAAAGGAGCTGCTTATGCCAGGTACCGTCAAACTGCACCGCGTCTTGCAAACGACGCCACAGAAACTCTACAAGGCTTTTCTCGATCCCGCGGCTCTCGCCAAATGGCTACCACCCAATGGCTTCACCTGCACCGTACACGCTTTAGACGCCAAGGTGGGAGGCATCTACAAAATGGCGTTCACGAATTTCACCACCGGCAACAGCCATTCCTTTGGCGGCAAGTACCTCGAGCTGAAGCCTGGTGAGCGAATCAAGTACACCGACCAGTTCGACAATCCGGGGATGCCGGGCGCGATGCTGACGACGGTTATCATGAAAGAGTTATCTTGCGGCACGGAGCTGAATGTCACGCAGGAAGGGATCCCAGATGCGATCCCAACAGAGGCTTGCTATCTCGGTTGGCAGGAGTCTCTGATGCTGCTAAAGCAGTTGGTCGAGGCCAATATTCCGGACTAGCGTTAGAATAAAGGCTGGCCTTGAAGCCAGGTCCACCGGCGCTGACCCATTTATTGACCTTTCCATTGAAACTGCCGGGCCGCTGCCAAGGAATTATGGTGTTTTAAGGAGAAGACTCTGACTGCGTGTTTAGCCACGATTTGTCGATGTCAGCAACAGGGCAATTAATCGTAACAGGCGACCCGCCACCAAGGATCAATGTCCCCGTGACCGGGGTCGATAATGTGCCGCCTTCCGACCAAGCCGCGCTAACCGTTAGGCTGCTGTCTTGATGCTCTGTACCAACAAGCGTTAGGTTAAAGTTTGAATCTTGCGACGCTTGCGCCGGTCGTTGAGCGCGAAAATGGGTTGTCAGTCTTGGTGCCGCCGCCTGATCGGTCATGAATACATCAAATGACGAGTCATCCGAGAATTCACCGTTGGCGTCCTTGTATTGCAGGACGTCAATGCTCAGTGGCCATGTTGCGTCGTGGCACGTCATGAGCTTTTGACTGGTCGGTTGAATCCCATTGCCGACGACGTCGGCCCCGGATTTGATATTTGGACCGGCTGCGATTGAAGTCGGCGGTGGGCTCGTCGGATCAGCGGGTGGAGATGCTGGTGGAGATGCTGGTGGAGATGCTGGTGGAGGTGCGGATGGAGGTGCGGATGGAGGTGCGGATGGAGGTGCGGATGGAGGTGTCTGTGCGACCGGCGCGACGGTTGGTTCGCCTGAGTTTGGCGTTTGGTTTTGTGTTGTGGATGGCTGATTTGTGGGCGCAGGATTTGGCCCAGTTGGGCGCGGTGTCATGGGATCTGGTTCGTCACCGTTGCCTTGATTGTGATGGCAAGAAATTGTGGCCCCTATCAGTACCGGGATAAATATCGCCAGCATCAACTTGTGCAGCCGAGGGTTCATGCGACGGACTCCTTTTTCGTATGGGCAAAAAACTGCATGTTGAATTGAAATACTTCATCCGCAGCGTTATTGGCGAAATGTTGATGAAAGTCGTCGCGCATCTTGCGAAGCCAAACTTTTGCCTCGTCAACTTGATCTGGTGCAAATCTCAGTGTTACCGAGGTAAATTCGCGCTCGCGAACATCTTGTTCTGCAAGTGCTTCAAGGCTGCGATGCAGCATCTGCTGATGATGAAGCTTGATTGCTTCGCTCGGTACATCTGCTGTGGTGCGGATTCCTTGGCCGCTTGCCATAAGCTTTCCAGTCACTGGACTGTGTCTAATAAACCCCAGGCGCTCAAGCACGGCGATGGCGGTCTTAATCTCAGCGGCGGTAGCTTTGCCGCGCAGGCGATCGCGCAGAGTGTCTATGTCTTCACTGAAACTTGGTGTTGCGATCAATTGCTTGATCACGATGTGATACCACTCCGCAATATAGGAAAACGTCGCTGAATCGAGTGGCAAAGTTTGATCTAATTCAGGATTTAGTAGTCGCATTTTAGCAATGACATCGGCGACCGGTTGGTGTTTTTGCCTACAATAGGCCAGCTCTACCAGCAACTTGAAGTACTCTTTCTCAGGTGCAGTTTCAAGTAGCTCGTCGGCGAGCTTGTCAGTCATTGCCTGGCTTGGCAGTCGTTGGCCATTTAAGATCATCGCTAAACTGCGCGGTGATTTGTAGCCAAGGCGATCGGCCCAGTCGTACAGCGTCATCGACCGTTGACGTCTAGACGCCCAGAGTTCGCATGCCAGGCGTAGAAACTCCACGTAATCGGTAAAATTGTAAACGCTGACGGGTGTCATAATGTTTCAACTTACCCCCGCTACGGCCTTTTAATGGCCGTAGCGGTCGTGAAAAATGGTGGCGATTATTTCGTCGGTAAGATCGGGCCAGGAAGTGAAACGTCGCCTTCGGCGCAATAGATCGCAGCGTCCGTGTCATTTGCGGTATAAGTACCTTTGATGGCCGAGGTCAATTCGCCGTCTGCCGTTTGATTCGCGCGAACGTCGAAGCTCTCGCCATTCTTACCACCGAGCAACAGCCAATAGGTATTCGCGGGTACCATGACGCGTGCCTCCGTCGCGCTTACGCTTGTCTGCACTGCAGGGTCTTGGCTGTAGTCAGTCGATTCGATGATGTACAGCGAGTCGGAGCCGTACTGGCCGCTGGCGTCTTTGTACTGACGGACTTTGATATCCATCTGAGTCGACAGAGCCTTGCAGCTAAGCACGATCTTGTTGGTGACGTGGAGGTCGTTGCCGCTCAGGTTAGCTGCGTCCGTGGCGGACGATGAGGACTTTGTGCCGCAGGCGGCGAGCAGTGCGAGGACGGGAATTAGAACGAGTGATTTGCTGGACTTCATGTTGATTCTCCAAATTTATCAGGTTGTTATATTGTGCGCACAACTATGTATGAAAATGCGCACAAGTAGAGTAGAGCAAATTTGGTGCCGACGCAACAAGGATTTCTCGTGTTTGGTTTCTAGCTGTCATTTCGAAGAATTAGACGTCGCGCGGGGAAATTGTATGCATCGACCTGTCACAAACCATCGACAGTTTTTTTAAACTGTGTCGAATGTGTAAACAACGGGAGCAAAAACACGCACGCGTCTTGAGTGATCTTTGCTGCACTCCGGCAGTACGGTCACGGAGTGGCGCGGAGACTCAGATCTCTACTTCAAGGTTAAGCCGCTGAAATAAGCACGCTCAAAGTTTCACGCTGATAAATGTATCGGAGCAAGATTTGAAGGGTAACCACTGGTTAAAACCAATCGTTACCCTTTTATGGCGTTGAGATTATCTTTTATTGCGACAGGCACGTTGTCGCTGGCCCGGCACCATTTGGATTGCCGCAGACTAACCCTGGGTCACAGGTGGGATTAAAGTCGTTGCACGCGGAGCCGGCGGGATGGCCTTTTAGAGGCGCTATACAAGTTGTCGACGGGCCGCTCCCGCTTGGATTGCCACAAACTAGGCCGGCGTCGCAGGTGGGACTAAAGTCGTTGCATGACGAACCGGCCGGATGACCCGTTGAAGGTGCGCTACAAGTTGTCGACGGGCCACTGCCATTTGGATTGCCGCACACAAGTCCCGGATCACAAGTGGGGCTAAAGTCGTTGCAAGCTGAGCCAACTGGGTGGCTAGGGCGACCTTTTGAAACTGCGACGCAAGTTGTCGACGGGCCGTTGCCTTTTGGATTGCCGCAAACAAATCCGGTGTCACAGATTGGATGAAAGTCGTTGCAAGCAGAGCCAGCGGGGTGCCCGGGATGGCCATTTGATGCGGCGATGCAGGTTGTCGACGGGCCGCTGCCATTGGGATTGCCGCACACAAGTCCCGGGTCGCAGGTGGGGCTAAAGTCGTTGCAAGTAGAGCCAGCAGGATGGCTAGGACCGCCATTTGCAGCTGCGATACAAGTTGTCGATGGACCACTGCCTTTGGGATTGCTGCACACAAGTCCCGGGTCGCAGGTGGGGCTAAAGTCGTTGCAAGCAGAACCCGCAGGATGGCTGCTACGGCTATTTGCAGCTGTGATACATGTTGTCGATGGACCAGTGCCGTTCGGGTTACCGCACAAAAGTCCAGGGTCACAGGTTGGGCTAAAGTCATTGCAAGCAGAGCCTGCGGGATGACCTGTTGCGGCATCGTCCTTAACGCCACTGCTAGTCGTAGTCCTGCACGATGCTAAGACCAACACCATTGTCAAACTGATTACTGGTCGCAACAGCAACATACTTTGTTCCTCCCAAGGAAAAGATAATGGACCCCAACTGACATTCACCAACTACCCGCCGACAACCGCCAACAGGAATTGGCTAAGCATTGCTTGCTTTTCCCTTATGCTTGCATAGACCAAACGCACCTGCAACCACCTGGAATTAATTATATAAAATACTATTAGGCGCACAGTAAGCGCACATCTCTCGCACCGCGCGTGGGCAGATGGAAACAGTTCAATTTTCCTTGAGTTGCTCATCATCTTTGCCCCCGCACAACTTTCCGGTACTAGCGTCCGGGAAGCATTCGCGGTTGGTCACGATATTACTTAGATTCAATTTTCAGTAAATTATCCGGCTAAAATCAGAACTTGAAGGCGCACAGAGAGCGCACAAATTTCGAGGGTGAAGCGGTTTGTGGCGTTTCAAGCAAGTTCGGCAGGTTTTCCAGGGCCGAAAAGCTGGGACCAAAAAAGTTGATCACATACTTTCGAATTGCTGGAGGCATCGAAGTCAGGAAATGGACGGAATGCTGCTGATCACCACGTTTGACGAAAGCACGACACAGCTCAAACTCCGACGGATATTTGGCAGTAGCACGCCATCGTGCGGCGCGGGCTACGGTTGGACGGAGCCAAGGCGGGGCGGAGCTGGCAGATCATGATTATCAACTAGCTCCGCCGACGCACCCTCGACCTCGCCATGCTCCGGTCGCTTCCGCCGGTTAAACGCGATCAGGCTATAGACTACCGGCACGACATAGAGCGTCAGGAACGTCGATGCAATAACGCCACCGATGATGGCGATTGCCATTGGCACGCGGCTTTCGGCACCGGGGCCGATGGCGACGGCGGGCGGGATGGCGCCGGCAATAGTGGCGACGGACGTCATCAGGATCGGACGCAGGCGCACGGGGCAGGCTTCCAGCAGTGCTGCGCGGACCGATGTAACGCCGCGCGTGCGCACCTGGTTGGTGAAATCGACGAGCAAGATCGAGTTCTTCTTGACGATTCCCATCAGCAAGACAAGGCCGATCATACTGTAGATGTTGAGTGAGTGGTCGGTGACCAACAAGGCGACGAAGGCACCCGAGACGCTGAAGGGCAGCGCCATTAGCACCGTGATAGGGTCGAGGAAGCTGTTGAACTGTGACGCAAGCACCATGTAAGCGACAAACAACCCGAGCGCGAGCGCAAAAAGCAGGCTGTTAAACGAATCGTTAAAGGCCTGCGAGCTGCCGCTGAGTGCCACGTGGTAGCCGAGCGGGAGGACGCGTTTGCCGATTTCCACAACTTTTGCCTGCGCGACCTCCTGCGACACCCCCGCCTTGACGTTGGCGTAGACCGAGACAGCGCGCTCGCGGTCCTTGCGGTTGATGGTGACCATCGACACGCTTTCCTCAACCTTCACCAGCTCGGAAAGGGGGACGCGTTCACTGCGATTGTTGCGCACATAGAGCTTTTTGATCAGCGTCGCGGGGTCGCCGGTCGCGTCATCGAGTTTCAGGCGAATGTCATAGCGGTGGCCATCCTTGGGATAGCTGCCGATGACCATGCCGCCGATCGCGGCGTTGACGGTCTGATCGATCGTCGCGACGTTGACGCCGCGGGCCATTGCCTTGGCGCGGTCAGGCACGACGTGCAGCTCCGGCATGCCGGCGAGGTAGTCGGAGTCGAGATCCGTCGCCATGCCGGATTTATCGAGCTCGTCCATGATCTGTTGCGAATACTGGGCGAGCTTGTCCCACTCGGGTCCGCCGACGGTAAACTCGATCGGGTAGCCGCGCGACGCGACAAAACTCTTGGTGGAGAGGTCCTGCAAGCTGACGCGGACGTCCTTGACTTGTTTGAAGGCCGTTCGGCAGACGCCCATGAACTCAAGTTGCGAAAGCTCGTGGCCGATGGTCGGATCTATGCCGCGTTTGCCCTTGTCCTTCATGGTGACGAGGATCGAACCGTGGTTGGCGTCGCCGGGCGAACCGCCGCCAACCTGCAGCACGAAACGGTCGACTTCGGGGCGGCTCTTGAGAAACGCTTCGATGTCGAGCACGTGTTTGTCCGTAAAGGCAAGATTCGATCCGATCTTGGTAAAGAAGCGGACGTTGAACCGGCTTTGGTCCTCTGGCGGCAGAAATTCTTTGCGTAGCTTCGTGAGCGTCGAGAAGCTAAGGCCGAAGAGCATGGCCGACACAAGCAGGACGAGCCAGCGCCAGTTGAGCGTCCAGCCGAGTGACTTGGCATAGAGCCGCGTCAGCAGATCAAGTCCGGCCTCCATACCACGTCCCAGGCGGGTGCGACGCGCGCCGACCGAGACAAACTGCGAGCAACGCATCGGAGTCAGAGTCAGGGCCTCAAGAAGCGAAAGCAGCACGGCCGCGCTGATGGTGACACCAAACTGGAAAAAGAACTTGCCGATGATGCCGCTCATGAAGGCGACCGGCAGGAAAATGGCGATGATTGACACGGTCGCGGCGAGCGCCGAGAAAGTAATCTCGCGAGCGCCGTCGATGGCAGCGTTGACTTTGCTCTTGCCCTGCTCCCGGTGGCGGACGATGTTCTCGAGGACCATGATTGCATCGTCGACGACGATACCGATCGACAGGCTGAGCCCAAGTAGCGTGAAAGTATTGAGGGTGAAGCCGGCGAAATACAAAATGATGAACGTACCGATCGTCGACGTCGGTATGGCCAGGAGGACGTTGAGCGTTGATGACCACGAGCCGAGGAATAGCCAACAGACGAGTGCTGTGAGCAGCGCCGAAAGCACGAGCGTGAAATTCAACTCTCCGACCGCTTGCTCGATGTACTGTGTGCTGTCGAAGTTGACAGCGAGGTTCATGCCGTCTGGCAGGCCCTTCTGGATCTCGACCATCTTTGCCCGGATGCCTTTGGCCACGGCGACCGCGTTGGCACCGCGCTGCTTCCGGATCGAGATGCCGACGCCGGTGACGCCATTGGCGCGGCTCATGCGCGTTGTGTCAGCCAAGCCTTCCTCGACGCGCGCCACCTGGCCGAGGTGAAGCGGCGCGAAGTTGACCTGGCCGCCGCGGGCGGAGACATTGAGCGATTCGACCTCTTTGACGGTTGTTGCCTCGCCGAGCGTGCGCAGGAATAGTTGACGGTCGCCACTGTCGAGTTGTCCCGCAGGCGATTCGCTGTGCTCGTTCTGCACGGCCGCGATGATGTCGGCGACCGTCAGCTCGTACTTGTCCATTTTCTTCTGCGAGGCCCAGATGCGCAGATTGGGATCGAGGTAGCCGTTGAGTGTGATGTCACCGACGCCGGACACCATGGCGAACTGGTCTTTTAGGCGATCGTTGACAAACTCCATCAAGTATTTGAGGGGAAACTTCTGACTGTCGAGGGTCAGCAGGATGATTGGCTGATCTTCGGGATTGGCCTTCGAGATGGTTGGCGGTTTCGTGGCGGTCGGAAAGCGCGGCTGGACGGATGCAACTTTCGCTTGCACGTCCTGCACTGCCATGTCGAGGTCGCGGCTCAGCTCGAATTCGGCGGTAATTGTCCCTTCGCTGTTCTCGGACTCCGAAGTGACGCTTCGTACACCTTGGATGCTCATCATTGCATCTTCGACGTAGTCGACGATGCCGGTCTCGATCACCTCTGGCGCCGCGCCCTCGAGGCGGATGTTGACCGACACAACGGGAAAGTCGACGTCTGGCAGCTGGCTGATTCCCATGCGCATGAACGACAACGAGCCCAGGACAATGAGTCCTGTCATCAACATCCAGGCGAAGACTGGACGGCGGATCGAAAGATCAGAGAGCGTCACGGCGTGTAGGCTCCGGGGTACAATTCATTATATAGGGCTACGGCGATATGTGGCAGACGGTAAGAAGTGCCTAGTTCGATACTCTAACCTCGCTGGACAATGCAAGAAATGAAAAAGGCCGTAGTCGGGTGACCACGGCTTTATGCGTTGAGCGCACAGATATTCTAAAGAACAGTTTTAGGATTTGCTTGGATCCTGGAGCGCAAACCATTTCGGCTCACTCACGTTGATAGATGCAGCAGGAAAGCTTTGGACACCTGACTCAACGACCGCAGCATCCCAGATCTTTGAAAGGTTCGCTGCACCGGCTCCCATTCGAGGTCCGAAAAATTGTTTGAGTGCGGCGTCATCTTGTGAAGATGCCGAGAAGTCGCTAAGTACATTGCTTAGCTGCCCATAAGCTTCGATGCCTTCTTGCATCACAATGGTTCTGACTAGCTGGTCGCTGGTTTCCGGTGAGTTTGCGTAAGTGCTATCAAGAGTCTGCCGAATGGGCCCGCCCGCATTGACGACTTCGGTGGTTAGTGAACTCGGATCTTCAGTCCCAACCAAGGTTGTTTCAAAATACATGTGAATGCCGCGACGACCGATCGATTGGCCATCATAGTCAGCAGTGTCATGCATCGGTTGCGAAAGGTCCCCAACGTAGTGGCCAAGCACACCGGCCATTTGCAATGCTTTGACGTTGTCGCCGGATTTCAAGGCGTTGACCATCATCACATAGAGTTGATCTACCCGCCAAACAGATGACCCGTTGGTATTGACATAGCTCGCACCTAGACCAGAAACGACTTGCGAGTAAACATATTGATCAAGCGACTGACCCATCGATGACGTAGAATAATTATCCCATTGAAAAAAATGCATCGGTGCTTCGTCTTTGTAAGTAGCCGTTTTCTTCCACTGCAAGTCAGGTGTCGTCGCTAGAAGTTGTAGGTTAGCGGCATTCGCTTGGAAAAAGGCAGCAGCGGGAGATTCCATCAATTGCGCGGCAGATGCGTTGATAATCTTGTGTCCGGTTTCGCCCCATCCAAATGCTGAAGTTGACATCATTGCGCTGACGGTCGAAAAAATGAGTCCCGTAAAATAAAATCGCCCCATGATTTCCCCTTCTTTCTTGTTTGGCAACCCGTAGCAGTGTTCGCACACTTACTGTTGTCTAACAGTACATTAATCGAACAACAGTTCTGTGCACACTGTAGAACATGTCTTAATGCTAAATTTACCGAGGAAAATGTGCATTGTTGGCATACGCAACATCAGCGGAACTCGCAAAAAACACCAACCATCGAGTCCGGACCAACCAAGAGTTGCGATTGGCCAAGGCCAGCACAACCACAGCTTCAGCTCAGACTTTGTGTCTCAAGGGTTTTCGTTCGGATCGAGATTTTCCCAACTTATCAAAGCCAACCTTAACGGCGCATGAACAGAAATGCAGATCGACCATTCGAGCCAACTAACCTGCATAAAAACCGCGATTTACATGATGTTTCGGTGGCATCAGCGCTTGGATGACTGCGGTCACTAAGAAATTGCACCATCGACGGTCAAACCTTTGGACGGTTTGCAATTATCTTAATTACAGTCCCACGACCAGGGGCGCTCTCGACGTGAACACGCGCGCCTATATTTTCGAGAATTCGCTGTGCATGCGCAAATCCTAATCCGAACGATTCACCGCCCGTCCTCGAGGAATCAGCGCGATAAAAGAGTTCGCCGAGTCGCGCAACTTGTCCTTCCGTCATACCGCAGCCATCATCAGCAACGGTGATTTCGCAAGCTTTATCATCATCACAATTGATCCCGATCGTGACCCGTCCACCGTTGCGGCCGTATTTGATGGCATTATCGATCAAATTGTTGAAGACGATTTCCCACTCGCCAAGACTGCCGGAAACAAGAAAATCAGATGATTCGGGACGAATAATTGGTTCGATATGAATCATCTTTTCATCCGCGACTTTTTGCCATCGTTGACTTGCTCCGGTCGCGACAGCCAAAATATTGATTTTTTCGTTTCCGATTTTATCGGAGCCGGACTCAAGCCTGGCTAAATCCAATAGTGATGTGGACAGTCTGCGGAGCGTCTTGAGCTCGCCGAATACGTCGACGCAAATTCGCTGATATTCTGCGATCGTGCGCGGCTTTCCAAGCGTTACTTCCAATGCCGAGAATGCGGCTGCGATCGGAGTTTTCAACTCATGTGATGCATGGGCTATAAATAGACGCTGCGTTTCAGCGGAGGAACGGACCGCACGAATCAGATTGTCGTAGCTATCAAATAGGAGACTTTCTTCTGAAGACTGTGGTGAAAGACTAATGTTTCCCAAAAACTTCGGCGGTGAAATGTCCCTGATACGGCGGGCAAAAGCACGAATATTTCTTGTTGTCAGGGAGACAACAACCGTGCTTGCAACACCTGTCACAAATAAAACGAATATGGCGCCGAGACCAATGTACCTTTTGAAGGTGGATATTTCGTCGAGGAGTGGTTGAGCATTCACGGCCATGTGAGCATAGCCAATCCGCTCTTGACCCTTGTTGTCGCGCGTTAATGGCTCGCTTTGGATTAACCATCGTCCAGTTTTCAGCTTTGCCCGATAAAAAGATTCTGGATCGTGCGCAGTATCAAAAGACTTCTTCAAACTCTCACGTACTTCCGGTGCTGGACCGATGCCCTCCGCGATAATTCCACCGTGGGAATCGATGAACTCAAAGTAGAAGTTTTTGTCGTTAAAAAGCTCGCGAACAGATTCGTTAGTTGCATCCAGTGTTGCAACGCCATTCGGAAAGATAATTGCGCCTTCAACCGCGTCGCCGAGCGTATCGAGCTGACGTTCAAGGTCTCTAGTTCTGGCCTTTTTCACTAAATGTCCAAGCCAGGACACTCCCAGTGTCAAGACTACGGTCTGGACTACAAAGAGCCACGTTCCGAGCTTGACATTAAGTGACAGCGTCCGCCGCACGTAGCACGAGTCCTTTCCCGCGAACTGTGGCGATCTCCACCCCTGAACCTTGAAGTTTCTTTCGCACTCGCGTCAAAAGCACGTCAAGGCTGTTACTGAATGGTTCCGCATCTAGTTGATAGAGACTACCAAGCAGTTCATCACGGGAAACAAGCATCCCATTCTTTGTGGCCAGTGCAGCCAAAAGATCATATTCCTTGCCTGTAAGCTCTATGACTTCGCCATTAAGAGCTACAGTGTGACTTGAGAGATTAAACGAAAGATTGCCAATTTTCAGGACTGGACTGGCATTACCAATCGAACGTCGAAATAGAGCGTTTATCCGAGCGGCGAGCTCGACAAACTCAAATGGTTTGACGATATAGTCGTCAGCACCCTGTTCTAGTCCTTGGACTCGATCTGCAACGGTGCATTCAGCGGTCATCATAATAATAGGCACCTTCCGCCCAGTCTTGCGTAGCTCGTGCAGGATCTCAGTACCCGAAATCTTCGGAAGCATGCGGTCAAGCACGATGACGTCATGTTCGCTGGCAGACGCACAGAAAAGACCCTCCTCCCCATCGGGGGCAAGGTCTACTGTCCAACCGAGCTCTTCCATTCCCCACTTAAGGCTATTTCTCAATAGGGCGTTGTCTTCAACAATCAGAACTTTCATGTTCCAGCAACTTTCCATGACGTGATCGGCTGCGCCATAATGTCACAGCACTCTCGACGCTCTCAAGGATTACTTTTACAAACTCTGCGCTGCAGAGTGGCTGGGAAAGAACCAAATGGCCAAAAAGGATCGCGGGCAAGCAGGCGCAGCCATTGCTCCGGATCAATCCAACAGTTGAGGTGCGGATTAAGTATTTTCTAGGGCTAATA
>Ga0207137_1145_pt1 | contig 16124 bp, 14 predicted proteins | sample Alteio_BWMinHeat_9_FD_153572 | JGI IMG/M metagenome (GOLD analysis project Ga0207137, IMG submission 153572) | Enriched cells from forest soil in Barre Woods Harvard Forest LTER site, Petersham, Massachusetts, United States -... | ecosystem: Environmental > Terrestrial > Soil > Temperate forest >...
AAGGCACTTAATGAAAAACTGGATAACCTGAATAAATTTCTAGAGGAGCGTGTGAAAGAGCGCACCATTGAGTTGGAAAAATCATTGGAACTCGTTACATATCAAGCAACACATGATTTATTGACAGATCTTCCCAATCAACGATTATTATTAGATTATCTACAAAAAGCTATAGATTCGTGTAATCAAAATAAGCATATATTTTGTGTAATATCTTTCTGCATCAATAAATTAGAATCCATCAATAATGGTCTTGGTCATGAAGTGGGCGACTTAGTGATAAAAACGATTGCGGAGCGATTTAAAAAATATCTGCCAAATAATACTATAAATCTTTGGCATCCTATTGAATATATCGTTACCCTGTCTCGCAAAGACACTTTTATTATTATATTGAATAATATTTTCAAATTAGAAGAAATTGATCCTGCAGCAGAAAATTTATTTACTATTTTAAACGAACCTATAGTCACGGAAAAACAAATCATAAAAGTCACAGGCAGCATAGGGATGGCTTTATATCCTAGAGATGGATCAAATATTCATTCTTTACTCATGAATTCAGATGCTGCCATGACCAGGGCTAAACAGCGTGGTGGCAATAGTATAGGTATGTATGAATCTGAGCTTAATGCTGATGCTTCCAGACAATTGGAATTAGATAGCTATTTACATGAAGCGGTAAAAAATAATGAATTTATACTACACTATCAACCTTTTGTTGAACTAAAAACGGGAAAGATTTGCGGGATGGAAGCATTGATTCGCTGGAACCATCCATCATTAGGGTTCATTTCACCCATACATTTTATTCCACTGGCCGAAAAAAATGGCGTCATTGTGCCATTAAGCGAATGGGTAATGCGCACTGCTTGTGTACAACTCAAACGCTGGAAAATCCAAGGATTCAATGACTTAAAAATGGCAATCAATTTGTCGGCGAAACAATTACTGGATAAAAACATAATACAAACGATCATTCAAATAATAAAAGAAACGGATATAACACCTGAGGATATTGAATTAGAGCTCACCGAATCAGAAGCATTTCAAGATGAAGTTATTCCCATGCTTAAACAACTTAAGTCACTTGGATTTAGATTGTCTATTGATGATTTTGGAACCGGTTTTTCAGGGCTAAGTAATATCAAATTATTTCCTATCGACAAACTAAAAATCGATAAATCATTTATTAGCGACTTAACGACTAATATCCATAGCAAAACCATTGCGTCCAACATCATTGATTTGGCAAAAAATCTTCAAATCACTATCCTTGCGGAAGGCGTTGAAACAAAAGAGCAATTAAATTTTTTGATAGAAAAAAAATGTGATTTAATTCAAGGTTTTTATTTTAGCCCCCCAGTTGATGCAAATGAATTTACTGCATTATTGAATCAGCAAATTCCTTTTAACATTTGATGGTGGTGGGGAGTGTTATACCAGTGGGACGTCGTTGTAGGTTGGGTTAGGCGCTTTTTGCCGTAACCCAACAGCAAACCAATGATGTTGGGTTACGGCAAAAAGCGCCTAACCCAACCTACAACGACGTACCACCGAGCAACGGCAGGCACTACTTAACTTAACAAGTACCGTCTGCTTGGCAAGTACCGCTCACTGCCCATATTAATACGTTGTTGGTTGGTGTTGGAGTCAATATGTAAGTATCAGCAGGAGCCTTACCACCACCAGTCGCTGTAATTACACCGGCGGCTGTCGTTACAACCGATGTAACGTTACCTTGCGCACCAACTGCAGCGGGAACACCGTTACTACCATTTGCACAACCTGCAACTGTCGAACCGCCACCTTGAGACTGAAAACAAGATTCAACGGCTAATTTAAACGGTGCTGTTGCCTGTATGGCTTCAGAAAAATACGCTTTCTTCGTATAGGTAAGATAGGTAGGTACTGCAATGATGGCCAAAATACCGATAATGGCAACAACAATTAATAATTCTATAATCGTAAAACCGCTAAATTTACGTTGGAAATTACCCATATTCATCTAAATTGCTCCCTATAATAACAAGTTCAAATATATCCCTAAACTAAGATAATACTTCTATTGTACGGCATTGTTCAACAGTCGCTCTTATTCAAATAACTCCCTTTGAAAACCAGCTGCATGCGCTGCTTCTTTAGTCGTAATATTTTTAGCAACCAGATCATTCAATGATTGTTCCATCGTACACATGCCCATTTTGGCACTGGTTTGCATAACAGAATACATTTGAGCAATTTTATCATCCCGAATGAGATTGCGAATGGCAGGTGAACCTAACATCACTTCAAATGCAGCAACTCTACCACCTGCTATTTGCTTAACTAAAGTTTGCGTAACGACGATTTGCAAAGATTCAGAAATAAGGTTACGAATAATATTTTTCTCGCCAGCAGGAAATACATCTATCACACGATTGATTGCACGCGGTGCAGAACTGGTATGTAAAGTGGCCATTACCAAATGACCTGTTTCTGCTGCGGTTAACGCAAGACGTATGGTTTCAAGATCGCGCATTTCACCGACTAATATCACATCGGGATCTTCACGTAATACGGAACGCAATGCTGCAGAAAATGAAGTAGAGTCTCGATGAATTTGCCGCTGATGCACTAAACATTTTTTACTATGATGAATAAATTCTATGGGGTCTTCAATGGTAATAATATGAGCCTGTTCTTTATTATTAATGTAATCAATCATGGCTGCAAGCGTCGTACTTTTTCCACAACCCGTCGGTCCTGTCACTAGAATTAACCCAGAAGACAAATCCAGTGTTTTTTTAATAATGGCTGGAGCACCAAGCTTATCTAAATCTGGTATTTCAACGGGTATCACTCTAAACACACCAGAGACACCGTTTTGCTGATGAAATATATTCGCTCTAAAACCGCCAACTTCTGGCAAAATCACTGAAAAATCCAGTTCATGTTTAGCTTCAAATACATCACGTTGCGTTTTATCTAATACACTACACAACAAGGAATACGTTGTCTTATTATCATAAACGGGATATTCCGTTATACGAACAAGATCACCATTAATACGCATAATCGGTGGCTGTCCAGCAGATATATGTAAATCGGATGCTTTGTGCTCTACACTAGCACGCAATAAATGGGTGAGGTCATCTTTAAAGGGTTGATTATCCGCTGATTCCATAAAATATTTCCTTACGCAATAAGCTTACTATCAATCTTCTTTTCCAATTGATAAGACTGCATTGATGGTGGCAACAACTGTAAATACTGATCCAGCGTATGCCTTGCCGATTTGTAATTACCCTCTTTGTAATTCAATTGTGCCAACTCCATCAGCGAAGCAGGCCGACTCGGATCTTCTTCCAATGCTCTTTTAAAATAAGCCATGGCACCTTTAGCCTGTGGCAGTTTTAAAGAACATAATCCAGCATTTTCAAAAGCCGATGCACGCTCTAAATATTGAGGGTCTTTAGTCGCCTTCATAAAATAAGCAATAGCGCCTTCATAATCCCCAGCTCTACATAAAAACGTTCCATAATTATTGAGTGCATCCCCTCTTTGTGGCGATATCTTTATCGCTTTTAAATAATATTTTCTTGCCTGCTCTTTATTTCCTGTACTCTCTAGAAAATACCCCATGGAATACCAAGGTTCAGGAATATTCGGTGCAAGCTCAAGTGCCAATAAAAATTTTTGTTTAGCTCGCTGAATATCATGCCTATCCAAATAAGCAATACCTAAACGATCATTGATTTTTGCAGCGGAAATTTTCTTACCCTCTGCAGGATCTGGCGTCTGTAATGCTTGGCAAGCGATTAAGTTAACACTCAGGAGGGTGAGCACTATTATTCTACTAATCATATTATTTCATCTTTGTTTATTTCGTCTTTATAAGATGCCACATTGGCATGTTGTTTAATGATTTTTGGTGTTAAGAAAATCAATAATTCTGTTTTCTCATTTTTAATACCTCTATGTCTAAATAAACCACCAACAATAGGTAAGGATCCGAAAAATGGAACCCTATCAAACGTATTTGATTTCGTTAACTGATAAACACCACCAACGACCACCGTTTCATTGTCATTTAACAATACATATGATTGGACTTCCTGAGTATTAATCGTTGGAGGACCAAACACAGCAGGCGTTGATATGGTAGTCGTTCCTCCCGTTGAACCTGCCGTTGTTCCTGATGAACTGGATGTTGTTCCCTGCGCAACCAGTAACTGATTACCAACGGTATTTTGGGTTGCCTTCAATTTAAGTATGATTTTATCATCCGGTGTGATCTGCGGAATAATCTCAAGACTTAATACCGCATCTTTAAACTCCACCGATGTCGCACCGCTAGACGTTGATTGTTCATACGGAATTTCCACACCGGTTTTAATCATGGCTTTTTGTTGATTAGCCGTCACCACACGAGGTTTGGAAATAATCTGAGTATGATCTTCTTCTTCGAGCGCCGATAATTCCATATCCAATAATACAGGACCGAGTCTTGCCAACGCTAAACCGATACTACCTGGTGTTGCACCTGATGAAAGAATGCTTGCCGGTAAATCAAAATTAAGTCGTTCATCAATCGGTGATACTGCTGAAATACTCGTACCATTTGCAAGCTGACTTGCTCCTGCCAACGTACCGGATAGACTACGCGTATTGCTAACACCAAACCTAACGCCTAATTGCGCTTCATACGTCGTATCAATATTAACAATACGTGCTTCTATCGATACTTGTCTTGCTGGAATATCCATTCTGCGAATAAAGTTTCTAATCTCGACCAGATTACGTTTTACGTCACGCACAATAATCGTATTGGTAGGACTATTAACCGTCACTTCGCCACGTGAAGTCAGCAATGATCCATCAGATGATTTCAATACTTTAGCCATTACCTTGGCATCTGAATATTTCAAAGAAATAAAATCCGTCTCTAATGGAGACATATTCGTCGCGTTTTCTTCTGCTTGATATTCTTTTGCTTGCTTTTGTGCAATATCTTCCATGGTGCTAATAAAGACAGCCGAACCAATTTTACGTGAAGCCAATCCATTAGATTGCAAAATAATGTCTAATGCTTGATGCCATGTCACATTTTTTAAATTTAAAGTCGTATCACCTTTCACATTGTCACTGATAATAAAATTCAAACCTGAATTTTTTGCTATCAACTGTAGTAAGGATTTAATCGCAATATTTTGAAAATAAAAACTAATCAAACCATTACGAGGATTAAGATTTGCAGGTAAAAGACTAACGGTTTTATCAGGTGCGCCCGCTGCATTTTCATCTGAGGGAACTGATGTTGTTTCAGGATTGGCAGTCGGTATATTTAACGGTATCTTAATAACATCATCTGGATAAGCAAGTACAGATGGCTCTTGAGAGGAGGAAGCCGGGTCAGCATAAACAAGACTTGAAATAAGAATAGAACACGCACATAAAAAAAGCTTTAGAAGTCTGCCCACATCTGTATTAAACATCAGGGTGTATCCTTCAATTCCATTGTCACTATCCGTTTTTCCCTTGTTAAAGCTATCTCTATGTGATCTAAATCAATCTTGACGATCTTACCATACTCTTCACCAATAACATCTCCTACTTTAACCAGATAAATCATACCATCTGGTGTCATGAGATATGCTGAAACTTGTTTATCCTGAGTCAGTATCCCAACAAATTGTAACGACTTCACTGGATAAGACTGTAATGGATTAGAATTATTCTTTTTTGCATTCGCTGCATCAGTATTCGATCCAGTGTATCCATTTGGATTATAAATAACTGGTGTAGGTAATTGCCATGTTGTCACTTTGACTTTCATTTTTTTAGTTAAAGCTGAGCGTTTCAATTCAACAATATATTTTTGCAACGCTTGTTGACGACTATCCGCACCGCATCCTGACAAAAACAATAATCCGATCAGGATGCAACCAGCAAACACATATAAACCATATTTAGATGCATGGATTGTCATTTGCGATATATCTCAATATCTAATTTGGTGGATAAAATCGCATCCGAATTTAACGGTTGCCCTGTATCATCGGCTATCATGGTATTTGCATTTGGATCTGTATTACGACTAATAACAAAAGTAGCAATATTCACTAACTTTTGCATATTAGCCAATTGACTGATGAAAGTGGCAATTTGATCATACGTACCTGTTATGTCCATACTGATCGGCGTTTTAAAATACATTCCATCTTTCACTTCACTGACAGGATCAAATGCAATAACTTTTAAATGATTATTCTGAGCAATTTTAAGTATCTCATTTAACATGCCCGGCAATTCATCTTTCGATAAAATATTTTGCTGCCAACGACTTAACAATAATTTTTCAGTCGGTAATTCTTCTATACTACTTTTTACATTCAGTTGCTTATCTACCATTAATTGTAACTGTTCTTTCAAATTACTCTCTTGCTGCATGCTGCTAGCAATACTTACTTTATAATGCGCAACATCAATAACATAACCCAAAATAAACAACACGATTGAAATAAGAACGATAACAAGAACACGTAGTCCTAGCGGCCAGTCATACATTTTCTTAATATCATAATTTGTCATTTACAAACTACCCTTTTTGTTCAAACATCAAACTGAAGTTTTTGGCGTTCTCATCAGAATTTTTTCCTGAATTAATGGACAATAATGCAGGCTGATTAAAATAAGGTGATTTAGCAATATTTTTCATGAGTTCCGTCACATCATCTTCTGATTTTGCCATACCAGACAATGTAATTTGACTGCCACTTCTTTTCAGTTCTGTAATTGAGATGGTAGTTGAAACCAATGAAACGAGATCATTCAGTAAACGCACTGCTCTATAATTTTCATTATATAAATCTATGATGAATTTAAGCTGAACTTCAGTGGAGCCTGCTTCACTCTCTGCATTACTCATTTCATTTAATTTAGATTGCTCTTCATTAATGGCTGCGGACAACATGGCATTCAAAGCATTCTGGCGACTGAAAGCGGTACTATAATGAATATGAAACAACAGTAAAATGAATAAAGAAATAAGACAGCTTAAACCCAGTGAAACCATCAATTGCATCTTTTTAATCTGACGCGCTTCTTCTCTCCATGGTAACAGATTAATTTGCATGATTACGCCCATCACTTAACTTTGTTAACGCAAGACCACAACAAAGTACGAGTCCTGGTGCAAATTGCACTAATCTCGCCTGATTCACCGTATTTGAAAAAGTCATATCAACAAAAGGATCAGCCAACACAACCTCTTTACCGGTTTCTTGCTTAATGTAATTCACAACACCAGGCACCGTTCCAGGAACATCTCCCCCTAAAATAATTCTATCTATTCTAATATTTGGCTTACTGGAATAAAAAAACTGCAGTGTATGTTTAAGATGCAATCCTATGGAATTTTTTAATATATCTTGAGACATTTCCAGAAAATCGTTTGTAGGTTCAGTTGTCTTTACATCACGCAATTTCAATAAATGATGACCATCGTAAGCAAGTTCATGGGTATAAACAAGTTTATTCTCATGAACAACTAATAAGTCCATTAATCGAAAATTTAAATTAAAAAATGCAATTGTTTTTACATCCGGCGCATGTTTGGTCATAAGCAGTAAAGCACGCTCATAAGCATAATAATTCACATCAACCACTTTTACATTCAAACCTGCTAGTTTGATCATATCAAGATAAGGATTTAATTGATTTTTACGACAAGCCACAATTAATACTTCGAGTTGCGTAGCATCATGGCTAAGAGGGCCATTAATAGCAAAATCCAGATAAATATCGCCAATCAAACTGGGAAACAATTTATCCGCTTCTAACCAAACACGGGATTCAATTTCATCCACATGCAAACGACTATCAACATTAATGGTTTTAACAATCGCAGAGGAACGTGAAATAGACAAGACAACATCGGTGGTATGTAATCCTGAATCACTAATGATTTCCTTCAAAATAGCTGCAACAGCAATACTATCTTTCAGCTCTAAATCTTTAATTAAACCTTCTGGAAGATCTATTAAATTAAAATGCTCAACTTCATAATGAGATGACGAACGTTTGATTTTTAATAATTTAATGTATTGATCATTGAATACCAGCCCAATTAAATCAACGTTTCTACTTTGATGACTAAAAGAGCCCACGAGCCCCGTGAGATATGACTTCCCCTGGTTCCACCATTCCATCATTTGTTGTCTGTGCTTGTCTGATACTGCTAACAAGACTTCCTCCTTGAAATCGCCAATCGTTACTCGGTAGTTCGCCGTTATACAGTATCGTTGTTGTAGGTTGGGTTAGGCGCTTTTTGCCGTAACCCAACAGCAAACCAATAATGTTGGGTTACGGCAAAAAGCGCCTAACCCAACCTACAACAACGCTCCAACGAGTTCATATGCACCCATCTTTTTTACTATTAAAATCCTTTTTCTACAAGACAATTCCATTGGCGATACCCTCAAAATAATTTATGATGAAGCAACAACAAGGAGTGACAGCTTGAGCGGGCATCGTTACCACCAAGGGTTTACCTTAGCGGAATTATTAATCGCATTAGCCATAGTCGCTATTCTAGCCAAAACAGCTTTACCTTCCTTTATCACCTATCTACAAACCAGCCGTCTCGTTAGCGCATCACAACAGTTATACTACACGCTGGAATACGCACGCAGCCAAGCCATTAAAACCAATACTACTGTGTATGTTTCCTTTGTCACAGGCAGCAACTGGTGTTATGGCGTCAACTCCGGTTCTACCTGTAGTTGTAATGTCGCTAATAGTTGTGCGCTAGGCAGCACCAGTGCACCTGCTTCCGGACAACTGACATTATCAGCAACCGGCTTAACCAGTAGCGCCTTGCACTTTGAACCTAACCATGGCGCATCGGGAGTTAAAAGCATCATTACACTGACTAATAATCAAAGTGTAGGCTTAAGTGTAGAAGTTCCGATATTTGGCAATGCATTACTCTGTTCAACACAAGTTTCAGGATATTCCGCATGTCCATAACCAAACATCTACCGCACTCACAATACGGATTTACGTTAATCGAATTAATGCTAGCATTAGTCATCAATATGGTTGTCTTATTCGCACTTATCACCGTGTTTTCTTCAAATAGCAGTTATTACGCTAGCGCAACCAATGCAAACACCTTAGACCAACAATTAGAAATGGCCATGGAATTAATGGTTAACGATATCAGACGCGCAGGCTATTGGGGGTTGGCATCAAGCAATCTAACACTATCTACCAATAATAATCCTTTTATGGTAACCGGCACCACAGATGTAAACATCACAAACAACAACTGCATATTGTTTACGTATGACTATAATAGCAGCGGCTCGCTTCCTGCTATTAGCAGCTCGTCTGATGATGATAGATACGGATACCGGCTAAATGGCACAACTTTGCAAACCCGACCATCGGGCGCATCATTTTCCTGTGACGCTGCAGCGAATGCATGGGAAAACGTCACCAATACTAGCTTGGTCAACATTACAAATCTAAATTTCGCTTTAACAACAACCACTGTTCCCGTTGGAGCAGCTAGCAATACCATGTCAATCAGAAGCATTACTATCTCCATGACTGGCCAATTAGTAGGAAATGCCAATGTCACTAAAACACTCACAGAACACGTGAGAATCAGGAATGATAAATATGTACCTTAATTCCAACAGCTGCAAGGATTCTTAAACGCATGAAAAAATACTTGCATAAAACACAAACTGGCTTTGGTTTAATTGAAACCTTAATGATTATTTTGCTGGTCTCCATTGGCGTCGTTGCACTCATGAACTTCCAACATGTTCTCGCTTACTCTACCAATAATGCCCAGCAACAATTTGATGCCACCTTGCTTGCAACCAATGAAATGGAAACCTTGCGCGATTTTCAAGTATTAACAACAACAACCGGTTATACCGCTTACGCGGATATTGTATCTGGCACAGGTAGCTCAACCATAGGCAATACCACTTACAGTCTTACCTGGACAGTGACAACAACGGCAAGCCCCTCGTATAAAACCATTTCTGTCACCGTATCTTGGACAGATAGAGAAAATAACTTACGTTCTGTAGTCTTAGTCACACAAGTAGCAGGCATAGATCCAGCATTACAAGCATCTATTATGTAAAGGAAGAAAAATGAAATATACATTCATTCTCTTAACGCTATTATTTACTTTGACTGCACATGCAGAGATTTATAAAACAGTTGATGCGAATGGCAATGTTACGTATACTGACAAGCCAAGTGACAATGCAATTCCTGTCACCATACCAAAAACCAACACCGTCCCCTCTACTTCTGCTCCAACTACCCCTGCTAATCAAACCACTACAACGGATACTACGATGAACGACCCTACTAAAAAACCGTATACTAAATTTGAAATCAGCTCACCTGTCGATCAGGAAAGCATTCAAAATCAGCCTATACTCAACGTAAAATTGGCCGTCAGCCCAAACTTGCAAGACAACGATGTGATTCAAATTTACGTTGACGGTGGCCCAGCCGGTAACGCTCTACATCAAACATCGTTTGCACTCACTATACCAAACCGAGGGACGCACATACTCTCTGCCACTTTATTTGATAAAGACATGAAGTTATTAATGCGAAGTAATAGCATTACCATTTACGTACATCAGGCACATTTAGGGAATTAATGAAATGGAGTCAAATGCGATTAAAAAGCACAAATCTATTAATCAACGATTAAGTTTTTGGATAACCATTTTAATTGTGCTTATCATCATTTTACTCTATCGCTACCATCTCGCATCAACCGCACAAAAAGTCCGTGGATCGCAACGCGCACCCGTAACCATTGCAACGGTTACCACAGCCGATGTTCCTATTTACATTAATGCATTAGGCACTGTGACACCAACTTACTCTGTCACGGTCAAAACCCAAATTAATGGATTGTTGATGCGCGTGTTATACCGCGAAGGTCAGTTAGTCAAAACCGGTGAATTATTAGCTGAAATTGATTCAAGACCGTATCAGGCACAACTTGTCGAATATCAAGGGCAATTAAAACGCGATCAAGCCTTGCTTGCCAATGCGAATATAGACTTAAAACGTTATCAAACCTTATGGCGTCAAGATTCCATTTCACAACAAACGTTAGCGACACAGCTTGCTTTGGTCAAACAACTAGAAGGGACGGTTCAATTTGATCAAGGATTAATTCAAACCACAGAAGTGAATCTCACGTATTGTAAAATTATATCGCCTATTGATGGACGAATTGGTTTAAGACTAGTAGATCCTGGCAATTTCGTGCAAACGTCTGATACCAGCGGCATTGCTGTTGTCAATACACTGAATCCCATCACCGTTATTTTTTCCATTCCTGAAGACAGTATTCCAGAAGTTATGCAAAACATGGATGCAAATAAAGCATTAACTGTGACCGCTTATGACAGAGAACAAAATCAATTACTGGCAACCGGCAAACTACTCACCATAGACAATCAAATCAATGCAACAACCGGTACTGTTAATTTAAAAGCCCAGTTCCAAAATGATAATAATCATTTATTTCCTAGCCAATTTGTCAACATACGTTTACTCGTAAAAACATTGCATCAAGCATTAACCATTCCAACCGCTGCCATACAACAAAGTACACATGGCGTTTTTGTATACGTATTCCATCCTGATACGCTAACCGTGAGCACACGATCAGTGACAACCGGTGTCACCACGGGCAATCTCACCGTCATTCGTACTGGTTTAACACAAGGTGAGCCTGTTATAGAACAAGGTGCAGATCAATTAACTGATGGCGCAACAGTGACATTGCCAGGATCAATCGCATGAGTTTATCCGGCCCATTTATAGCGAGGGCGATTGCCACATCGTTATTAATGCTAGCCATTTTACTAACAGGCATATTAGCTTATCAGTTATTGCCTGTCTCATCGTTACCGGAAGTTGAATACCCTACCATGCAAGTATTGACGTTTTATCCGGGTGCAAGTCCGGATGTCATGGCAACGTCTGTCACCGCACCACTAGAACGTCAGTTTGGTCAAATGCAAGGTCTAAACCAAATGACATCAGCGAGTTCTACGGGCGCATCGGTCATTACTTTACAATTTACGCTAGATACCAGCCTGGATGTGGCGGAACAAGAAGTACAAGCGGCCATCAATGCAGCCACCAGTTATTTGCCCCAAGGTCTACCCAATCCGCCGGTTTATAGCAAAGTGAATCCCGCTGATACACCTATCATGACCTTAGCATTAACATCAAAAACTTTACCCTTACCGCAAGTAGAAGATTATGCAGAAACACGTCTTGCACAACGCTTATCACAAGTATCCGGCGTTGGCATAGTCAGAATCAGTGGTGGGCAACGACCTGCTATACGCGTACAAGCGAATCCCACCGCTTTATCCGCTTATGGATTAAGTCTTGAAACCGTGCGCTCTGCCATTGCAACCGCTAACGTCAATGCCGCAAAAGGTAGTTTTGATGGGCCGCGTCTTGCTTACATGATAGATTCCAATGACCAATTATTATCTGCCAGTCAATACAAACCGCCGTTTATCGCTTATAACAATGGGTCACCGGTTCGTTTATCTGATGTCGCAAACGTGATAGATGGTGCTGAAAATACCCGATTAGCTGCATGGATGAATACCACGCCCGCCATTATTATGAATATACAACGTCAACCAGGCGCTAACGTCATTGAAGTGGTGAATCGCATACAACAACTCTTACCTAAACTGCGCTCCAGTCTACCAGGCGATATTGAATTAACTATAATATCCGATCGTACTGTCACCATTCGTGCTTCTGTATTCGATGTACAAATGGAATTATTACTTTCTGTTGTGCTAGTCGTCGTTGTTATCTTTTTATTTTTACGCAATATCAGAGCGACCATTATCCCCAGCATTTCTGTACCACTCTCGCTGATAGGCACGTTTGGCATCATGTATTTAGCCGGATTCAGTTTAAATAATTTAACCCTAATGGCTTTAACCATAGCCGCTGGATTTGTCGTCGACGATGCCATTGTCATGATAGAAAATATCACACGTTATCTTGAACAAGGTGAAACACGAATACAAGCTGCGATAAAAGGCGCAGAACAAATTGGTTTTACCATTCTTTCCTTAACCGTTTCATTAATTGGTGTGCTCATTCCACTACTCTTTATGACAGGCGTTGTGGGTCGTTTATTCCGTGAATTTGCTATCACTTTATCTATCACCATTCTCCTTTCAGCGATTGTCTCATTAACACTCACACCCATGTTATGCTCGCGTATTTTGCGCCACCAAAAACCAGAAGAACAAACTACATTCGAACAAAAAACCGGTCGCCTATTAAATAATTTGATTGAGCGTTATGGTGCATCGTTACGCGTAGTCTTGAATCATCAACCTTTAACCTTAATCATTTTTATCGTCACGTTTGCATTAACAGGCTTATTATTATTTTTTATTCCCAAAGGATTTTTCCCCGTACAAGATACTGGCGTCATTCAAGGCATTTCAGAAAGCGCACAATCCATTTCATTCCCTGCCATGTCAGATCGTCAACAAGCGCTCGCTCAAATGGTCTTGTCTGATCCTGCTGTCTTAAATATTTCATCCTTCATAGGCATTGATGGCACAAATACCACGTTAAATAGTGGGCGCATGTTAATTAGCTTAAAACCCATTACAGACCGAAATGAAAGCGCGAGTGAAATCATTCGTCGTCTTCAATCTAAACTGCATTCTGTCATAGGCGCGACACTTTACATGCAACCGGTACAAGATTTATCTATCGATACATTAGTGAGTCGCACGCAATACCAATTCAATATAGGCTCACCGAATGCAGACGAAGTGAGCACGTGGACGGATAAATTTATAAATAAATTCAAAACGTTACCAGAATTAAACGATGTGGCCAGCAATAAACAAGACCGTGGTTTAGAAACCATGATTACCATAGACAGGGATACGGCATCACGCTTAGGCATCACACCCCAACTCATAGACAACATACTGTATGATGCATTTGGTCAGCGTCAGGTATCGACCATGTTCACTCAACGCAATCAGTATCACGTTATTCTGGAAGCACCAACCAACATGCAACAAGGTCCTGCTGTACTCAACAATATTTACATCAATTCCTCTATCAGTAATACCAATACCACGACCAACCCTCTCACACTGAATGCGAATTTACTGACTAATCCAAATAGCAACGCAACCGCTACGAATACGAATAATCCTGCAACTGTCAGCGGGCCAGTGCCGATTAATACTTTTATAAACGTATCAGAACGATTGGGACCGCTAGTCATTAATCGTCAAGGTCAATTTCCCGTTGCAACGATTTCATTTAATCTTGCACCGCATGTTTCACTTGGTGAAGCCATAAACGCTATTAATCAAGCTAAACAAGATCTAAACGTGCCGGATACCATACAAGCGGATTTTGAAGGCTCAGCTAAAACATTTGAAGATTCACTCGCAAATGAAGGCTGGTTAGTGCTTGCCGCGATTATAGTCGTCTATATTGTCTTAGGTGTGTTGTACGAAAGTTATATTCATCCTCTTACCATTTTATCAACACTGCCATCTGCGTGCATGGGTGCATTACTTGCATTGATACTGACGCGTAATGATTTAACCGTTATCGCTTTAATAGGCATTATTCTACTTATCGGTATCGTCATGAAGAATGCTATTTTGATGATAGATTTTGCGCTAGAACAAGAACGCGTTTATCAACAATCTCCACAAGATGCGATAGTTCAAGCGGCTTTATTACGTTTTAGACCCATATTAATGACAACCATGGCCTCACTACTTGGTGCTATACCACTGGCCATAGGTTCAGGCATGGGTGCTGAATTACGCCAACCATTAGGCATAGCCATTATTGGCGGATTGATGGTCAGTCAGTTGCTCACGTTATACAGCACACCGGTTATCTATCTCACGTTTGATAAATTGTATCGTCGATTGATGGCGTTTAACGTCAAACCGGTTACAGATTTGGAATCGTAATGAATTTATCTTCCGTATTTATTAGACATCCCATAGGCACTTCATTATTAGCGATAGGTCTAGCCATTGCAGGTTTAGTCGCCTTTGATTTATTACCCGTTTCACCCTTACCCCAAGTGGATTTTCCCACCATCAGCGTCACGGCTTCTTTGCCCGGTGCGAGTGCTGAAGTCATGGCAACATCAGTCGCCACTCCACTTGAAACACAGTTAGGTAGAATCGCGGGTATCACTCAAATGACATCCGCTAGCAGTCTAGGTTCATCACGAGTCGTTTTACAATTTGATCTTTCGCGCGACATAGATGGTGCAGCACGCGATGTACAAGCCGCCATCAACGCCTCTCTCAGTAATTTACCCGCCAATTTACCCAGTAATCCCACGTATCGCAAAATCAATCCTGCCGATGCACCTATCATGATTCTTGCATTGACCTCTGAAAAATATTCTACCGGTGAATTGTACGATGCGGCTTCTACCATCTTGCAGCAAAAATTATCGCAAGTGGCAGGCATAGGACAAGTATTTGTAGGCGGCGGTTCACTGCCTGCTGTCAGAGTAGAATTAAATCCCACTGCGCTTAACCGTTATGGGATTGGTCTACCGGAAGTTGCAAACGTTTTATCAGCAGCGAATGTCAATTTAGCTAAAGGACAAATCAGCAATGGCAATACACTGTCATCGCTTGTGACTAACGATCAATTATTCAAAGCCTATCAATACAAACCTTTAATCATCACATATCAACAAGGCAATCCGGTTAGACTAAAAGACCTTGCAGAAGTAAACGATGACGTACAAGACTTGCGTAATGCCGGCATGGCAAATGGTAAGCCATCTATCGTGTTAGTCTTATTCAAACAACCTGGTGCGAACGTGATTGAAACCATAGATCACGTAAAAGCTATTTTACCGCAACTTAAATTATCCATTCCTGCTGCCATGGATATTACTGTGATGATGGATAGAACCTTAACCATTCGTACGTCTTTACACGATGTAGAAGCCACCTTAATCATTGCCATGTTATTAGTCATTCTCGTCACTTATCTTTTTCTAGGCAGCGTGCGCGCCATGC
>Ga0207137_1146_pt1 | contig 16005 bp, 10 predicted proteins | sample Alteio_BWMinHeat_9_FD_153572 | JGI IMG/M metagenome (GOLD analysis project Ga0207137, IMG submission 153572) | Enriched cells from forest soil in Barre Woods Harvard Forest LTER site, Petersham, Massachusetts, United States -... | ecosystem: Environmental > Terrestrial > Soil > Temperate forest >...
AGGCGGTGCTTCCGAGCGACGTCAAAGCCAGAGTCGCCGTTGAGCAGGCTGCGATGTTTGGCTGGGAGCGTTACACGGGGATTGGTGGCGCCCGCATCGGGATGCATACCTTCGGTGCGTCGGCCCCGCTGAAAGAACTCATGAAGACTTTCGGTTTCAGCGCCGAGGCAGTCGCTGAAGCGGCCCTAGCGCAGGTTGGCCGGAAATTTGAGCGCCCAGACAATCTTGAACCCCATTCGGAAACCGCCACTGCAAAATTCTCTCAGCAAAGGACTAGGCCATGGCGTCCCCAGCCGTCCCCACCAGCATCTCCATCGGCAGCGATCACGCCGGATTTGAGCTGAAGGCGGCGATTATGGACCGCCTGCTTGCTGTCGGCACTGGCGTGCGCGATGTCGGCACTTACGACACGCGACCCGTGGATTATCCCGACTACGCAGTGCGGCTAGCGTTGTCCGTGATCGCTAACAGCCAGCCTGGCATTTTGATCTGCGGCAGCGGCGTTGGCGCCGCGGTCGCAGCCAACAAAGTGCATGGTATCCGGGCAGGGATAGCCCACGACACTTACTCGGCGCACCAAGGTGTTGAGCACGACAACATGAACGTGCTGGTGCTCGGCGCACGAGTGATTGGAGTTGAGCTGGCCATGGAATTAGTGACAACATTTTTGGCCGCCAAATTTTCCAAGGAGGACCGCCACGTGCGACGGCTTGGAAAAATTAGTCGCCTAGAAAATACCGAAGTAGATCTACCCGCAACATTCCAACCCGCCGGAGAGATTCCCCATGCATGAAGTATTGCAACACGTCGAATCGATCGGTCAATCGTTTTGGCTAGACTACTTGCATCGACGGACCGTCGACGACGGCGAGCTCGGTAGGATGATTTCGGACGGTGGTATCAAAGGCCTGACGTCAAACCCCACTATTTTCGAGAAGGCCATCGCCGGCGACGCACTCTACAGCGAGCGCATCGGCCGTCTCCTTGACCGGGGCGACAAAGGAGCTGCCGATCTTTATGAAAGGCTTGCCATAGGCGACATCCGAGCTGCCGCCGATGTCTTGCTACCCGTTTATGACAAGACCAAGGGCATCGATGGCTATGCTTGCCTCGAGGTCTCGCCCTATTTGGCGCACGACACCACTGCAACTGTGAACGAGGCATACCGACTTTGGGCTGAGATTGGCCGACCAAACGTCATGATTAAGGTCCCAGCGACGCCGGCTGGATTGCCCGCGATTACCGCCCTTATTGCCGGCGGTATCAACGTCAACGTCACGCTGCTCTTCTCTGTTGAAGTGTACCTGCAAGTTGCTGAGGCCTTTCTTCAGGGTCTAGAACGTCGCGTCGTCCGTGGGCTGGACATCCATCATATCGCCAGCGTTGCTAGCTTCTTCGTCAGCCGCATCGATACCGCTATCGATGCAAAGTTGAACGCACGAGATAGTCAACCCTCCCAACCGCTTCTATCGATTGACGTCAAGCAAGACGGCCGTCCCCCGGCGCAACATTCGCAAGGACTCGCGGGGAAGATTGGCATCGCCAATGCCAAGTGCGCGTATGCTGCCTTTCGCGACTTCGTTACGTGTCGGCGTTGGCGCGAACTGGTTAGCAAAGGTGCGAGACCGCAGCGGCTGCTCTGGGCCAGTACTAGCGTCAAGAATCCAAATTATCCGGAGCTGATGTATGCCGAAGGGTTGATGGGGCCAGATACGGTTGATACCTTGCCGCCTGGCACCTACCGATCCTTTCTCAAGAAAGGCCGAGCAGCGAGTCACCTCACGGATGGTCTGGACGAAGCGAAGAGTACCATGCAGGCGCTAGAGCGCACTGGTATAGACTTTGCCAATGTCGCCAACGAACTGTTGGACGAAGGCGTTTTCCTGTTTCAGGATGCGTTTGATAAATTGATGTCGTTGGTCGAGGGCAGGCGGCGCGAGTTTCTCGGCGCGCACCTGAACAGTATGCAGTTGAGCTTTACCCCCGAATTGACTGCGACGGTGGCGCGGACCGCCGAAGTGTGGCGAAAGGACGGCGCGGTGCGGAGGCTTTGGCAAGGCGATCCTTCACTTTGGAGTAATCGTGATGAAGCGAGTTGGCTCGGTTGGTTGACCGTTGTGCAGAAGCAGCGCCAGCAAGCGATTACGCTGCACCTCCAACGCGCAAGTGACTTAGTGATAGACCTCGGTACCCAGCACGTGATTTTGCTTGGCATGGGCGGCTCCAGCCTTTGTCCAGAGGTCTTCGCCCGAACATTCGGCCCGCAGCGGCATCATCCGATGTTGCACATCCTTGACTCAACAAATCCTGACCAGATCCGCGCGGTCGAAGGCTTAGTTGACATGACCAAGACCCTTGTCGTAGTGGCGAGCAAGTCCGGCAGTACACTCGAACCCAACGTGCTGCAAGACCACTTCCTAAAGCGGATGCGGCAGGCGGTCGGTGACGAGGCGCCACGGCGTTTCATCGCCATCACTGATCCTGGATCCAGCCTCGAGACCGCAGCAATGGAAGCTGGATTCGCAGCCATATTTAGTGGCGTTCCAAGTATCGGCGGCCGCTACTCGGCGCTCTCCAACTTCGGCTTGGTGCCGGCGACGCTCATGGGGATCGACGTCGGAAAGCTGCTTGAAATCACCGAGCCGATGATCCATTCGTGCGCAAGCACGGTGCCCCCCCGCCGACAATCCGGGCGTAAGCCTCGGTATCGTTCTCGGCGTCTGCGCCAATGCTGGTCGCGACAAGGTTACGCTCCTGACGTCAGCCAGCTGCGAGCCACTGGGCGCTTGGCTCGAGCAGCTGCTCGCGGAGTCGACCGGGAAAGAGGGCAAGGGGCTAATTCCCACCGATCAAGAGGATATCTTGGGGCCCGAAGATTACGGGTCCGACAGACTCTTCGTTTATCTGAGCCGCGAAGACGAGCCTGACTTTCATCGCGAAGTCAAAATCAAGGCGTTGATAGCGTCTGGCCACCCAGTCGTCAAGATCAATATCGCCGACCCTTATCACATCGGCCAGGAATTCTTTCGTTGGGAGGTTGCCACCGCGGTTGCTGGAGCCGTGATCGGCATCAATCCGTTCGACCAGCCGGATGTCGAGCAAGCGAAGGTTCTGGCGCGGGAATTCGCCTCGGATTTTGAGAAGAGTGGACAAAGATCAAAAGATCAGCCGAACAATCCGGCAGTGGACCCGTTAATGGACCCGTTAATGGACTGGTCTGGAACTGAGTCGCCGCCCCTCGTCGACAAAGAGTTGCAGAAATTTTTTGCCGGCATTGGTCGCACGGACTATTTTGCACTACTGGCTTTCCTTGAAATGAACGAGAACCACCGCGGTGAGTTGCAGCGAATCCGCGGACTGGTCCAAGAGCAGTGCCGCGTCGCAACTTGCCTGGGATTCGGTCCGCGCTTTCAGCATTCGACCGGCCAAGTCTACAAGGGCGGGCCGAACTCCGGGCACTTTCTGCAAGTAACCACCGACGCTGGGCATGATCTGCCAGTTCCCGGCAAATCCTACACCTTTGGTCAACTTCAAGGATTCCAGGCTGCGGCCGACCTGCAAGTACTCAAGGAGCGGGAGCGGCGAACGCTGCGGATACATTTGACCGGTGACGTGGAAGATGGACTTGTCAGGCTCCGCGCAGCGGTTCAACGCGTCTTAGGTGCGGATAACGCGACGACAGGAGGGCGAGCATGAGTGACGAAACTACCCGTCAGCCAGCCGGACCATGCATTGTCGTCATCTTCGGTGGCACAGGTGACCTGACCAAACGCAAACTCTTCCCGGCATTTTGCAACTTGGCACGCGCAGGGCTGATGCCAGCCCGCTTTGCGTTGGTTGGGTTCGGCCGGAGTAGTCTTGCACAGTCAGCCTTCCAAGACCGCATGGCCGAGAGCCTGCAAGATTTTGCCGCTGGTTGTTCGCTCGCAGGAGAATGTCAGCGCTTGGTGGATGGTGTGGAGTATTTCCAAGGCGAGTATGATGACAAGACCACTTATGCTCGCCTTGAGAAATTTCTCACAGATTTGAGCGCCAAGAAAAAAATCGCTCAAAATTACCTCTTTTACCTGTCCATACCCCCGGAACTGTTTGGCACGGTCGTCACTCATTTGGGCAACCAAGGACTGTTGCGTGAGGAAGGTGACCTTTGGCGGCGAGTTATCATCGAAAAACCGTTCGGTCATGATCTCGCCAGTTCGCGCCAGTTGGATGCAACTTTGCGGCGCTCCGCCGAAGAGCGGCAGATCTACCGGATTGACCACTATCTGGGCAAGGAGACGGTGCAGAACATGCTGGCGTTCCGCTTCGGCAATGGCATTTTTGAGACGCTTTGGAGCAACAGATTTATCGACAATGTTCAAATTACCGTTGCCGAAGACCTCGGTGTCGAAGGCCGCGCCGGCTACTATGACACCGCCGGCGCCCTCCGTGACATGGTCCCGAACCACATGTTGCAGCTTGTCGCCATGCTAACGATGGAACCTCCCGTGTCGCTCGATGGTGATGCGATTCGGGATGAGAAAACCAAACTACTCCGGGCCGTCGAGATCCCGACCGCGGCGAACATGGCACGAGATGTGTTGCGCGGCCAATATGCAGCCGGGTCAATCAACGGCAACGCGGTCTCAGCTTACACGGACGAGCCGAATGTTAGACCGGGATCGAAGACCGAAACGTATGTTGCGCTGAAACTCAAAATTAACAATTGGCGGTGGGCTGGCGTCCCGTTTTTCCTGCGAACAGGTAAGCGCCTCGCGGCTCGAGCAACAACGATCATCGTCGAGTTCAAAGCACCGCCCTACCGAATCTTCACGGCTAGCTGCGCCAAGAATTTAGTCAGGATGAACATCCAACCTAACGAAGGCATTGCGCTCCGGATTGGTGCAAAAGTTCCTGGTCCCAATATGCGTCTCAGCGACGTCAATTTGGCCTTCACCTATAAGGATTATTTCGGCACCGCGCCGCAAACCGGCTACGAAACCCTAATTTATGATTGTCTGATCGGCGACCCCACACTCTTTCAGCGAGCGGACGCGATCGATCTTGGCTGGCAGATCGTGCAGCCAATTATCGATGCATGGCGGGGTTCATCGCCACCTTTGCTTTGTACTTATGCTGCGGGAAAGTGGGGACCGAAGGAAGCGGACGCGCTAATTCGCCAGGGCAACTACTATTGGCACAGCGTCGAAGACCCGTTGGTGCCAAAGCGCCGTGCGGCGCGCGAAGATACTATCGGGCGAGTGGCGCCGCGTCCCCGCCCCCAGGAGGTCTCCCACGAGCACCTATGAGCAGTTAATTTCTCTCGATCTGCGGATCTCTGAGGACACCACCGCTCTTGCCAAAGCGGCTGCGCGAGAATTTGTCGCGTTGGCGAACGCGGCGATTGCTCGGACTCAGTGGTTCGTTGTCGCACTTTCCGGTGGCTCGACACCGAGAGCAGTGTTCGACCGGCTTGCGGCCGCTTACCTCAACCATGTCGATTGGTCGAAAATCGTCCTATTTTGGGGCGATGAGCGGGTCGTCCAGCCTGACGACGTCGGCAGCAATTTTCGGCTGGCAAAAACCCACCTCATCGACAAGCTGCCGTTCACCCAAGCCAATATCTTCCCAATGCGTACTGACTTGCCACCCGCGGCGGCGGCCAGGGACTATGTTGACCAGCTTTGCTTTGTCTTTGGCGGAAAGATCTGGCCACGGTTTGATTTGGTGCTCCTCGGTCTTGGCCCCGATGGGCACACAGCCTCGCTCTTTCCCGGGACTGCGGCACTGCACGAATCTCGGCGTGCCGTCGTGAGCAACGTCGTTCCGCAACTCGGGACGACGCGTCTTACCGTTACCTATCCAATTATCAACCACGCGGCGTGTGTGATGGTACTCGCTGCGGGCATGGATAAGGCTGCGGTTGTGCGCAAAGTCCTGGAGTCACGGCCGACGCCGCTGGCTTGCCCAATGCAGGGCGTGCGTTTAGAGGCGGGAAGAATTATTTGGCTACTTGATCGCGCGGCGGCATCCGCATTGGACAATGTACCAGCCTCGCAGGATGAACGACGCCCTGGAAAAATTCGCTCAAAACACCCTCGACCGGAGCATCCCTATGCTTGAGGTCGTGCCGTCGCTGCTGTCAGCTGACTTTCTGACTTTGGTCCATCAAGGAGAATGAAAATGGTAAAACTGAAAGCTGGAGTTCTGGTGGGGAGCCTCCGCCGCGAGTCGTTCAACAAAAAAATCTCGCAGGCCTTGATTGCATTGGCGCCCGAGACTCTTAGCCTCGAGCCAGTTGAGATCGGCGGTCTCCCACTTTTTAACGAGGACCTTGACAACGACAGTCCACCTTTGGCGTGGGTAGAATTTCGCAAGAAAATGCAGCTGGTCGACTGTGCACTATTTGTGACGCCAGAGTACAACCGTTCTGTGCCAGGGGTACTAAAGAATGCAATCGACGTTGGGTCTCGGCCATACGGAAAGAGCATCTGGGACGGCAAGCCTGCGGCGGTGATCAGCGTTTCGCCTGGACGAATCGGCGGCTTTGGCGCCAACCACCATTTGCGTCAGTCACTGGTGTTCTTGAACGTTCCAACGATGCAGCAGCCGGAAGCCTATATTGGGGAAGTGGCTAAGCTCTTTGATGCACCTGGCGGGGCGCTCGACGAAGCGACCAAACGTCATTTGAAAACGTTCATTGACGGCTTTGCGGTCTGGGCCGGAAGAAACACCAACCGAAGACTTTGACTCATAGATACTATTTTGGCACCCGGCGCCGGCGTTGCGTGCGCAATCGACCAGTTCAGCGCCTCACTGCTGTACCGGCACTACGGGAAACACGTATAAAGCGCCGGCTGACTGAATTGCCGCGCCCGAATAGCGGTCGGCGCCAACGATGATATCCCTAAATCCATCGCCATTCATATCAGCATACTCCATCGAGACACCAAAGTGCGATGTCCCAGGATCCGGATTGTAGATGACTTGGATCAAAGGATCCGCATTGGTGGTGACTAGAGCTTTGCCCGAGAGGATTCGCACTTGTCCAGTGTTGCCGTAGCTGCCTGGTCCGACCGGAGCGCTAATCGCAATGTCGGGAACACCGTCGGCATTGACGTCGCCAAGTATGCGGGCATAGCCGCCAAGCATGCTGCCAGGTGCGCCGCTTTCGTAGCGCAGAACCGTATAGGTGGCCGGCGTGCCAAAATCAACAGCGATGATATAGTATTCCGGAGTTACGCCGCTGTCTTCGAGACGAAGGTTGGTGTTGGCGATCAGTAGGAAAAGGTCATGGCCGCCAGTACCGTCAAGGTCGGGTAACCCGAGTACGTAGGAGCCAAAGCCTGCCGCGGCGCCACTGCTGCCCGAAGCGGTTTTGATTTTGGCGTCGTCCGCATTGATCCTCAGCACTTGGGATGACACGGGTGTGCTACCGCCTAAGGTGGTGTTTGCCGTGCAAAACAGCGCGTCGATGATAAAGACTGCGCCGGTGCTATTAGCCGATGAATCCGCGAAGATAAGGCTGGTTTGAGCAAACGAATTGGTACCTGATTGGCTTAAAGTAACGACGTTGGCAGAGTTAACTGCTGAAACTACCGTTCCGGCAGGGATGCCGCTGCCCGTGACGCTATAGCCGATAGCGATGCCTGCCGTGCTTGTCACATTATTGATGGTTGGCGATCCGGTGGCCACATCACCCATGACGGTGACACCTTTTGCCATCCCTGGTGCGCCGACCAAGAGATGCGGTTTCGTCGCATTGTGGGCAATTGCCAATCCCACGCCTTTGCCAAGTAAGGTTCCACTCCCTGACCCAGTGACCGAACAGCCTGAATCGGTGACGGTAGTACCGTTAAATTCCACCAGCTCGGCGCTGCCGGAGACACCGGTATTTGCATATTTGCTGTCCCCGATGACTAAGTAATCGTCAACACTGCCGGACGTCTGTTTAACGTCCGATAGGCTGACATCCCCTTCTTTGGGTGAAGGGGTCGGATTGAAACTTGAACCGCCAGAATTGAATGATTCATTTAGCAGGGAAGCGTCTGCGTTTAGGAAGACTGTGAAATGCAGATTGCCACTGACCTTTTCCGACACCATCAGCGCGCCGGTGGAGCTTGTGCCGCTGCCAGTTGGTGGCAAAAATAGTGCCTCATGTCCCACGTCAGCATCGTAAGCAGTGCCACAGATATCTTTGAACGCAACGGAGTCGTGTCCGGAGATGATACTGGCGGCACCCCAGGTGAGGCCATTGCAGCGGCCGACGGGCCGAGTCACAAACAGATCAGGAGTTTGGTCGCCGTTAATATCTGGCAAGGCCACCAGGCTTCGGCCAAAGGCCTCGTTCGTCTCGGTACCGGTCAAGGCGAATGGCGTGCCGATCTTGAGGTTGACCGTGGAGAATTCCTGCACTTCGCCGACGTCATAGATGGAATTTGCCGGCATGGCCGCGGCCGCGGCTCCACCGATATTTTGAGCCGCTTGCTGAATGGCATGGTCAGGCCGGGAGATCAGCACATAATTCGGTACTGCATCAACCGAGCTGCCGACGCTTGGTACTGCGATATAGCGGGCACCGAAGCGATCGTTATATCCGGGTAGGCCCGTAATGGTTTTGATTGGTGACGGCGGATTGCCGCTAATTAGGCCGCTGTCACCGGTCGCTAAGTTTGCCCACTTGTAAATATAAACCGCGCCAGCGCCGGAAATATTGTTGACTGTTGCCTCAGGAGCCGACACCGCGATCTCGGTAATACTATCAGGCGTCGTGTCGAAATCACCCGCCGCGGCGATGCTGTAACCAAAGCGGTGGAAGGAATCCGATTGTCCCATGGCTCCACCGCAGGATCCCCACGCTGGAGCGCCGTAAAATGCGCCGCCGCTCGGGACATTGCTTACTGATTTGAGCGCAGCCTGAGAGCCGTTGCCGTAAATCCTTACCAAGCCGCCTTGCGACGAACATGTCAATCCAGGTGCGCCAACGGCTAACTTGTCGGTAGCACCGATCGCCGCAGCTCCGGTATCGGGAGACCCGACATCAGCAAGCGTCGCACCAAACCCAATGCCCACTGGATCGGTCGATTGGGCATCGATTCTATTGCAGTACGTCGTGTCCCAGGCGCCGTTTGTTTTGCCGTAGACATAGACACTGCCAGTCTCGTTCTGCCGCGGCGCACCGATAACTATGACTTCGCCAGCATTGCCGCCGTTACAGGCATAGTCCTGGAAATTCTTGAGGTACGTAACTGCAATGCCAAAGCCGGCATCACCGATACCCGCGGGCGCATCCCACTCGACACCCGTTGGCACAATGGCACCGCCAGTCAACTGCATTTCAATGACCCGACCAATGGCGCCGTTCGTGGTTGTGCCTGGCTCACTGACCAGTAAGTAATCGTGACTGCCCGGACGACGCTCACATGCCACAGACCAGCCAAGATAGGGTCCGCCGTAAGAAGTACCGAGTGGCGGATCCGGAAGCGGTTGAACCCACGAATTGTTGCCGTACCAACCGCCACTGGCGCAGGATCCTCCATTCGGCCAGTAGGGCGTGCAAGTATCGGAAGCGTTGCGAACCTGCTCGCCGACGAGAGTCAGAGCGCCAGCGCTATAAGCGTAAGCGTAGACCGCGCCCTGATTATTGTAGGTCGCGAAAGTAGTCTGATCACGGTAGGTCTGCCCTGGAGCAGTCACGATTAGTTGATCACGTCCTGCACCATTGCCGGTAATATTGCAACCGATAACCCGCTGGCCGAAGAGGCTGCCCATGGTCGCTGCAGGTGCGGCGTTACCGCCAACTTGGGTTGCATTTGGATCATAAACCATGGCTAAATCGCGGTTATTCTCCACGTCGATCACTTTTACCGCTGCGCAACCAGGGCACTGCGAACTGGGGTCCCAGGCCGTCTGGGCAATGCTGACCGCGATTTCGGGCTGCAGATTGAGGCCACCGGAGCCGTTTAGATCCGAAAGTAAAGCGACGTCCCAGCCATAGAATCGGTCGCTATAGAAACTATTATAATAATTCGTTGCCGTCACGGTGCCGTCGCGGTTGCGCCGCGATTGGAAAGCTCGTGCCAAAATACGCAGAGTGAAATTTTTGTCTGGATCAGACGACACCCACGCTGATTCATTTCCCGCGGCATCCCGCGCCCGAACGCGCCAGTAGTAGAGGCCTTCTGCTGTCAACGTTGGCTGCACGGTTATACTAGTTGCGGTCGTCTCTAGCTTCCCTGATCCAACAGGAGCGACTATGTGACCTGAATTTGCCGCGAAATCAGCGTTGGTACTGACCTCAACTTCGAAAGTGACTGGTTCAGTATAGGAGGAGGTCCAAGCGAGCCTTTTGTCAAAGTCCCCAGATGGCGTTTCGGGTGCCAGCAGTGTCAAACTGTTGGTGGCCGGCGCAGTCGTATCGAGGATAAAGGTCGTGCTAATTTGTCCTTGGCCACCCAAGATGTTGCCGGCGACGTCCTTGAACTCCGCATAAATTGTTTTTTTACCATCTGCAGTGCTCTGCAGCGTGTAATTCGCCGAGCCAGAATTGGTCTGCCAAGTCGGCGTCGCCAAGCCGTCGGCTGTTTCCGCGAAAGCCATGAAATCAGCATTCTGCGCTGAGACGGTCAACGCCACGGTCGTCGATTTGACAAATCCACCAGTGGTTTGCGCCGTCACCGACCCAAGAATCGGTGGCGATCTGTCGATGGTATAGACGCGTTGTACAACTGCCGATTGGTTGCCGGCGAAGTCAACCGCAAGAAACTTGACGGTTGAGTCGCTGGGGACCAGCAGAGTTCCGGTGATGGTAGATGACGCTGTCGTCGGCGCGGCGAGATTGGTCGTGTAGTAAATTGTGACATTGTCGCCGGCACTGGCAACCACCGGAACCGTGTCGTTATAGGGTCCACTCGGCGGATTGACGGTCAATACTGGGGCGACGGTGTCGAGCACGACCGTCGCTGAGCTGCCGGTCGTAGAAACCCGGCCGCCGGCGTCGAGTGCCCAGAGGTAAACGGTCTTGGTACCGTCGCCAGTGCTGATGCTAACGGGAGTGCCAGCGGTGGCGCTTGCGTCGGCGCACTTCGTCACAAACGCGGTCGCGTCTGGGACAAACCTGGCGTCCTCCGTGAGCAAGAGACTATCGGCGCTGCCGCAGGCACCAACGTGAAGGATTGGCGTCGTCGAATTGGTGTAGCCAGCCTGCGCCTGGGGTGATGCCAAGGTAAACGTAGGGACGATCGGTGCAACCGTATCAAGGATGATTGCTAGACTCTGATTGGCTGTCAACCCATCGCTGTCCGCGGCCTCAAGGTTAATGGTCACAGGCCCGTCTGGTCCGCTGACGGAGAAAGGGATTGTCATTTCATCTTGAGTGACATCAACGGGCCGGTAAGTCGCATCGCGAAAATCAGCGAGTTGGCTCACCCTAAATTTGGTGGCACCTGGCAATTTGAGCTTCAGGTTAATTGTCGCGCTGAGCGCCACTGTACCAGCAGTGTCTAAGGAGAATTCAGCTATTTTTGGACCGGTAGCAATCCGCATGATGGCGTCTGCTAGCGCCGTTGTTTGTTGCAATTTTACCTCGACGGAGTCCCACACCACGGAGCCAAAGCCATCCTTGTCAGCACGGATCGAGTATGATCCTGGTGCTAAGAATCCCAACAGAAATTGACCTGACCCGTCGGTCTTTGCAATGTTGGTTGTGCCCGGCACATAAACGTCAATGCCGGTGGGATCGCTTCCTGTTTCGAATTTGATTTTGCCAACTATTGCACCAACGTTACCGACTTTGTGCGCCCCGGTGTCGATGGCCATGGAGCCGTCGGGCATCGCTGTCGCCTCGAGTCCGTCAAGTGCAAGCGTTCTGGTAACGCCAAGCGCCGTGGGTTGGGTTGAACCGTTGGCTAAGAAGAGCGATTTTAAGGTAACCACCATCGGAGCTGAACTATTCGTGTCGCTGGCCCCATCTAGCAGTCCGGCTGATGTCGTGTCCAATGCCACGGTAAATGCGCCGGCAGGAGTTGTTTTGGCTGTGGCGAGGACTAAACCAGAATCACTGACTAGTTGCACGTCGCGGTTGGCAGTTTGCGCAGCGGTCTGTGGAATGTCTTGTGCGGCAGGATCAAGGGCAATCGTGCCCGTAACGTTGACGTGTTTTGCCAAAGATGCGGAGCCACCGGCTCCAGAACTGTCGCCCGAACGAGCCGACGTCGATGAATCCGAAGACTTTTGGCAGTGCACCAGACTGAGCACAAGCACCGACAGGGCAATTGGCAGCCAAATCGCATTTATTTTTATTCGCATTAGTCTTCTCGAAAGAGTCGGGCCGCACTTCTTGCCCGGTGGTATTGAGCGCCATACCGCGTGGAATCTCCGGGGAGACATCACGCGTGTAATTCCCTGTAATCAATGATTGTGGTTCGGCGTGTCACGGCGCGAATTTAGTTGGGCGCACCTAATTTCTAGATAAATCCTTTTAATACAGCCTATTGAGCCACGGTGCTGGGCACCTTGAGGCGCTGCTCTAAGAGGCTGACGGGCTGCGCCAGGTGAATTTATGAGTTTACTTGGCCTGCAGTGCCGGATGGCTAGCAGCAAGCAGATAAGGTCCGGAAAAGGACACTTTCGCGCCCCAATGACACTACCCCTGCGGCATGCTGCTCAAGGCCTGCACGATAGCATCAGTGGGAGCGACGACGCACTTGGTGTCCGCCACCGGTGAGTCAACGGAGGTTTGGGTGTTTTCCCGATCCGCAGTTGCCGTTGAACTATTACCCCAATCGGTAAACCCCACGACCAGCGTCCCGTTTCGCCATGACGCCCCGATGTTATTGGCACCAAAGTATCCTTGGTTCTCCAGCGTTGCCAAAAATCCATTATTGTCATCTTGCCGAGCAGTGAACGCCGCAAAAATGCCTTTATCGATTGTTGTCAAAGCCTCGACATAGCGTTTTTGTTGAGCGTAGTAGCAGCGGCTTTCGATATTGCCGCCGGTTTTGGCCAAAACCAACAGTAGGCGATCACTGAAACTCAAATCCCCGGGACGGTTCGCCTGTACTTTGGCCGCGAAGTGATAAGCATAAATCGCCGCTAGCCCTTGCTTCTCGTCTTCTTCATCCACACTGGAATCGTTCATGATCGAACTTGGCTGTCCGTCCTGACGGGGAATTCCTTGTGCTGCTGCCTGTTGGGCTAATGTCGGAGTGGCCGTCAAATAGGTGTCATTAAGTCCAAAGCCATGGCCCATTTCATGCTCAACGCTGCGGAGTATGGTGTCTTGTGGTTTCCACTGATTGTTGGCATCAAACGGGCAGACCTCAGCCACATTCGCGGAGTAATCGTAATCACTATGGCCGCTACAACCGATACTATAGGTCACGCCGATGTATTTTCCCCACATGGGACAGCCGAACCAAAGGTCGTCCGGAAAAGAGCTGTCGAAGAGTTTTAGTTTGGTAAACCACGAACGCAATGCCGCGATGGCAATGTTCGCTTCAAAATCGCGACTTTTTTCACTGGTGGGAATGACGCATATTTGTTTTTCGGCGTTGTAAAGGCCAGTCATGGCCGTTGTCGAGACTTTAAAGGTTTGAAATTTGACATCGGATGCGTCAGCTTCCGAATGCCGCGGCTTGCAAGCAAACGCTAAGAGTAAGGCTACAGCAAGAATTGTCTTTTGCATGAAAGCTCGCCGTGTACAAGGTTGGGGCAAGGTTCGGGCAATGGATTTGGTTCCCTAAAGCGTAACACTTTGACGGCGTCATGGGGAGGTGATTGGTGTGACTTTCCGAAAAGATCTGCCTCGACTATGATGGGGGCCGCGACTTTTTTTGGGATAAATTTACCCAGTGCGACCAAGGTCCGGCGTTTGGCTCAATGGAAGAGGGAGGAATCTCATGCGCAATTTTCTGCTAAGTCTATTGCTTTGGAGTACGGCGGCTCTTGGTGACACAGTACACCTGCTGTCGCCGCGCGGTGTTGGCGTCTCCGCAGCAGTGCTCGAGAGTTACCAAGAACTCCTACGCGTCGCCGTCGTGCAATCAGGACTCCACGTCGTCAGTGGTCATGACGCGGATTTAGTCTTGAAGGGAACGATCACCAAAGTGGGTTCCGGATTCCTCCTCGGACTGGAGAAATCCGGTGGTGGTGCGGAACCGTACGAAGACACTATGCGGGTTGCAAGTGAGGATGAACTTGATACTGGGACGCGGCGTTTGGTCGCAGCCGTACTCGCCGGCAGGCCAGCACGCGAAAACGCCACAGTCGATGACGTGACAGATGCGGAACGCGACGCCGGCACCAATCGCAAGCGCACCGTGCGTCACGCAATGTTAGCCTTTGGTCCATCCTGGGCCTATGGGTTAGGTAGTTCTGATATGCTTTACGATTTAGCCATTGGCTACGAATGGGAAAGCGAACATTTGGCGCCGAGGGTTTTTCTCGAGGCAAACTGGGCGCCAGGTAGTTCCGACATGGGTAGTTTGCATAGTGGACTTGGGATCGATTGGTACTTACTCGGGTCAAGGTCAACACCCTACATCGGGATGGACGCTGGAATTGGCGCGGTGAGCCGGGCGCATTCTGACGCTAATAAAGCGACGGACGGTGGTCGCATGTATTATTCAGGATTTTCCCTCGGAGCTGATATTGGCTTCGCCATCATGCGCACAGCTGATGTCTCGATGTTTATCCAAGGTAGTTATCGACCGCTTCTGGGTGGGATTGCTGGCCAGGCGGCTGGAATATATGGGGCGGAAATCGGAATTCTTTATTAGAGTCGTTCCAGTTTTCTGGCCAGTGAACGGCACCCGATATCGGCATGAGTTGTCTGTCCCGATTGCTGAATCTGGCCAGCATTCTGTTAACTGTCCAGTCGACCGACTTCTGGACCGAGGTCTGGAAGCCGATAACAGTTGCGGTAGCTGGACTGACAACGGGAGACTGAGAAATCGTGAAACTCATCATCGGTAACAAGCGCTATTCGAGTTGGTCGTTGCGGCCCTGGTTGCTTATGCGCCACTTCGATATTCCATTTGAAGAACTGTTGATCCCCCTTGACCAACAGGACACCAACCGCGAGATCCTGAAGGTATCACCGTCGGGCAAAGTTCCTGCCCTGCTTGACGGCAGTGTGACGATTTGGGAATCCCTCGCCATCGCCGAGTATCTCAACGAAAAATATCCAAAGCTCGGTCTATGGCCGCAAGATACCGGCGTGCGTGCTTGGGCAAGGTCGATTGCCAACGAGATGCACGCGGGTTTTGCCTCGATGCGCAATCATTTGCCGCACGATCTGCAAAAAAGCGTCAAAGGCTTTGACTGGTCGCCGGCGAAAGCCGACGTGCTGCGGGTTTTTGCTATTTGGAATGATTGCCTGATTAAGTCGAAGGGACCATACTTATTTGGGTCGTTCAGTATCGCTGATGCGATGTATGCGCCGGTGGTGAATCGCCTGATTAGCTATGACGTCCCTTGTGAAGGCGCGGTGCAAAAGTACGTTCAAGCAATCCGCAACCTGCCTGCACATCAGGAGTGGATTGCTACGGGCGAGTCGGAGAAGTTGCAGGCTCCCAATCATTGAAGGGTCTAAGGAATCTATCTTGGCCATATTTCCAAGGCGTTCAGGACCCAAACGGAATACATATTGGGAGCGGCAACGTCCATTGTCACCAGCATGTGGCCGCCGACTACCGTCGTCGGGAAAGTAGCCTCATAGAATTCGCCGGCATCTAGGTGGTTGGTAATTCCGGCAAAGGTGCCGTTGAGGGTGACGGTGATGTTGTCGCGGCCAAAATCTTGGTCACCGATGATCACATGTACGTCATAGTCACCGTCCGGCATGGCGACGCAAAAAGTTCTCGCCAGGCCGTTGCCGTCAGGCATCGCCCAGACGCCGTCTCGCCGCAAGAGGTCCGGACCGCTGCGGATGAATTGCCTGACTGGCAAATTCCAGCCAAATCCGCCCGGCTCAGCGTATAAACCAACGCCAGGGTCAACAAAGCCCTCAGCAACGGCAGAGCCGCC